>Ga0172363_10000176_pt1 | contig 42555 bp, 44 predicted proteins | sample LakKivs2_kivu2a2_FD_114541 | JGI IMG/M metagenome (GOLD analysis project Ga0172363, IMG submission 114541) | Sediment microbial communities from Lake Kivu, Rwanda - Sediment s2_kivu2a2 | ecosystem: Environmental > Aquatic > Freshwater > Lake > Sediment | place: Rwanda: Western Province, Lake... | reverse complement strand
GATAAGAACTCAATCTGGTTTGTACGTAAAAGAATTGATAAGCGGAGATGAAGGCAGGACAGAGCCAAGTATTTCAAGTTTATTAGACAATAAAGTTAAAAAGATTGAATTAGATGTTATAAAAATACATTGTGATTGAATATGGGTCAAAAATCAAAGGGTCCAAGGAAGAGAACTAGAAATTTACTTAGAATAGGAGTTAGAGAAAGACCGTCTATAACAAGATACTTACAAGATTTCAAGGTAGGCAGTAAAGTTGTTATCAAACCTACCCCATCTAGTCATAAAGGCATGCCATTTAAGAGGTTTTTTGGAAGGAGTGGAGTAGTTATAGATAAAAGAGGTAAATCTTATATAATTAAAATCAAAGATGGTAAAAAGGAGAAAGATATTATATCCGGACCTGAACACTTGAAGGCGATTTAATGGAAGATATCATAAAAGAAACGCTCATAACAAATGCAGAAGCGAAAGAAATACTTAAAGAGAGGAAGAAAGAGGTAGAATTGGGTTATGAACAAAAGAACGCTTATGATTATTTGAGAAAATATGACAATTTAACTCCTAAAAAAAATCAAGAACTTATTGAAAAATTGAGAGAAGTTAAAAAATTGAGAGAAAGGCAGATTATAACAATAGTAAACATTATGCCAAAAGATAAAGATGATTTGAGACTACTCCTAGAAAAAGATTACAATTTATTGACTGAAGAGGAAAAGGATTTTATCCTCGAAAATTTAAACAAATTCATGTAAGGATGGGGTGAATTCTTCTTGAAAGATGATTACATCATAGTATTGGATTTCCTATCAAGAGGTCATGCTGACAGTAGAAGTGCTGAACCTATAGCTCAAGGTATAGGTAGTGTTTTCCTGAGTCTTTTAGAGGTCGTGGTTAAACCAGAACTCGTAGTTAAACCCGGAGATTTGCTCTACATTGGCGACAAAAAGAGGGATCATGTAAAATACGTAAAGGGTAGGGTAAAGTACGATGAATTGACTGGTTATGCAAAGAATGAGTTAGAGAATGTTATAGATAAAATTATTACACAGAATGAAAAAAAATTCGTTGATTTCTTCAACATAGCTGGTCCTGTTTCGACTAGGTTGCATTCTCTTGAACTGTTGCCAGGTATTGGAAAAAAACATATGTGGGCGATAATAGGACAAAGAAAAATTAAGAAGTTTGAGAGTTTTGATGATTTGAAGAAGAGAGTCGATATGCTTCCTGATCCAAAGAGGATGATAAAGAGAAGAATAATCAATGAATTGAGGGAAAAAGACAGACACAGGCTTTTTGTCGTGGCAAGATAGTTTATAGACTTCTCGTTAACCCAATCACTTCGACTTCTCTGACGCCGTTTATCTTTTTTATCTTATCAGTTACCCTATCCATTTCTCCTTCTTTTTCCTCCACTACTTTAATTATCTGTATCGCATTCAAACCAAAAGCGATAGGAGTACGTTCCATTCTTTGTGGGTTTATCTCTTTTTTAATAGTCTTTTCTAGTAAATTCAAATCTGTATCTACACTCTCTGGCATTATTCTAAACGTTACGATAACGCTTCCGACCATAAAAACACCTAAGGACCTTTAAAACCACAGTTTGAACAGGCATACTCTACTGAAAGTCTTTTACAGCGTGAGCATCTGAATATTTCTATCTTTAAACAATTGGGACATTTGAACCTAACATAGTTGTCATTACCTAAAAGGTTCAGTCCACAACTCGTACATTTCATTTTTGGCATAGTACACCTTTAAGATTTTAAATAGTATTTTCTTTCTTAAGGATTATATCTTTTAAAGCTTTATGTTTGCCCTCGTAGTCTAATGGATAGGATACTTCCCTGCGGAGGAAGCGGTCTGGGTTCGAATCCCGGCGGGGGCATATAAATGATACTATTCTCTTCGTCTAAAAAACAATTATACGCTGTTTTATGCAAATCCAAACAGTCTCGCAAAGAACGATCTTATCGAATCCAACAAACCTAAAGGTGCGTATTTACTATCTACATATAAAATTTTAGAATCTTGTTCATTGGATTCGTATACTCCATTACCGTTTAGATCAATACATGCAAAGAAGTTGTAAGTCCCGCGAATATGTCCGTAATAATACTCTGGATATTCTACGACCGGCATCGGTGCTCTAATTCTACAACTGCATCCTGTTTTGCCAGTACAACTGCAATGCTCTGTTCCAGAACAATCACCTTCTCTGATGTAAACTTTTTTACTCTCGCAACCAGGACCACTCATGCCACTAACCATGAAATCTACACAATCTCCTGTAACTGCACCGTTTGATTCTCTTGTTCGTGAAGGATTGCACCCATCACCCCACCAAGTTGTGACGTATGTTCTCAAACTTAAATCCCCTTGGCAACCTAATGAAGGAATAGTAGTTGTCGTAGTTGTTGTTGGTGCATACAAACATTCTCCTTTAAAACATACGTAATCTTCTCCAACAACCACTCGGCAATCAACTAAAACAATAGTACAAAAATCTTGAAGTACGCAGATATTTTCTTTTAAATTATACATATCTTCACACTCATCTTTATATGAGTTTGAATAATCTGTACAAACTCCATATGTTGTGTAATTTTGACCTAAATCAGAATCAGAACATTTTAAAATAGTTGTTGTGGATAAAGTGGTTGTTGGAGTGGTTGTTTCTTGAGGAGTAGTAGTTGTTGAACTTATTGTTGATGTTGTCGTGGTTGAAATAGTTGTTGATGTTGTTTCAATAGGGACTTCGGTCACCAAAATAATAATATCATTGTGCAATTGATGATAAGGGTAAGTTATAATTGCTTCTGTCTGAACAAGTGAATCATAAGTCACTAAAGTGCCGTAAGCATCCATGGCTGATTTGATGTCAGGATTACTTCCCCAAGTTGTATATTCAACTCCACCGCTCCCATCTCTTGTACTTGTCGTGTCAGAGAATGTTGGCAAGGCCACATCAACTGTTTGAGTTACTGTTCCAGTTTTGCCTATCCCAACATATATTGCATGTTTTGTTCCATCATATCTTTCCTCTTCTAATACCATGACGCCAACTGAATAATCCTTTAAATGAGTCGGTGTTATTGTCCCTGTTGTGTGATCATAAGTATAGTCAACCTGGCCAACTTTGAATGTTTTTGAATTAGAACTATCTACAGTATGAGTGTTGCCAGCGTTAGATCCAGGAAGAATTACCACATCACCATTACTGAATTCTGTGTAGCTGTTAACAAAGTGCACATATTCTCCGTTTTTCGCCTTAATTCCAGGTAAGAATGTTATGTATCCTGGTATACCATAATCTGCTCCAGTATCTCCTGGATAAACGTTTGGGTCTTTCCAAGTTATTACAACGTAACTGTTTATTTTTGTACTGGCATTGCAGACCATTACGTAGTAATCTTGGAGTCCGATTCTCATGATGACGTTAGCTCCTACACCACTACTACATGAGTTTGCACCAATTTCATCCGAGGTAAATGTATGTTCATATACTGCACCAGTAGATTGATCTGTAAACCTTAGTACATCAGTTATTCTTATCTGCCCAGATGGTACATTCGTCAATTGCAAAAAATGTGTATCGCCCCCTTTGTTAACAGTAATATAACCTTTATAGAAGATTCTATCATCCCAAGTTATCATTGCGTAACTGCTTGCTTTTGCACTAGCGTTGCAGACCATTACATAATAATCCTGTGAACCTATTCTCATAGCGACGTTGGCACCAGCCCCACCACTACATGAGTTTGCTTTGATCTCACTCGATGTAAATGTATGTTCATATGTTGTACCAGTGAACACATCCGTAAACCTTAACACGTCAGTTGTTCTTATCTGTCCTGCTGGTACGTTTGATAACTGTAATAGTTGCGTATTGTCACCTTTGTTAACGACAACATAATCTTTATAATAAATGCGATCTCCTTCCTTAACATGAATTTCATACGAGTTACTATCCATCAAGTATAGTGTTACAGTTCCTGCAGTCGTATCGTTATCATAAGCAAAGTTAATGGTTTTTTCATAACCACTGTAGTCTGTGAATCTAATCGATGCAGAATCTGAACTTGAAGGTATCACGATTGAATCTTTAGTCAAAGAATTCAGAGATGGAGTTGTACTTAAGAACTTCAGATTAAATGTCTTCCAAACAGGATCTGTATAGGATTCTCCGATTTCGATATCGTCGTGATTAGAATCCTGTGCTGGTGTTGAAATAGTGAAAGAAGAAATCGTGTTAGTATTACTATCTCCATTAATTGTAACCAATGTATTTTCGACATAATCGCTAGTACCAAATAGTACTTCATCACCGTTCTCTAATGTAATCTTAGAGTAGCCAATAATCAATTTCATAGAGCTTACTCCGCCCTCTTTTGGATAGTAGTATACAGAAGAAACATATACATCTAAACCAGCTATATTGTAAACATTTCCTTGAGTTACTGAGTTTGATATACCATTAACACTGACGACTCCCGAATATGCACTGCTCACACCTTCGACTTTTATAGTATAACTATTATCGCCAAAATATTGTGTAGTTGATTCACCTTCCCTTAATAGGTAGGTATTAGATTCGTCATATAAGACCAATGTATTATAGTCAGATTTACCAATTGCGTAACCTTTACCGAATAAGTTAATTGTGCTATATAGTTTCATAGTTACATTTGGGGAGCTTACTGGTAGACTTTTACTGAAAGTAACTCCTGTCGTGTAAGTTGGTTTACCAGAAACTGGTTCCATTTCTATGTGTAATTTTGGATCTAGTAAATCATCATCACTACGGGAATAATAGACATGAGCATTACCATTTAACTGGATATTTTGTGAATATGGGTAGGAAGTACCCAAAGAATCTGTTACCTTGCCATCTGCTAATAGATTTGGTAGATCTGTTTTTGTTATCATATCTCTTGCGTTGTTTAATGCTTCACCGATAATAATCCTATTGTTTGATGTATCTATTCTTGTATATTCTCCAATTAGCTGTGGGATTGTAGTTGCGCTTATTGTTGATGTTGTAGTTTCTCCAGGAGTTGTTGTTAATTCCATAGGAGTTGTTGTTAATTCAATTATAGTTGTTGTAGTAGTTGTAATATTTTCACTAGTAGTCGCTTCACATACTGCATATATACTTGTTGAAGTTTGCATAATACAAATCGTTCCTGAAGGACAAGTACTAAAATACTCCCATGAACCCAAGTCATTGCATTGATATTTATCGTTCCCAACACATTTTTGCTCTGGCCATATACAGTCTACGGATAAAACAGAGGCAAACAAGAAAAAAAGTACAAACAACCAAGTAGAAATAAAAAATAATTTTGAAGTCATACTTTTCATATTAATTTTTAACGCATAGACTATATATTTTTTAATAATAAGAAATTTGACAAAATAATTAATTTAATAATTTAAGTTATCTTAATTGTTTGTGAGAAAATGATAGAAACAATCAAAAAATATCCTGAAATGTGTGCAGATGCTGTAAAAATAGCTGAAAAGGTTGATATTCTTGATTATAGATTTAACAAAATAATCGTCTGTGGAATGGGTGGTTCTGCTATTGGTGGGGATTTATTAAAGGATCTTTTGAAGTATAAGATATCAATTCCCATTGAGGTTTCAAGAGATTATCATTTACCAGCTCATGCTGACGAGAATACACTCACTTTTTGTGTCAGTTATTCTGGCGATTTAGAAGAAACTCTAAGTCAATTCGTAGATGCATTAAAAAAGAAATGTAAAATAATCGGGATAACATCTGGAGGTAAACTGAAGGAATGGTGTAAAAGATTTAATTTGCCTTATGTTTTGGTTCCAAGTGGTTATCAGCCTCGCATGGCTCTACCTTACCTGTTCTTTTCGATGGTTGTTTGTTTGCAAAAACTTGGAATAGTTAATTTACAGAAAGAGATTGTCGAAACGATTGAACTATTAAAAAGAATAAAGACTGACTCTGTTAAAAAATTGGCTCTTTCAATGAAGGGTTCTACGATAGTAGTTTATTCCTCTGATGAGTTTTCTGGCGTAGCGAAGAGAGTCAAGACTCAGATAAACGAAACCAGTAAAATGCCTGCCAAGTACGATGTTTTCCCTGAGTTAAACCATAATGAAATAGTTGGTTATCAGAATGAAAGGTTGAACAAGAATTCTTTTGTTTTAATACTGAGAGATAAGGATGAACCAGAAGAGATTAAAGCGAGGATAGAGGTTACCAAAGATTTGATAAAAGATAAAGTTAAAGGGATAGAAGAGATATGGACTGAAGGAAAGTCAAAATTGACAAGAATGATGTCACTGGTTTTCTTGGGTGATGTTCTGAGTTATGAGTTGGCTGTTCTCAATGACGTTGATCCTGTTGAAGTTGAAAGTATAGTGGTTCTTAAGAAAAAGTTGAAAGAGAAACTAAACTTTGTGAAAAAATTAGAAAAGGATTTAACTCTTTAACTGAACCTTCATAAAATCATATGCAACCTTGCTGTTTTCAAACTCTTTTTTTGCCACTTCTTCCAATTCTTCTAAATCCGTGTATCTCCTACTTATGTGGGTTAGAATCAATTCTTTCACGTTCGCTTTTTTAGCCAACTTAGCCGCTTCTTTTATATCTGCATGTGCCTTGCTCCCAACATCCTCTTCCAGAAAAGTGCCATCATGTATCAGCAAATCGGCATTTTCTGATATTTTAACCATATTTTTACAAGGTCTTGTATCCCCAGAATAAACGACTTTTAAGCCTTCTTTTACATAGCCTACGTCCTCTATCTTAACTTTTTTTCCTTTATACTCAAGTTTTCCAGTTTTCTTCAATTTTTTGAGCCAAGGCCCTCTTTTTATGCCCAATTTTTGGATTTTATCTTCATCGATATTCCACTTATTTTTTTCTTTGAAACAGAATGCGACAGTAGGCACAGAGTGAAAAACTGGTATGGATAAAATTTGGTAATCATCCGTTTCATCAACTAACGAAATCTCACTTCCCTCGAAAGGAACGTTCACAGCTTTAACAGGAAATCTTAACCCAAAATATCCCAAATCTACGATATCAGAAACGAACCTCTCTGCTTCAGGGCCGTAGATCGTTAACTGTTTTCTCCTACTCTCTAAGTTCATCGTTTGTATCATCGGTATCAAACCAGCGAAGTGATCTGCATGCCAGTGGGATATGAATATTTTGTTTATTTGCATGAAACTGATGCCAGATTTCATTAGCTGTTTTTGGGTTCCTTCTCCGCAATCGAATAGTAAAACATCTCTATAATCTGAAAAATACTCTAAAGCAATGGCTGGATGGTTTCTCTTGAGAGAAGGTATTCCCGATACCGTTCCTAGGAAAGTTACTATTATCATGATAAAAACTTGAGAAAGTAAATTAATTAATCTTTTATCTTCTTCTCAAAGACATCCTGAAAACAACTATGGCTATTGTTAACAAAACACCTAAAATGATGATTATAAAGATTGATTCTGTTACTAGACTTAGCGGGGCATACCTGCTGTAAACAATCAAGTTTGAATGGTCTTGTTCACCTAAAGCCTCATCATAGATGTCATTGCCGTTAAAATCAGCACAGGCATAGTATGTAAAAACAGATTGACGAGATGATTCTGCCCCAGAAACATAAGGTGACATGGGTGCCCTAAAAGTGCATACGCAACCATATGATTCTGCTGACATAGAGTTTGGCATACAACTGCAATATTGCAAACCTTGACAGTTACTTTCTTTGATATAGACCCTTTTATCTAAGCAACCTTCACCTTTTAATCCACTAACACTTGCCGTTATAGTGTCACCAGAATATCCGTGAGTTGGCGATAAAGTAAGATATACAGAACCCTCACATACAGATGGTGTTTGTGATATGACTCTTTGAAGTAAGAAAAGCCCAAAAAGAATTAGAAAAAGTATAGCCAGGATTAATTTTGTAGACACTAAACTCACTTATTATAATATTCTTTGTTGGATATTTAAAATATCCGCTTTTCAGGCGATTTCCCCCTATTTTCAGACACTTATTTTGTCACCACTATTTAGTAAATTACTTACTCGTTTTTCCACTAACTCTCACTCACAAAAATTTTTTGGTGTGAATTGTAATTTATTATATATTTTTTATTATATATTTAATTTTAGTTATATTTTTATTATACTTTTTAATATATAAGTTCTTATTATAAGATTAATTTTATTATTTTAAAAAATATATATTCTAACTAAAACACAAAAATATATAAATACTCAGAATGTCATAATAAATGTGGATAGTATGGTGTTAACTGATACTGCCTTGGTAAAGCTTTTTTTGAGGCTTAAACCTGTAAAAATGATGCAAAGTCTCAAGAAAGGACCTAGGTATGCAACTCAAGTATCAAAAGAAGTAGACTGCACTTATTCCCACACAGTAAAGCTTCTTGATGACTTTAAAAAGCTAGGTTTAGTTACGTTTAAGAAGCAGGGGAGAATAAAGATCATCGAATTGACTGAAGATGGAAATGACCTAGCTCATGCTATTGAAGGCGTTCTAATCAAGCTTTCTAGGATTAAAGAAAACAATGAGAAGAAGAAATAGAGTAATGTTCCATTGTTCCTTAACAGTTTTTTAGGACTCTTAGCATATTATCATGATAATTTGACAATTTGCCTTGGGTTATTTATATAGACGGATAGTTTTGTTCTAAACTGAGTTTCTGAAGTATATATTTTTGAACCTCTTAGTGAATAGTTTTATACTGTCAGTGGGTTAAATTTATATGCTAGTAAACTAAATTTATCACTATGTCTATAGAATTTAGTCATTATGATGTGCAACAGACGAATGATCCAAAACAGCTCATGAAAGTGGTCTTTAAGACACAAAAACAAGCAGATATAGCCGCCCAAATCATCGAAACTATAAAAGAAAAGAGAGAAATATACGATCATGACATGAAGGAACTAGCAAAATCTGCTAATTGTTCTGAAAAATGGTTTTATTCCAGGGTTTTAAGGACTTTACAGAGAATTGGGATGATTAGAAAGGATTTGAATAGATATTTCCTTTCAACTGACTTTGCAAACACATTAAGAAGGCTGGAAAGGAGTTGGAGAGACTTTGTCTAAACAGTTAATATATGACTACAAAAAGCATTTTGAAGAAAGAATACTGAGCTATCTTTCATCATTTGGGCTTATGAGCGAAAATGAATTGTTAAAACAAATTTTTGATCCCAAAGATTTTAAGTGGTCTTCTAAATGGCATAGAATTGCCTTATTCTATGAGGTTTTAGCAGAGTTAAAAGACAAAAAACGCATAGAGGTTATAAAGGATAAAATTAAACTTGTTTTATAACCGACACTCATTAGCGACACAATTGATTGGATATGAATTATTGATAAGTTCTCAGAAAGGCTCTCAAAATACTGGAAAGCATGGATTAAAGAAGACCCTTCTAATCAGTGAAACTAATGTCGAAAAATGTAGGGTAAACAACATAAAAAGTATCAAGAAAATGGGTTATTTTGAGAAAAATTATATTGTAAATAAAATAAATTTTGATGATATGAAATCATTATATCTATAAGATAGTATATAATTTTCTATAATATTTTTTTGTAAAATTCTAAATTATATTATTTAATATATATTTTATTTTAAATAATTATAAGTCTCACGCTAAAGTGAGAGTTCCATTTGGAGGATCGGGACCGAATTTTCAAGCAAGAAAAGTACAAGAACGGTAGAATGGGCAGAATTCGGCAGAAATGGACAAAAAAATGAAATAATGAAAAAATTCTCGTTTCTGATTCAGGAAACTCCGAAAAGTTTATTACATAAAGGTGAGATAATTTTGATAACTGGAACAGATTTATTAAGCATGAGAGAATAAAATTAAAAGAGTAAACAAGGGTTGAAAACACAATGAATATCATTATTTTTGGACCTCATGGAGCTGGTAAGGGAACTTATACAGAAATTCTTTCAAAAAAATATAAAATTCCGCACATTTCCCCTGGACAACTATTTCGTGATGAGATAAAGAAAAAGTCAGAACTAGGGAAGAAAGTGGAAAAAATCGTTAATCATGGAAAATTAGTACCAGACGGGATAGTAATACGAGTCGTAAAAGAGAGACTCAAAAAAGATGACTGTAAGAATGGTTTTTTGCTAGATGGTTTCCCTAGGACGATACCTCAAGCGAAAGCATTGGAAAAATTCACGAGAATCGATAAAGTTTTGAATTTTACAGCCTCCGAAGAAGTGATTATGGATAGAATGAGTGGTAGGAGAACTTGTAAGAACTGTGGCGCCATCTATCATGAAAGGAACGTGCCATCAAAAGTGAGAGGTGTTTGTGACCGATGCGGAGGTGAGCTTTACCAACGTTATGATGAGACACCAGAAGCCATCATGACTATGACAAAGGAGTATAACAAAAAGACAAAACCCTTGATTGATTACTATAAGAAGGAAGGATTACTTGCAGATATCGATGCAAACCCTCCGATTGAAGAGGTTGATAAAGTAATTTCCCAATGTGACAAAGAACTCTCCAAAATTAAGAAAAAGTGAGAGTTTTATGTTTCTTCTCATCCGATTGGCGCACAACAACAGCTCTAACAATTGTGGTTATTTGACTTCTAATAAATCTCTCATAAAGCAATTTCATTTAGTTTCTTATCAAGAATATCAAGAGGACCTGCTTTTTCTATTTCCCAACCAGTTTCTTTAACAGTCTCTGCTTTACCTTGTAAACCATACCATTCCTCATACCAGAACTCACCTTTTTCTCCACCCAAACCCTTTTTAGCTTTAACTACTACTTCACCGTTCAATAATATCTCAACATATCTAGTAGTGTGATCATACCATTCTCCAGAATAAGTTCCCCAATTACCTAAAGCTCGAACATCTCTTAATCTAATCTGAATATCTCCAGAGTTAAAACAGATATCATACCCTATACCACCTGCTATAGAACTCCCCTCTTTCACTGGTCTGATGGGTGGTGTTAAATGAGTGTAAGAACCATGTTTCAGAGCACAACTCGTAGCTATGTCTAATATTTTTGATGCCTCATTATAACCCCAAAAATGTTCAAATAGAGAGTTTTCAGGTGATGTCATTTATCTTCATATGAGAAGTCAAATATTTAAACATGTTATTTTTTGTTAATAGTAACAACAAACTCAGTGTGATAAGGCACTTTCTGATATTGAGAAAAAGTGAGTCTATTTTTCTTCTTTACAAAAACAAGCTTCAAGGCCTGACATTTTTTCTCCGGCTAACAGTGATAAAGCTGCACCACCAGCAGCCAGAACTTTACCACCTCTTTGAGTAAAGTAATGATAAATTCCATGGTTCTGGAATAGGGCAGCTGATGAGTGACCTCCGAGGTTTATAGTGTCAGGGCCAGATGCCATTCTTAGTAACTTAAGAGTGTTATCAAATCCTTTTTCAAAAACGCCCATTACCCCAGCAAAAACAGATCTACCATTAACGTTCTTGGCATAATAATTCAATGTTTCTGGTCCTATATCCATTATAACACGGTTTGAAGAGCGTAATCTTCCCCGAGCTACAACATTGTTATCATCCATCGTGAAGTCCAATGGGTAAAAAATCTTATCTCTAAACTTGTCGAGTAGTTTAGTTGCACTTTCAACTTCCGACGTATCCATAAATTTTTTATTTTCTTCATTGAATTCTAAACCATCAGCATAAGCAATGTACTGGCCTATTAGTCCACCAGTTAAGAACCTAGCACCTGGATATCCCAATATTTTCTCCAGATAATTCAATTTCTCGAATTTCTTTCCGCCGATAAAAAAAGTAACGTCCTTTCCGTCTTCTAATTCTTCTATCAGATCTTGTATGATTTTGAGTTCAGGCTCAAGGAGTAAACCAAAGTAAAACGGTACTATTTGGCTCAGAGCAACAACACTTAACTGACATCTATGGCAGACTGATAGACCATCGTTTATGAACATATCTACTTGATTTTTGAAGAACTGAGTTATTGGAGAATTAATCATATCTTCTATAGATTCTAATTCGGTTTCATGCGGATGATCTCTCATGTTTTTAATCAGTAAAGCTTCTCCCAGTTTGAGTTTATTTATCGCCTTTCCAACTTTTTCACCCACAATATCATCAACATAATTTACCTTAACACCAGATATTTGTTCCATTTTCTTTGCTAAGGGTGAAAGGTTAGGAACAAAATCATCATCGCCCTTTCTTCCTTGATGTGTGGCTATAACAGGTAGAGCTCCTGCATCGACGTATTCTTTTAGTGTTTGGGCATGAGCGAAAAGTTTGTACGAGTTCAAGTCTAAATTTCCGTTTACGACTGCGCTATTGGTATCAATTCTCAGGAAAATCCTTTTTTCATTAACCTCATCTAGATGTTCGCTTACGAACAAGTTCCTCTTCTTTATTTCTTCAAAATAGTTGACCATTATATTACCGGGAAGTATGATTCAAGCTTCTTTTTTGTGTCCATCAAATCAAGGGATTTGTTGGTACGTTTAATAGAATCCTGCGGGTCTTCGTGACCTAACGACGCTCTAATCGCATCAATGTTCTCTGGAACAACATCCGCTTCCTGATGTATAAATGCAGAGAATAAGAGTATGTTATCCTGGATATGGATGGTTTTTTCTAGAATGGCTATCTGGTATAGGTTATTTCTGTTATTGGCCTCCATTATTTGAGCTGCAGTGGGAATTTCTTCACCACCTATTACAACCATCCTTGGATCATCATAGAATGTATCTAGGAATTTTTCTCTTGAAGGAAAATTACCAAAAGCAACAATATTATGCATGTGCATTAAAGTGACTGGAACATCAACGCTGTGAGTTATTAGTTTTCCGTTCAACCTAGAATCTGCAGAGATTACATCTTCTGCATGATGGGATGGAATTTCAGTAGGTACATAGTCATTTATCGGACCTACATTTGGTTCCGGTGGATCTCCGCCCCTTCTTATTAGGCCTACGATTACTTTTTTTACATCAGAAACACTCTGTACGCTGTTAAGATACCTCAACATGCCAGTAGTGTTACAGGAGGGTATTCTAATGAACTGTTCTCCAACAGCATTCTTGTAGTTTATATAGGCGTTAAACGTGATTTTGGCTATTGAAGCCTTTTCTCCTCCTTGAAAGAGTGCGTGCAAGTCTTTATTTCTCGAGTAAATTTTATCCTTGTTTGCTTGACCTATTTTTTTTGGTGTACAGTCTATAATGAGCTCTATATCGTTGAGCAAATCTAAAATTGTCCCTTTTGATTCAATATTGGCATCTGAAAAGGTTTTTCTGCTCGTTTCAAACTGCTCATTTTCATTTAGACCATATTCTCTCAAACCATAGAAAAATGGGATGTTATCAGATGCATAATGTGTTCTCCAGGAAAGGCTTACATCAGCGACTCCAATTAGTTTCATGTCATTCTGTTTTTGAACAGCTTCCGCAACTCTCCTACCAATAGTGCCGAAACCATTGACTCCAACTTTAAACATCGAGGTGTTCCCCGCAGATAAAAGTAATGATATATTATCACGTTTAATTATAAAAAGTTTTGTTCGGACCAGAAGACATTAATACCTATCTAAGCTTCTCTACACCATAAATCATCAGACTAAAAGCGATAAAAATCGCTATCAACCTACCGTAAGAAGTATGACTCATCCAATTGACTAAATCCTCTAAAGACCCCATCGGTTTACCGAAGAAAACGACTATTATTATTGAAAGGCCTGTTCCGAAATAAATCAGCATTTTGACAATCCTAGCCAAATACACGAGGTCTCTGTAGATTCTGGAATGTTCATATAAACGTTCTATGAACCTTTTGAACCTTCTAAAGTATGTGTCTTCATTCTCTGCTTTTTTCACAAAAATTCACTAAATAATTATGGGAATTTGTTAATTAATTTTTATTCAAACAATAGAAAATTTTGCAAGCCGGGATTTTGGTATTATTATAGATTTATCAGAACTGCCAAAAGTGAGAGTTTTACCTTCTAGAAATAGTTTTCCAACGTATGCACAAGTGACAGCATCCAGTTCATGATCATTCATCTTATCTTTTAATCCTATGATTTTTAGCTTTTTTAATCCCTTTATCAGTTTATCTAACCCCCTTTGCTTTCTTGGTATGTTTAAAACGTCCTGAGCACCACCTGGATAAACCTCTATCACCTTAAATCCCATCCTTTCTAGGGTTTTTCTCAATTCAATACCTCTTTCGGTCAATTTCCTCATCGGGCCAAGCGTTATAGGAAAGAATTTTATCCTCCTTCTCAGTAGCTCTCTGTCGCATTCTCTTAAATGGACATTAGTTCTTTCTTCTATAGATTTTCTGCCATCTGGTAGGCTGAGTGGAGCATCAATAGCTATTATATTTGGTTTAACTTGCTTAATTTTATCGATTATTTCTTGATCAGAATAAAGTAGTCCAGTTTCAGCTTTCATTTCATGAAGGATACAAAATCCAGAAGGTCTGGTTTCCACACCAGCCAAATCTAAACCAACTACTAACATCTCAACACTTCATGGTCTGGTTGTAATTATCGGTTTATCTTGAACGATAATAGTCTCTTCTGTTTGCGCTACTGGCCTGAAAGATTTTTCTCGTAAAGGTGGGTATTCTCGTAAAACTTCCCTGTCTACCATTTCTTTCAGAGCAAGATGTAACCTGACAGGGCTCCCCACATTCTTCAACCATCTTCTAGCAAATGGCAATGTCTTGTACTGATCTAATATTAATTGAAGTATTTTTCTAGATTCGTCCAGTCTTAATGGTTTGGGTTGTAAGAACATGTAGATTAGAGTTGGAGAAGATTCTTTGACTGAACCCTCACCATCAGTTGTGAAGACTTCCATACCCAAAACTTGATCCTCTCCTATTTCTTCGTTCGATGGAATGTGACCGTTTGGGATTGACAGACCAGCATGTTGTATGTATTGTTCTACAGAATGGCCAGCCAAGTTTCTTATCGGGTTAAGGCCATGACTCGTCACGACTTCATCGATTAATTTAGACATCTCTCCTACAGTTTTACCAGGCCTTATCTCTTTTATGAATTGCTCCAAAGCGTCCTTTGATGCTTCTATGAGAGGATGAGATTTTTCACCAAGTTTAACTGTAAAGGCTGTATCACCGATAAAACCATCGAAATGAGTACCGATATCAACCTTGACTAAGTCACCTTCCTTAAAAGTGATAGTATCGTTTATATCAGGTGTGTAATGGGCTGCGATATCATTAATTGATATGTTGACTGGGAATGCTATACCAGCTCCTTTGTCATTGATAAATTTCTCAATTTTCTCAGCCAGATCTAAGACTTTTAATCCAGGTTTTAATTCTTTTCTAGCGAGTTCTTTAGCTTCTTGACCTATTTTTCCTGCCTTAAGATATTTCTCTAAAGTTTCTTTTTCCATCATGATAACCATTTTTAAGTAATATCAACAATATTGTTATTAAAAACTATAAAACATTCATATAGTTGATAATATGGCGGCAATAGAATATTTGGTTCCAATAAACATACTGAAAATAATTTTAATAATAGCATCTGCATACATAGTTTCAAAATTGTTTGAAAGGGGTTTTATCGAACCTTTGGTAAAAAGTGGTAAAAAAAAGAGTGTTATAATCCCTCTTAAAAGGATAGTATATATCATAATCTACTTAGTCGCATTAATTCTTATTCTATCAATTTTCAGCATAAATATAACTGCTGCTCTCGCTGGTCTGGGTGTTGGAGCAATAGTGATAGGTTTTGGCCTAAAAGACATAATATCAAACTGGATTTCAGGTATTATAATAATAACAGAGAAAATCTACAGGATCGATGATGTAATAAAAATTGGTAATATAACTGGAGTTGTTAAAGACATAACACTAAGATCAACGAGATTAAAAACTTACGACAAGAATGAAGTCATTATTCCTAATTCGACCATGTTGAATGAAAAGATAATAAACTTGACGAGCGGGAAGTATGAATCTATATCTTCTTTAATCTTCTCCATAGACTATACCTATAACGCAGATAAAGCAAAGAAAATCATAGATAGTATTCTAAGAAAAGATGAGAATGTAATAGTTGACGAAAAAAAGAAAAGAGAGATCAGGTTTATTGTAAGAATTAAAGAATGGACTACAGAGATAGAGACTTTGTTCTGGATCAATGACCCAAAGAATGAAGAGTTCATAAAATCAAGAATTACTGAAAACGTTAAAAAGGAGTTTGAAAGAAATAATGTACTACCGCCATTCCCAACTTTAATGAGAAAAGAGCATCTCAAATCAAAAAAATAATCCTTTGAGTTAATATTTAAAGTCTGGAAAAACGAGTAATTATACATGGATTGTATGTGTAAACCATGGAAGAAGATGACAAAAGATGAGAGGCTAGCGTACGTCAACCATAAAATCATGAAGGGATTAGGAGTCTTTCTCTTTGGCGCAATATGGATGTATTTTGCATCTATAACTGTTGACGTTTGGAGTGCATTGCCATCGACATTAGCAGTAGTCGGACTGTTGTTAATCTTGTATGGGTTAATCAAGAAATTTTCAGCGTAGTGTCTTTCAAACGTTAAGAATCTAAATTTTTTTATTGTTATCTATCTACTTCTTAAACCATTCTCCTAAGCTTGCTTGTACTTTTCCAGATAAAACTTGCTGTTCTGTATAACCCAATGCTTTCAAAACCCTCATACTGGCTGGTAAGATTTGATGTTCGATGTAATAATCTGGGTCGTACTGATTTGGTTTAACATCTTCTACTGGTTCAGCCCTGTCAGAAATACTCCCACTACCTTTTACTATAACAAAACCGATTACTGAACCCTCTCCTATTGGTTTTCCTCTTGATTTTGCTTTCTGTGCGGCTTTTACATGCGGACCAATCTGCTCATACTGTGATAATGGACGGGTAACCTGCTCAAAAATTACTAGATCCTCCAGTTTGACATCGCCATCTTTTATTTTTTTTATCGTATCTCTAACGAGCTGTATGGCTTTCGTCGGATCTCTTTCTCTTAGAATCATTGTGAGCACATTCCTTTGTATTTTTTTGCTGAGTTCACACCAGTCCCTGCGAACTGTTTCAAAACCACGAATTTCCAAATTACCATCATAGTCGATAAGCGCATATCTCTTTTTTGCTCCAACCTCGCCAGTATGTCTAGCTACAAAAATTCCGCCTTCGTATAAATCCCTGAATTCTAGTTCGATAATACCAGGAAATTGTTTGTTCATTTTTTCAGCAAAATTTTCTCCTATTTCTTTTATTTTATCTCGAAGTAATTCCTTTGGAACTTTGACCATGCATGAATCTGTGTCTGCGTATAAAATTTCAAACCCTTCTTTTTTCGCTATTTCTATGACTTGTGTAATATAATACCTACCGAATGCTGCGGCTGATGCACCACATTCTCTCTTGAACCATTTAGCTCCGAAATAACCCAGATAACCATATGTTGCATTAGCCAGAATTTTTAATGCATATTGTTCATTATCTAATCTTCTCCATTCTTCAGAATCTTTCTTTAATTTTTTTATCTCTTCTTTTACTTTTTTTCTAGCGTTAATTAGTTCTTCCAGATGTTCGGGTATAAACCCCTTTTTATCTTGACAGAAATACCATTTATTTTCTGGGACTTCTGTTTTTTTCTTGCAAGGTTTAGTGTTAAAAGTCCCAGGGTCTATGTTATGAGAGACTATGATTGTTGGATACAGTGAACGGAAGTCAAAGACCAGAACATTCGAATGTATTCCTTTTTTTGGCTCGATTACTATTGCCCCTTTGTATACAGGTGCCATCCTTCTTTTTTCTATTTCTTCAGTCTTTGGCCTGTTTGGTATCAAGACATTATCTTCGACTGCTTTCTTCATGAAGAATGCTTCGACCAATTGACTGTATGTATATCTAGAACAATCAAAAGGCAACAGGCCTGTTAATCTACAGAGAGTAAATATTTGAGGTAGGATTAAATGTGAGAGTTTGATAGTCAACTCTGAGTCCCAAAGAGAGTATTCTGTCAACCTTTCCAGGTCTTCTTTCTTACTCCAAATATCTACCATCTCTTCATACTTCATCTTCTTTTTTCCTGTACCCAATAATTCCCTAGCAACCTCATCTAATGTTAGAACTTCACTCCTCATAGAAGGAGAAAGAATATGATTTATGAAATTGAACAAATCTATGTGAATTCTCCCTTTGGTTTTAGCTGAGCTGATTCTCCCTCTTCTTACTACATGGACTGGAATGTTATCCCTACCAAGTTTCAATGATATTCTCGATTCGCTGGCCTTGTCTTTTATTTTAGGGATGTCGAAACCATCGGAGTTATAACCAACCAAAAAATCAGGGTCTTTTTCTTTTATGATTTCTAGAAACTTTTCTATTATTGCTTTCTCGTCAGTAAGAACTTCTACATACTCTGGTTTTTTCTTCCAATGGTATGTTGTCAGGACTTTTTTATGACCGTCGCTACAAGCCATGCTGAGCATTATCAGTTTTGTCTTTCCATTTTCTTCAACCCATTCTGTGTCGAATGCCAATATTTTGAAATCAACCTCTTTCTCAAATTGAATTTTTTTAACAGAATTTGCTTTGATGATACGGTCAATTTGATAGTTCCACCTTTCTTTTATCTCTTGACCTTCAACCTCTATCCAATTCATCGGCTCTATCTTTTTATCCATTATGTAACGCTTATAGAAGGGTATGTCATACTCATAAGTCTCTTCAACTTCTTTCCATCCTTTTATCTCATTCCTGACGTCAGGAATTTTTCTTGGGTTGTCTATGGTTATCTTAATTAATTTTGTTGTTTCGTTCATCCATTCTTTCTCAGCAGTTTCTACTTTGAGTATTTTTGTTTCTAGTTTTTTTGTATCGAGCTTTTCGATTTTCTTCTTCAAAACTTCTATTTTTTCTTTTGAATGCAGAGTATAAAAATAAGGTTCAAATGTTGAATCCAAGACTAAAGCTGTTTTATTTTTTTCATCTCTACAGAAAAGTCTTACAATACCTATATTGTCTTCTAACGTATAATCTGCATCTAAGATGAGTAATTTTTCTTTCACAGTATCACTCAATAAATAGGATAAGGAATGTAAATAAAAATTTATTAGCTTTGTTCAAAAGTGAGAATTGCTGTATGATTCTGGGTTTATTTTTTCCTTTTATAAATTTGTCTGAAATAGTTTAATTCTTTTTGGCTCGATGCCAATAGAAGATACCAACATTCATTTGGGTCATGATGACAGTGGTTGTTACAATCCGGGTTTATTACAATGTCCTTCAATGCACAGTAAGGTATTTGTCTTGAGCTGCTCATGTGTCTTCAATCCGCGCCACGTATGTTTAATTATTGATGCTTCAATACACTTATTTTTAATGTATTAATGCTTTTAATTAAGAATAATAAAAAATTGATTTTTTACTGTTCTAACTCTTGCCAAGAAATGTGTAACAAAAATCTATCTGCATGTTAGAATACTCCGTCCTCATGAGTTTCTTACCTTGAACTTCTACTCTGGATATCTTCCTTGTCTTCTGGATAAGATGTTCTCTCTGTCTTGTGATCAAGACTATGCCTATGTCGTTGACTTCTGGTTTTTTCTCCTGATGCTTCCTGCTATCTCTATTCTTTCACAGAATTCTTTTATCTCTGAGGCAAAATTATCAGCTATTCTTATTGTGTCTTCTAGTCTCATGGTATCATTACTTAAGATTAACTTTTCAATATCTCAAAATAGATTTTCATGGGTTGTATATATTTGGAGACTTTAGGAATAGAATTAGAATTACCAGATCATAGTTTCAGGGATGATGGACCAGTAAAACACATAAGAAAACATACAAAAAAAATCTATCAAGAATTTGATTTATTAGATACTTTTTATTCTACTTTTGGTCCTTTTGAAGATATCTTACCCGATGATTTTGACCTAAGTCCTACTGGGGCAAGAACGGTTAACTTAGAAAAAAATGGAATAAAATACCATATAATATTTTATAAAAAAACTGACTATTTGAATACTCTATTCCTTAGGGCACATGAAGAAGCCGAAGCATTACTTAGTATGAATCACCCAGAACTATTAGAAAAAAAATTTAGATTGGATGGCGTTAACATGTCTTTTAATGGTCTTGAAAACCACTTTATCGCTAGTTTAGCTGGTTTTTATGTACTGAGCAAAAATGGATTAGACATCGCGAATGTAGACCCTGCAACCATCCATCCACATTTTCGAAAGGCCCTGAGAATGTATAAGGCTAAATCAAAAAAATGATAATTTAATTGAACATATTTTTATCTGACAGGAAGTTTTTGGCTATGGTTTCTGCTTGTTGTAGTTTCATGGTATCATTATCTGTTGTTTCAATGTTTGAGATTATGTTTTTATTTTATAAGAAATTGAGTTGAATGAAGAGACTTTGAGGCGGATTGAGAAAAGGATAGGAGAGGGTAAAAAGTTAAGGTTATCGAACAAAATAAGGAAAAAAATAAATCTCTTTTTTTAAATCAATATTCTAGCTATAATATTTTAAATATATGTTCTATGCTATCTTATAATATGGAAGTTGTAAGAAAAAACGGGTATATTGCGGGAATAATGAGTTTAGTGGCTTCCTCACTTTTTTTAATATTCACAATCAACTTTGGTTGGAATTTAACAGGACAAGCATTAGGAGTTTTAACTATATTTTTCGGTTTACTTGGTATTGGAAGTTTATGGAAACCTAATTCAATTGGACAAATAGCATCACAAATTTTAGAGAATATTTCCAAGAATATGCAAGAGTCGGCTAAATCTGATTCACATAATAAACAAACGCAAAAAAATTCTTCTGGTATACAAGCAATGGCTACTCAGGGTGGTCGAATAACACAAAATATTGGCATCCAGAAGGAACTAAAATTAGATCCAAATAAATTACAAATTTTAGAACTTCTAAACAAAGAGTTTCAGAAAAACGCACATAATTTTATAAGTGACGCTTTTTTGTTTAATAAAACAAACTTGAGTTTAGAAGAATTGACGCCTCATATCAAATATTTAGAACAAAAAGGATTCATTAATGTTAACTGGTCATTGAATGGTACATTCATTTGTCAAATCACTGCTGAAGGCATTGATATAGTGAGTTAATATTTTTTATGAAAATTCCCAAATTTCTAGAAATATGGTAGGGGATAGATTTAAGTTTAAAATTTTAAAGAAAACTATAGTAAACATGAAAAAAGAGGGGGGAAAAGAACTATTTGATATTGAGAAAAGTTTTAAACAATATTTTTATCCTCTTCTGTTAATTACCTTAATATTTCTTGTAGTATGTTTATTGAACAGGGATTCTCTAGTAACATATTGGCCTTATATTATTTTGCTCATGGGACTCCTTATAACAACAAAACTCATGGAATACGATAAAAAATTAGGAGTAATATTCTTCTTCTTTTTTTTCGTAGGAATGTTTGGTTTACAATTTTGGTATTATTTTGCCCTTCCACACCTAGGAAATTATCAAATAATAAATTTTCCCACTTTTCCACCAAGGATGGCAATTTTTCAAATGGACGGAAAATTTAAAATCAGTTATTATCCCGATTATCTAAAACCAAACGACCAAGTAACTATGTATGTTGATGTATGTAGTCCAGGTGAAACAATCTGTGAAAAATGTGATAATTGTACCCTTTCAGCATATTTTATTAATGAAGAGGGAGCCGAAAAATTCTTATTTAAGAACCAAACCCTTCTCGATAGAGAAAAAATAGAATTTATCTTTCCAGGAAGACAAATAAAAGTACTAATGGAATACCCAAGTTTAGATTCATATGAATTTAATATACCCAAATTATCTTTCTGGCAGATAGTCAAAAATATATTAAGCCACCCATCAATATATTTGGTATCTTTTATCGCAAGTTTGGTTGGATTAATTGGTGTGGTTGGCACAATAATAGGAACTGTTAGAAAATCTAAAACAGATATAAAAACAAGAATATATAACGGAATTACCATTATTAGAAAAAATAAAATGAATGTCATAATTACTTCAATAATAGAATTATTTGCTATTTTTCTTTCTTCAAGCCTAGACACATTAATTTTGGGATTTATTGTGGCATTATTTGGTGTCATTTATGCCAGTTTAACATTGGGAAAAGTAGAAGAAGATGTTAAATTGACTAAAAAGGACATCAAAAAAGCTAAAGAGGAGTTAAATAAAATTAAAAATGAAACAAAATCTTACTTAGAAGAAGTAGAAAAAATTAAAAGAGATATAGAAGATATGAAAAAAGATATTTTCGATACATTTAGTCATGATAGTTTTACTAATATAGAAAGAAGAATAGAAAATCTAGAAGAAGAAATTGGCATAGGGCATGGTGGTTGGAGTAAACACGGTGAACTTCATAAATTAAAACAAACAGTTGATAATCTGAAAGATGATATAAGGGAAATTAAAAGGAAACTTGGAATATATTAATTCTTGATTTTTCTTTCCAATACCCAAATTTCTCAGAGATATCTATAAAAAAACATTAAATTAGAATTTGATTATGAAGAAAAAAGAAGACACGAATCTAAAGAAATTAAAAAGCAATATCAAGAAAGAATTAATTAAAGAGATGGATAAAAAATTTAAAGAAATCCAGAAAGGAAATCTGAAAAAAGAAATAATTAAGTCGGTAATGGTGGTGATTTTAGGAGGAATTTTAGTAAGTACTGTAGGCTCTTTTTTAAATAAGAAAATTGATGAAATAACAAATAAACCTAAAATTGAATTATATTGCCGAGGCTTTTTACTTAAGAATGGTAATCATTCAAGTAATTTTATTTTGCTAAATAGAGGGAAGCCAATAAAAAATTTAGATATTGTAATAATATCAGGAACTGCTGAAAGTTGGTGTGGGGATTATAGATTCACTACCAATGAAAATTGCACGATATATGAACCAGAAGGGTGTAGCTCGAGACGACGAATTTTTTGCCCTTATTTTAATACTTATTCTGAAATCAATGTTAATGTCGATTTTAAAAAATACACCAAAGAATCGATTGTTTTGTATGATATCACTATAAATGGCGAAAATTTAGAAACTGAAAATCTAAAATGTTATCCATCATGATTTTTTATTTCTCTCTCACACCCAAATTTCTAAGAGATGTATATATCCCCCCATAATTGTGTGCCCAGTAGAATTCGAACCAAATCAATCTTCAAACATTTTCTTTTAACGCACTAAAATTCCAAAGAAAAAGACTAATCTTTCCTTAAAACTAAAAATATAGCATGAAAAAATTAATTTTTCTCTTGATTCTCATAATTTTTTCGAGTGGCTGTATAGAACAAAAAGCATGCACGGAAGAAGCTAAGGTATGTCCAGATGGTTCTATCGTTGTTAGAGTTCCGCCTGATTGCGAATTTGAACCCTGTCCTTCTACATCAACAATAGCTGAGACAACCATTCAAACAACTACTGTTGAAAAAATATCATCCAAACTCTTATCCTGGACTAAAGAAGAAGGAACAAGGGTTGACGGTGTCAGTTCCTGCACGATGATTAAAGGCAATGAATACTGGATGTACTACACAGGAAAGGACATAGAACTAGCAATATCCTCAGATGGTTTAAATTTCATCAAAAAAGGAACAGTGATCGACATGAAAGACGTTGAAGGCGTGGACATGGTGACTAACCCTTCCGTGTTCATGACAAAAGACGGAAAATACAGGATGATCTTTGAAGGTAGCAAAATGACTGAAAACAAAAACGATAGAAAACTCTACAGTGCCATCTCAACAGACGGTCTAGTTTGGACAGTAGAAGGAGTAAGGTTCCAAGATGAGGGCGACGGTAAACCAGGAGAAATTTTCACATCAGTGCCAGACATCATAAGACTGGATGATGAAAGATTGAGAATGTACTATACTAGGGGTGCAACATCAGCTATTGCCATATCAGATGATGACGGCATGACTTGGACCAAAGAAAAGAACTTAGACTTGAAAAGAATCGCAGTCGACCCAGATGTTGTCAGATTGGATGACGGAACTTACAAATTATTTTTCACGACTTTTGATTCAGAATGGGGAAAAGGAGAACAGTACGCGATGAGTGCCAGTTCTACTGATGGAATCAACTTTGTCATTGACGAAGGAAAGCGTGTTATACCTAGCTTAGGATATGATAGTAGATCCAGATGTTATCAAGTTGCCAGATGGGAGGTATAGAATGTATTATGGTGAAAGTAACAAGGGTATATCTTTTAGGATTAATAGTGCAGTATCAATTAGTTAAACTATAAACTGTTTTTCTCAATCTTCAAACATCTTCTTCTTAATCGTAACTTTCATATCAGGATGTTCTTTGAACAACTCTTATAAAATTATTTTTCAAGAAAAATAAGCAGTTTAAGCCACTTCTTTTCAACAAAAACAGACCGTTTCTCGTCTTTATTCTTCATCACAACTTTACTGTCCCGAAAATCAATTATCTTCCAAATTTATTATTGTAAATGATTGAATGAATTCTGAATTAACAGGTAAGGTTGACCTTAGAGATTTTCAAGAACTCCGAGTTACAGTTAAAGAAGATTTCAGAAAAGAAATATTTGAGAATGCCAAAACAAAAGCTGGATCATGGGGCAAGTTATCTAAAATAATAGGAATGAGTCGCTCTAGCTTTCAGGAATTTCATAATGGCAAAAGAGCAATACCGTTTACGATTTTGAAAAATGTTTGTAAATTCGTAGATAATAATAATTTTGAAGAAAATATAACTGGTTTTAAAATTGGAAATGCTAGAAAGTTTGTTAAAAACAAAAATTCTTCTCTAAAAATAGATTTCGAAACAAAAGATGGTGCAAGAACAATAGGAGCATTTCTAGGTGATGGTAGTAGAATTGGTAACTCATTCAGATATACTAACAAAGAAACATGCTTGATAGATTTGGTTAATAAATCTGTACAAGATCTTATTGGGGAAGTAGGGATAACTAAGTACTCAAAAAGACCTTCAAAGAGTTTAGTTCATTGTGTCATTTTTCCATTAACTGTTAGTAGTATCTTAGATAAAATTGGTATACCTGTTGGGAACAAAATTGTTACCAATCCGTCTGTTCCTCAATTTTTATTGAATTCTGATAAAAGAGAAGTCATAGCCACATTAATACAACAATTCGCAGATGATGAGGCTACCAGCAGACATCAGATAGAATTCTATCAATCTTCAGATGTAACAAATCTACCAGAAGAATTAAGAACGAAAATTCTTTCTGGAAAATATAAAGAAGTAAAAGATTATGAAAAATATGCTCCGAATGTTTTAAAAGATGTTAAATTTTTATTGTGGAAACATTGGAGAATTAGATGTGGCGGTCCTTATCCTAGGAAAAATTACAGAATTTACAGAGATAAGAAAGGTAACATGAAATATGTTCCAAAATGGAAACTCACAATCAGTGGGAAAGAAGATTTAGAAAGGTTTGAAAGAGAAATAGGATTCGAGATAAAAGAAAAACAAATCGTATTAAAAGATAGAATTAAAGAAATCAAAAATTATCAAGCTAAGAAAAGTACAACATTATTAAAATTACTAATGACAACAAAAAGATTAGAAGAGTGTAATTTACCTATCACGTCTGTAAATTTAACTAAATTCCTAGATATTAGTTGTAGAACAGTCGACGATTATCTTTTGCGGTTGCTCAGAAACGGTTATCTTAACAGACCTTTGAAAAGAAAACATTTAGGAATAGGAAAAGGAACTAAACCATTTAATTATACTCTCACAGATCTTTCAAGTGAATTGATAAGAAAATATAAAAATAATCCAAGTATTCATTTTACTCTTCCAAAATCTTCCTAAGTTTAGTTGACTGTCCTTTTTCTGAATGAGATTCTTTATACAATTGCTTACGATGGGCTTCCAAAGTTTCAACTTCCTTACCTAAAAATTCAGCAGCAGTAATTAATTTACATTTCTTTTCATTAGCAACCTCATAAACAGACTTTAACCGTTCATTATATTTTAAATCACGAAGAAAGTGATGATCTACTACAAAAGTTTCTATTGGTGTTTCTTTTATTATTCGTATCATGTTTTGAAATGATCTATTAAGAGCTTCTACACCGAACCTGTATATCATATAACTTAATGGTCCATCCAAAAAAACAATATTTGGCTTCTGTTTTAAAATAAACTCAGTCTGATTTGGAACAGAACCGCCTTCCACGTCAGAAGTATGGATGAACTTAAAATCTCCGTCATCGACTAAAACTTCGTTCACAAAACCCAGCCTAGGATTAGTTCCATGAAAGACAGCCTTAGAAAATTCTAATTTAGTCTTGCCGAACTGATATTTCTTCCCGTCAGCATACTCTAGTTTCTTCGGTTTATTTTTTATCTGTTCCAAGAAGAATGCAGCCCTTCCTTTCTGACTGTAGTTTATGTTCTCAGTCGGATGTTTTATGAGGACTGTCTTGTCCTTGTATATCTCCAAGTTCTCCCATGGGTTGTGATGGTCGTAATGATAGTGAGTTATTATCAACACGTCTGATTTGCTAGCCAATTTAACGATTTCTTTCCAGTGTTCATCCAGTCTTTTTAGTTCAATGGGATGGGGTGGAAGCGAATATCTTATGGGAGCAAGAGAAACTCCAGGATCGATAAATATTTTAACGTCTTTAGTCTCGACATAAGTTGCCATCCCTCTAGTGCCGATAGAATCGAAAGCTATAGGAATTATTTTCATAATTAAATTATGTTCATAAAGAACAAAAATATATCTGCTTCTGTCGGATTCCAGAATAAATCAGTCCTGAAGTTTGATTGATATATGTACCCCCTGTGGTATAGCGACCCTTAAAACTTGTCTTAAAGCTCTGTCATCAGCCTGTAAATCAACCAATCTCTTATGAATACGAAGTTCCCACCTGTCAAACGTAGCATTCCCATGTCCAGTTCCATCTCCGCAAGGCGTCTTTAAAGGCGCTACTCTTAAATGTTTCGTGGGTAAAGGAACAGGCCCTTTATAATCAATACCGAATTTTTTAGCAATTCCTATTATCTCTGCACAAATCTCATCCAATTGTTTTGGATCTTTTCCTGAAAGTTTTATTCTGGCTATTTGCATGAAATCACTTTGTCTAAATATTCTGATAGGGAAGGATTTAAATATTTATTCCCTGTGATCAAAAGTCTTGAAAATAAAAAAACTTGCTAGAGCGAGTGATGTTGCCACATACATCGAGAGTTTGTAATCCCCAAAAGAAAGTATGATAGTAGCCAGTATAGGACCAATTATCGCTGATAAGCTCAGTATAGAATCCAAGATTCCAGAAACGGTAGCTTTTTCATCGTTTCTTTCAGTCAAGTATCTTAAAGCCCCTATATACATAAATGCCCAAGATATCCCGAGTAAAAGTTGGGTAGGCAATATTTGTAAAAAATTGGTTACTAGTGTGAAACTGAAGAAAGTTATTGCAGAGAACAAAAAACCTAGTTTAAGTAAGGTTGTTTCTTTGAACCTATCAGTTACAGTATACATTACCAAAAATTGAGTAAAGGAATTAATTGTACCTATTACAGCAATCCAGAACAAATTTGCACCGATTGAGATTAAATACAAAGGCCAAAATGTCCAGATTATATAAGCTCCACTGTGGCGGACCAAAACACTCAAATAAACTGATTTATTCTTCTTCAGTATTTTTAGAGGTAGGAATGGGACTTCAATTGTCTTAAACTTTATTGGTTCTAGAGCTAAGGCAACTAAGAATGCTAACAAGGAGAAAAAAGAACTCAGAATGAAAATCTCTTTTATCGTGAAATAAATTATTATTACACCTGCCACGAGTAGTCCTACAAACCAACCTAAAGAACCGAATGATGCAAACTTGCTCATGTTCTTTTTCTTTTCATAAACATATGCAACTAAGGCAGAAGGATAAATACCCACACAAAATCCTACTAGGGTACGTATTATTAACAACGAAATATAATTGTTGGAAAATATCTGTAAAAGAAATGCGATAGTCGCAGCTAATAATCCAATGATGATGAATATTTTTCTGCCGAACCTATCAGAAGCACGACCAAAAATATAGGATGAAAAAAACAATGCCGATGAATACAGTGCTACTAGTATTCCTATTCCGACGTCAGATACACCCAATTCTCTGGCAAAAACTGGTATGTAAACGAAAGAAATCTGTGCAGCAGCAAAAGTTAAGAATCTGATTAGATTTAGTTTCATCGTCTATGTGCCTTCTTTCCAGTTGAATGGATATCAAATTACTTTGTTATTATTAGATTAAATTTTTAATCAATGAAAATTAGTTTCTAATTTTGTATTATTGTATATAGAATAGAAATAGTTAAATATCTATAAATATATATAAATTAATTGGTAGTATGAAAACTTCTCAGTTAAAAATCACATATAACGATATCAATGACAAATCAATTTTCATTAATTGGGGTGGTGAAGAACGAGAGGAAATCTTTAAAGAAATATTAAAAGCAATGTCACTAAGGGTTCTTGCAAAAACTATTAACCATGATATACCTACTTTGAGTGAAATCAAAAATGGAACTGTTAAACCTTCTACACGCGTATATTTTTCAATACTTAACATGCTTAATCTTAATATCGATCTATGCTCATTGACAATATCTAGTCGAAATGGCAAATCAATAAGAATTATTCGTGATTACATCTCTCCAGAATTACTTGGTTTAATAGATTCTGATGGATTTTTGGTGATAAGAAAGAAAGTAGTGATGTGCGGTTTTTATAATAAAAATAAAACATTGACAAGGAGATTTATCCAATTGTTAAACATGAGTTTTAAATGCAATTTGTATAAAGAAAGGGATAAAAGGGATGGAACTTTTGTCATTCGCCTTCCGGGAGTAATCGGTAGAATACTAATTAAAAAATTTGGCGAAAAAACATCTAAAAACATTATAATTCCTGATCTACTGATAGAAGAAGTTCCGAGTTATATAAGAGGTGTATTTGATGGAGATGGAACTATTTACTACTATAAGAATTCAAAAATTTCTATCCCGACTATAAGAATTTGCACAGGGGATAAATTACATGCAGAAAATCTAAAAAATACACTCAAGAGAATTGACATATATTCAAGAATATGTTGTGAAAGGAGTAAAAATTCAACATTTTGGAATGTTGTTATCACAAGGCAAAGAGATGTATTAAGATTTATTGAAAAAGTAGGTAGTAGTCATCCAAAAAAGAAAAGAAGGATGGATATTATAAAACAAATTCTTAATTCTAAACTTAAGTAGTACCTTCCTTCCAATCTGACAAATACCTTTTTTGTTCAGGTGTCAATTTATCTGTCTCAATTCCTAAGACTCTAATTTTAATGTAGCAACTCTATCGTCTATTTCTTTCGGGACATCATAAACATTTGGTTTAAGTTTCCTGTAATTTCTTACTAAATATTCACAACAGAGTGCATGGTCAGCGAATGACATATCCATTATCTCGCTTGGGTGTCCTTCTGCAGCAACAAGATTGATGATTCTTCCCTGACCGAGTAGATAGATTTTCTTCCCATTTTTCAGAGTATATTCTTCTGTGTTTTTCCTTATTTCTCTCTTAGACATTGACAAACTTTCCAGATCAGAAACTGAAATTTCCACGTTGAAATGACCTGTATTAGCGATAATTGCGCCATCTTTCATGATTTCTATATGTTCTTTTCTGAGAACGTTCTTATCACCTGTTATGGTTACGAATATATCCCCTAGTTTCGCCGCATCTTTCAATTTCATTACTCTATAACCATCCATTGCTGCCTTCAATGCCTTCACTGGGTCTACTTCACAAACTATTACATTTGATCTCATTCCCTTAGCTCTATCTGCAAGACCAGAACCGCAATAACCGTAACCTACTACCACAAAGGTTTTACCTGCAAATAAAACGCTAGTTGCTCTCATTATGCCATCTAAAGTGGACTGAGAAGTTCCCAAAACGTTATCGAACATTCTTTTCGTTGGTGTATCGTTGATAGCGAACATCGGATATTTCAATGCGCCATCTTTTGCCATCGCTCTTAGTCTTATCACACCAGTCGTTGTTTCTTCTTGTCCGCCAAAAACATTTTTTATCAAATCTTGTCTTTTTGTGTGGATTGTGTTTACTAAATCACCACCATCATCCAAAGTAACATTAGGTTTGAAATCCAGAACTTGATTCATACACCAGTAATATTCTTCTTCATTCTCCCCAGCCCAAGCGAAAACATTTATTCCTTCCTCAACTAACGCAGCGGCAACATCATCTTGAGTCGATAAAGGATTGGCTGCAGCTAGAGCAACAGTAGCTCCACCTGTCTTCAAAGTTTTCATAAGAACGGCAGTTTCTTTAGTAACATGTAAAGCACAGGATATTGTTAATCCTTTAAACGGTTTATGTTTTTCAAATTCTTCCTTGATTTTCATGAGAACGGGCATTCGACTTTCAGCCCAAGCTATTTGCAATTTGCCTTGCTTAGCTAGTGACAAATCTTTTACTTTGGATTTCATAAACAAACCCCCATTTTGAATAAACTATCTTTTAATAAATTTATGATTTATCATTTGAAAGATTTTATCAGAAGATTCTTTTATATTCAATTTATCAGAATCAATCATCAATTCTGGATTTTCAGAGTTTTCATAAGGAACGTCTATTCCTACCATTTGTTCCACACCATCAATTCTTTCTCCACTTTTAATTCTTTCCATCGCTTTTTTGTACAAATTACTTACAATTAAATCATCCTTTCTTTTAGATTCCCTATCAACACAAGTTTCTAAAGGACATTTAATGTAAACTTCGGCAAAATTTGGTATTAGCTTTCTTGCCAACTCTCTCCAAACCTTTTTATGACCAGTAGCATCTATTATTACATTAATTCCGTTTTCAGTCAGAAATTTTCCAATCAAAATTATAGCTCTATAAGCATGGTCTCTCTCTTCTTCTGTATATCTTTTCTCAGGCGTCAAGATTTTTCTAATCTCATCCATTCGTAAATACTGAACTCTTATATTTTTTTGTTCTAATTTCTTCAACAATTGTTTTGCCCTTTCAGTCTTACCACAACCAGGTAGACCAGTTATCCAGATTGCCCAACCTTTCATTAAATCACTTCAGAACAGACTTGATTTTATTATAAACTTCTAAATCAGAAGTAACGATTACACTGTTATCATAATCAAATGCAATCTTCATGTCTATGAAATCAGTTCCTTCAACTGTTTTCATCACTCCACCTGCTTCTCTCAGTATTAGTTGAGTTGCTGCATGATCTATCGTTCTTTTGGCATTCAACCACAGGTATCCATCTACTGCACCTTCTGCAACGAAGCATGTCCCTAAGCACCCGGACCCGAGCATTCTGACAAAAGGGAAATTTTCACCGAAATCGATTAAACGTCTGAAGTTTTCTTTTCTGTTTTTAACAACGTCTACTAAAACACATCCAGTAGTTTCATTAGTCACTCGAATTCTTTTGTTATTTTTGAACGCCTCTTTATTTTTTATCGCATAATAAGAATCTCCATTTATTATATTTTTGACATAGCCAACCTCTATTCCTTCCATTGTTTCTGTTAAGTCTCCAACAGCGATAGAAGTTGAAACAAACGGTATACCAAATTTCATGTTATTAGAACCATCGATAGGATCAACGACTACGATGACTTCAGGTTTTTCGCCGAAAGTTTTAATTCCCATCTCTTCTGCTATCAGTTTGAAACTTTTTCCTGTAGATTTAAACTCATTAATTATTAGTTTTTCGATTATGTCATCCAACAATAGAGTTTTGTCTCCACCGTAACCAAGACCCACGATTTTTTTCCTTTCATCTTTTTTGAGATATTTTTGAGCCTCAACAAAAACCTTTTCTCCAATATCTTTACATAATTTTAACCATTTTTCATTATTCATATCAATCCTTCAGGTAAGAGTTTATTTTTTTTATGTTAAATTCATCTTCGTTAAGAATATTCCTCGCGAAATTAATTATTTTTCTTTTTGACTCACCCAACAATTTAACTCTTTCTTCGTTAAAACCATGTTTTTTTAACCATTCCGCATTGTAGAAGAGTGGATGGATACTAACCAATGATCTGAAAGTATAGAATAAAGGTGAGACTTGAAACATACCAGGATCATTTCTTTTTTTAAAGTATTCCATGAAGAAGAGTTCTAAAAGCTCTTTGTATGGATCTTTAAATTCACCATAAGCAAAAACAGAATAAGTAATGAAGTTAGCAGTTAAGGCTGTGGTATCATCTGCTGGTTCTCCGTACCTGAACCTACTCCTATCGAGGACGACTAGTTTATCATTATCAAACCATATGTTACCTTGCCAAAAATCACCATGAACTACAGTGAGTCTTTCGTGTTTATATTTTATTTTTTCCCACCACTCAACCTGTTTCTTTACTATCTCGACTAGTTCTTTATTCGTTACAAAATCAAGTTTTTTAGGGAAAGTATCGATAACACCCATAGTCAACTCGCCATGGCCTATAAAATCCCTAACAACTCTTTTGTATAAGAATTCACTATTATTGCCAGTATATTTCGTAGAATGAATATTAGCCAGATAGTTTGCCAATACTTTGATTCTTTTTTTATCATCCTCTGATAAACTTCCCCTGTCTCTCATCTCATCCATATCTTTCCAATAATCTGTGCCTTTTGCTTCTTCCATAATTATGAAGAAATCTTTGGGTTTTCCAACAGATAGAAGTGAATCGTCATCTTGTACCGAGCCGACATCTATAGCCTTGATATGGTTAGGTAAAAAGTTGTAATCCATTAAAGCTCTTATCACAACATTGGCTCTATCAGCAGGATAGTCATGACCGAAGCCTTGACCCCTCAAAGTTTTTAGGATGTATCGTTTTTCTTGACCTTCTTTATTCTTTGCTTTTATCAAAAATCCTTCGGCATGAAAACCTTCTCCTAGTTTTTCTATGTTCGTTATAGTGATATCTGTACTAAAAACTGTTGAAAGATAGTTTTTTAAAGCATCTTTAGTTATTTGCATTTCAACCATTACATTTATAAAAATTATTTAATCAATAAATATTTGGTTGTATGGAAAAATTTGACTGTTGGCTTCCATCATGGGACGAATTGCATGAAAATATCAGGAAAGTCGTGAAAAAAATAAAAAAAGATAATTTTCAACCTGATATAGTCATTGCTCTATCCAGAGGGGGATTTGTGCCTGCAAGAGTTATATGCGATTTGTTAATAATCAAAGATTTGGTTTCCATAAAAGTAGACCATTGGGGAATAACAGCTACTAAGGATGGTAAGGCACATTTAAGATATCCTATAGATGTTAATCTGTCCGGAAAAAATGTTCTGATTGTTGATGATATCACGGATAGTGGAGAGAGTATGATGATCGCAAAAGACTTCGTGAAAAAACTCAATCCAAAAGAGATAAGAACTTCAGCGATATTTCATTTCAGACATTCAAAGTTTGTTCCAGATTATTACAGTAAAGAATTAGTAGATTGGGTTTGGGTTATGTGGCCTTGGAATTATATTGAAGATATGTGCAACATTACACCTAAAGTATTGGATGAGAATAGGGGCTGTTCCATTAAAGAAATCAAGGAGAACCTAAAAGAAAGATTCAAAATCGACATACCTGAACAAGAAATTATGGGAATAATGGGTGAACTGACCACAAGGGGTATTGCCGTAGAAAATGGTGTCGGTTGGGTAAAGAACAAAATAAATTAATTATTTTGGTTTTCAACGATTAAGGGTACGATTTTATAATTCTTTACTAAACCTTTATCAGTCAACCTCAACTCTGGGATTACTGTTAGTGGAACGAATGAAAGAGTGGCTGCAGGACTATTTAATTTTGAACCCAATTCATGAAGTCTTTCGTTAAACATTTTTTGTTCATTGTAAACCTGTTCTGGAGTTTCTGTTGACATGAGTCCAAAATATCTCAAAGGAATTTCTCTCGTAACTTTGCCTTTCTCAACAAGAACTATTCCTCCTCCAATGTCTTGCTGCTTGTTCACTGCAGTACTAATATCCAAAGGATTCGTTCCAGTAACTATTATGTTATGACAATCATGCGCAAAAGAAGATGAAATAGCGTATGGTATTTTTTTCTTAATACCAATACCTTTAACGAAACCACGACCAACATTTCCTCTACTAGCTGAATGTCTTCCTACGACAAATGCAGGTAAAATGTCTATCTCTGGATCTGAATGTAAAATTCCATCTTTATCAGTATACATTTTTTCAATCAGTTCTTTTGTTTCAATCGTTTCATCTTCTACTCCTATGACTCTAACTGGAACTTCTTTACTTGCATATTTTGGTCCGAGATTAATTGTAAAATCTTTAGGTTCATATTTTTTTGCAAGATTTACAGAATTAGAAACGGGTTCAAACTTTTTTTTAGGAGAATATACTAGTCCTTCATCCCTGCTAAAAACTAACTTTCCATTCCAAATGGTTTTGTCAACTTCGAACCTATCAAAAGTTTTTTCAGTCTGATTACGAGTTGAAATTACAACTAAATCCGCGATATACCCTTCTTTAATTACTCCCATAAAATTTTCTTTTCCCAGTCTTCGACAACCATTATAACTTCCTATCCTAACTGCTTCGGCCGGATCCATTCCTAATTTTATTGATTGTCTCATACAATGGTCAATATGACCTCTATGTATCAAATCATAAGCACTGAGATCATCCACACAAAAAGCTAGTTTATCAGTATTTTCACCTTTTTTTACAATACCTGGTATTATTCGCTCTAGGTCATGAGAGGCAGAACCTTCTCTTCCATAAACCCACACACCAAGATCATCTCTGATTTTAAATTCTTCAAAGGAAGTGACTTCATGATCTGAGCTTGGTCCAGCACTAAAATATCTAGTAGCATCAGCTCTATCTAAACCAGCACCATGACCATCAATATATTTTCCATATTTTTTTGCAATTTCCATTTTTTTCATTATAGTTTCTTCCCTATTCAAAACTCCAAGAATATCCATGACTTCGCCTAACCCAACAACTTCTGGGCATCTCATTAAAATTTCAGTTTCTTTGACACCAATATCATATCCACCTGTTTCCAGTCCCATTTTTCGAGGTGTAGCAGGAACACAGGACGGAACAGTCATATACGCATAACAAGGCAAATTTTCTGTTTCAGCCAGCATAGACATTATTCCATATAAACCTTGAACATTGGCAGCTTCATGGGGATCATGTACTAGATAAGTTGTTCCGTGGGAAAGCATTGTTTTTATAACATATTTTGGCCTTACCATCGTGCTTTCTAAATGGATGTGAAGATCTCCAAACCCAGGAGCAAGAAATTTTCCTCTGACATTGATTTCTTTTCTTGCTTTGTATGAACCACCGATATCAACAATCTTTCCATCATTGATTGCAACGCTTGTTGGTGGTAATATTTCAGGGTATAGAACGTCGATAATTCTTCCGTCCGTTAGTAAAAGATCTACTGTTTCCATAGTATTTTATTACTTAACAGTAGTATTATAAAGATTTCGATGGGCCAGGATATGTCATTTTTGGCGTTGTTTCCGCCAATCTATGACTAAGTAGATTAAACTTTAGCATTTTTTAGAGCATCCTTGCAAAAACAATTTCTTTCTTCAGGAATATTTTTTATTGCCTCTTTCAACAGTAATTTTACTTTGTTCTCACTTTCTTTCATAACTCTAATTACTTCTTCTATATCTACAGGTTTTTCTGACCAGACATCATAATCAGTTATCGTCGCTATTATCGCAAAGCATATCTCTTTTTCTCTTGCCAATATTGCCTCTGGCACCCCTGTCATTCCGATCAATTCTGCAAAATTTCTAAACATTCTACTCTCTGCTCTAGTGGAAAACCTAGGACCTTCAATACAAAGATAGGTTCCTTTATCATGATGTGTTATTCCTAATTTTTCACAAGATTCTATCAAAACTTTTCTTAACTCTGGACAGAACGGGTCGGCTAAAGAGACATGTGTCACATCTCCAGTGTCATAGAAAGTTGTCCTTGTTTTTTTCCAGTTGATGAATTGATCAATTATTACAATTTCTCCTGGTCTATATTTTTCTTTCAAAGAACCAGTGGCACAAGAAGCTAAAATTCTAGTTACACCGAGTTGCTCGAAACCAGATATGTTTGCTCTATAGTTTATATCGTGTGGTGGTATTTTGTGTTCTTTTCCATGCCTTGGGAGAAAAGCAACATTCTTTCCTTGAAATTCACCAAGATAGTAATAATCAGAAGGTTCACCATGGGGAATGTCAATCCTAATATTTTTTACATTCTTAAACATTCCAGGATCGTAAATACCCGTTCCACCAATAATACCGATATCAGCTTTCATGGTTTAAAAATCAACAGTTAAATTTAAATGCTATTCGATTTCTATTTTAAGGATGATGCCTTTTGGTGAATTTTTATGGCCAATTCACCGGCTTCTTTCATGTTCCTGCCTAATGAAAGAAAACCATAGTTCTTTATAACAATAAAATTATTCTCACCGAGTACATCCAGAACTTCATTAGCTAACTCCGTAGAACCGGGAAAAATTTCTTCTTTTGTTTCAACCAATTTTAATTCTTTTACATGTTTTAAAATCGAGTCATCGTTACCACAGAAAATAGCGTTTACTTCAAATCTTGTATTATAAATCAAATAATGTATCAATGCATCAAGTGATGGTTCTAGAATTCCTTCAACATACAAAGAATTTTTATACACATCATAATTTGCTACTCTGATAAAACAATCGTTGCTTAAATTTTCTTTCAATTTATTTCCAGTTATTATGAATTCATCTTCTGATCTAAAACTAAGGCCTAAAGAATTGTTCTCAGAGTTTATTAGTTTACTCGTAAGAAACTCACTACACCATTTTTTCAATTCTTCAATTTCCTTCTCATCTGGAATCTCATCAGAAACGAAATTTGTTTTGAATTTTGTTACTTGTTTTACGTCCACTGCATCACTAAATAAAATTTTGAACGCAAAGAAATTTATAGTTCTTTTCTCTTGTTAATTTATCTTTGTGGTTCTATTATAACTTTAATAGAATCCTTTGCATCAGCAACGATTTGAAAACCTTTACAAGTCTCTGCTAAATTTAACCTATGTGTTATCATATCATGCACATTGATTTTTTTAGAGCGAATCAAATCTATAGCTTCTTTAATATCATCAGGTGCGGCAGCATATGTAGTTGTTAGTGTTATCTGATTACTCCAAAACTCATTAAAAGGCAAAGCAATATCAATACCTGGATCAGTGGGAGCGAAGAATAAAATAGTACCTCCTTTATCTACAGATTTCAAAGCCTGATTGATTGCTGATACAGCTCCTGTGCAAACTATTACTTGATCGACTAATTTTCCATTATTAACTTCTCTTACTCTTCTGGGTACATCTTCTTTAGCATCAATCACAACATCTGCCCCGAATTTTTTTGCAGAATTCATTCGATATTCGTTTACATCAGTTGCAATAATTTTTTTTACACCTTTAACACGAGCAAGTTGTATATGAAGTATGCCAGAGATACCGCTGCCTATTACAAGTACTGTATGGTTTGGTTTTATATTTGCCCTTCTTTGTCCTCTTATAACACAACCTAAAGGTTCGATGAAGGTCCCATCCTCAAAAGATATTTCATCTGGTAATCGAAATGTTCCTAATGCTACATTTATCTTTGGCACACGAAGATATTCAGAAAAACCACCAGGATCAAAGTTTGTGCTATGTAAGGTTTCACATACGGTATGTTGACCATCCAAACAATAATGACACTTATTGCAAGGAACATGATGTGATACAAAAACTCTGTCCCCAACTTTGAATTTTTTTACTTTCTTTCCAACTTCGACGATTTCTCCTGTCATCTCATGTCCCAGGACTCTTGGTGCTTTTTTGATTCTATACCATTCCATAACATCGCTACCACAGATACCACAAGCCATAACTTTTACTAACAACTCATCAGGACTAATCTTTGGTTTTGGTATTTCCTCTATTCTAATGTCTTTGTTGTTGTAGTACATAGCGACTTTCATAGTATCTCACTAATCATTAAACCAATTTTTATAAGCAATTTTAAGATATTTTAGACCATTCATAGTTGTGTTTGTTAATTTGTCAGGTAGATTATCAATATCGAACCATTTTATTTCATCACATTTTTTAGGTTCTAAATTCTTTGGCGTTCCCTTTACTATCTTGCATAGAAATTGTGGGGAAATCCAATGTTGATTTTCCTCGTTTATGATGTCATTAGTTACAGATAATAATTTAATTATTTTTATGTCTATACCCAATTCTTCTTTGATTTCTCTTTTTAAAGCATCCTCAACTTTCTCAAAAAATTCTACTCTTCCACCAGGAATTGTCCAATAACCTGCTTTATTTCTGGATTTCTTACTTCTTTTTGATAAAAGGATTTGATTTTTTTCATTTAAAATGAATGCCCCGCAACCAACTCCGATATAATCTACATCTGGTTTCATACAAAGACCTAAATGCTAAACTATTTCTTTTCTTTCTTTAGTTTTTCTAACAACTCATTAGCTTCTTTTGCAGTAGCATTCTCATGAATTATCGCTCTCAAAGCTCTTATCATCGCAACTGGATGCTCAGATTGCCATATGTTTCTCCCAAGGTTTACACCGATAGCTCCTTTCTGCATTCCATCATAAACAAATTCTAACACTTCAAGTTCTGTATCAACTTTAGGTCCACCTGCCATAACAACTGGAACAGGACATCCATTAACAACCTTTTCAAAATTCTCGCACCAATAAGTCTTAACTACGCTAGCACCGAGTTCAGCAGCAATCCTACAGCATAAACCAAGATACCTAGCATCTCTTTTCTCTAATTCTTTGCCAACAGCAGTAACAGCCATCACTGGAATTCCATATTCTTCTGCTTCGTCGACAAGTCTTGCAAGGTTCAACAATGTTTGATGTTCATAATCAGTACCAATAAAAATAGAAAGTCCAACAGCAGCAACATTAAGTCTCACTGCTTCTTTTATGGATGTTGTGATTCCTTCATTTGCTAAATCTTTCCCGACTATACTCGTGCCGCCAGATACTCTGAGGATTATCGGTACTTTAATTTTTGGATCAATACATGAACGCATGACTCCCCTTGTTACAAATATACCATCACAATAACGAAGTAATGGTTTTATAGTCTCACTTGGTTTTTCCAATTTAGAAGTTGGTCCCAGGAAATATCCATGATCTATCGGCAAGAATAAACAATGACCATCTTTTTGTATGAGCCTCGATAACCGGTTTTTCTTTCCCCAATCCATATCAATCCCTCCTTAATATTACTTCAATAACTTTTTTATATCTCTTGGATTTATAATTCCTTTTTCAGTTATAAATCCACTAATATATTTTGATGGTGTCACATCAAATGCCGGATTTCTCGCATGAGATCCCTCGGGTGCGATTCTAACTTCTTTAAAACCTTCTTCAGAAAATCCCCACATGTTTGTTACTTCTTCCTCATCCCTTTCTTCTATTGGAATATCATCATCAGATTTTATGTTCATGTCAATCGTACTAGTTGGTAGAGCAACATAAAAAGGAATACCATTTTCTTTTGCCAAGACTGCTTTTTCGTATGTCCCAATTTTATTTGCTACAGATCCATCAGCAGTAACTCTATCCGTCCCGACAATACAAATATCGATTTCTCTTTTTTTCATGTAATAACCAGCTGCATTATCTACAATTATAGAATGAGGAATCCCTTCTTGTAATAATTCCCAAGCAGTTAATTTTGACCCTTGACATCTTGGTCTTGTTTCATCAACAAACACGAATATTTTTTTACCTTGATAATGAGCAAATCGTATTGGAGCTAAAGCTGTACCATAATCCACTGTTGCCAAAGCCCCTGCATTGCAATGTGTTAGAATTTTATTACCGTTTTTAATCAATTTACTTCCATGTTCTCCGATTTTCTTACAAATTTCAATATCTTCGTCTGCTATTTTTTCTGCTTCTTGTTTTGCCAAAGAAATTTTTTCTTGGATCGATTTTCCTTTCCCAATAACTTTCAACATTCTATTAATTGCCCAAAAAAGATTGTAAGCAGTTGGTCTAGTATTTCTCAAAGTGTTAGCAGCATTTTCAACATAATCATCAAAATTATTTTCAGGAGATTCAAGACAAGCCTGTACTATTCCATATGCTGCCGTGACTCCAATAGCTGGCGCACCTCTGACAATCATGTTTTTAATTGCTTCTACTGTTTTTTTATAGCTCGTAGATTTGTAAATTTCAAATTTGTATGGTAGTTTAGTTTGATCAATCAAATTTACTGTTTTTCCTTCAATCCAAACAGTTCTAAACTCCTTTATTTCATTACCAACTTTAACTCTCATAAATCGTATTATGAGTTCCAAATTTTATAAATAAGAAAAAGAAAGGGAGGTTACTTTGCCTTCTTAATGTCCAAGACTATTCCTGCTGCTACAGTTGTTCCCATGTCCCTGATTGCGAATCTTGCCAATTGTGGTATGTCTGACTGTTTTTCTACGACCATAGCTTTTGTTGGAACAACTCTGATCCTTGCTGCATCTCCAGTCTTTATGAAATCTGGTTTTTCTTTAATCACTTGGCCAGTTTTCGGATCAACTTTTGCTATAATCTCTTCAACCTTACAGGCAATAGAAGCTGTTCCTAAGTGGAATACTGGTGTGTATCCTGCTGTTATAACAGTTGGATGCTGCAACACGATAATTTGTGCTGTGAATTCCTTAGCTACTGTTGGTGGATTCTTAGCATGACCTGCAACATCTCCTCTGGCTGCATCACCTTTACCGATACCACGAACGTTAAAACCTATGTTATCTCCTGGTTTTGCTTCAGGTTGTCTTTTATGGAACATTTCAATGGTCTTTACTTCACCTTTTGCTCCAGAAGGTTCAAATACTAATGTATCCCCTTCCTTGAGGATGCCAGTCTCAACTCTTCCTACTGGTACTGTTCCGACACCTGTGATTGTGTAGACATCTTGGATAGGAATTCTCAATGGTTTATCGGTTGGTTGCTCGGGCGGTTTGATCGTTGCGTCCATTGCATCAACTAATGTAGAACCTTTATACCAAGTCATTTTATCAGATTTCTTAAATACATTGTCACCCTGTAAACCTGAAACAGGTATAAAAGGTATCGCATCTGTTTTAAAACCGATTGAGTTTAAGAGTTTCTTTGCATCTGCAGCAACTTCTTCGTATCTTTTTTGATCATAATTATTCGTATCCATCTTGTTTATAGCCACAACAAGTTGGTTGATACCCATTACTTTCATCAGGAATGCATGCTCTTTTGTCTGTTCTTGTACACCTTCACCCTGTTTCGCAGAAACAACAAATATAGCTGCATCAGCCTGAGAAGTTCCGGTAATCATGTTTTTAACAAAGTCTCTGTGACCTGGACAATCTATGATAGTATAGAAATATTTCTTGGTCTGGAACGGTCTATGCATGATGTCGATAGTAAGACCTCGTTCCCTTTCTTCTTTCAAACTATCCATCACGAAAGCAAATTCGAAAGTTTCTCTTTTCAATTCTTTAGCTACATCTTTCAATTTCCTTAATTGTTCTTCTCTTACTGCACCAGAATCATAGAGTAGTCTCCCGATTAAAGTAGATTTACCAGCATCTACATGTCCGGCAGTAATGATGTTAATCTTTGGTAGTTCTGCCATTTCTACACCTCCTCAAACACTAATTATTATTCAATCACACTTTTAAATATGTTATTCTGGCTTGGGTATCTACTCACTCAAGCCTTTTCTTTTCCTGATTTTCAGGATTGTCTGATCTTGTAAATCGGTTGGTAACTTCTCAAATATAACATCTATTAAACTATAAAAACCTTTGCCTCCGGTTGCTGATTTCAAAGCGGAGTCAAAACCGAACATTTCTGCTACTGGGACTTTTGCTTGTAATACTGATGCACCCCTCTCTTCAGACATATCTAGAATTTTCCCTCTTCTGTTTTGAACTTCTCTTAATGCTCCGCCCATAATTTCTGTCGGTACATCAATCCTGATTATTTGTTTTGGTTCCATCAGAGCAGGGTTACCACTTAACATTCCGTCCTTTATAGCAAATCTGACCGCAGGCAAAACTTGACCTGGTCCTCTATGAACAGGGTCTTCATGCAATTCTGCATCTGTAAGAACTACTTTTAGACCGATACAAGGTTCTCTGGTCATCGGCCCTTCTTCTGTTATGTTAACGAATCCTTCTTTCACCATCTCGATAACTTCATTCAAGTATTGAGTACCCTTCGTCCTGTCTATCAACATATTCTTTTCATGAATGATGAGCAAATTTTTTATGTCTTCTGTTTTCATACCCAATTCTGACAGTTTTTTCTGAAGTTCAAGGTTTTTCTTC
>Ga0172363_10000173_pt1 | contig 42693 bp, 31 predicted proteins | sample LakKivs2_kivu2a2_FD_114541 | JGI IMG/M metagenome (GOLD analysis project Ga0172363, IMG submission 114541) | Sediment microbial communities from Lake Kivu, Rwanda - Sediment s2_kivu2a2 | ecosystem: Environmental > Aquatic > Freshwater > Lake > Sediment | place: Rwanda: Western Province, Lake... | reverse complement strand
TCCTCCTCCGAAAGCTCCGGCCACCGCGAGAGGAAAAGCCGGCCGACCTCGCCAAATATCCGGCTGTCTTCACCGGCTAACAGCGCAGCCTTCCGGAACTCTTCGTAGAGGCCGGAGTCTTCTCCCGGCACATACAGGCCCAGATGGAGCAACGCCTGCCCCAGATAAAAATGGCTGAATGGCGAGGCCGGGTTGACCGCGATCGATCGCCGCAGGCTATGGACAGACTTCCTGAAGTGCGATTCCGCAACTTCTGAAACGCTGAGGTTGGCCAATCCAAGGTCGAAAGTGGATTTACCCAATTCATAAAAAACAACATCGTTGAGCGGACAGTACCTGTTCGACCGCTCAAGATACTCAATCTTCTCTGTCCCATCCTTGCCATGGGATTTGTAGTAAAAATGGCTGTTGAGGTAAACAAACACACAGAGCAGGCCGAAAATGATGAGTGCCGCAAGAAGGCCGGCCTTTTTCAGGACGCTCATTTTATCTCCAGGGGAGTGGCGCCGCGCTTATAAAAAGCGATCACCATGGTCAGCGGAAGGACAACCGCAAAAAGCACCATGTTGGCCGGGATGTGGAGGTTAAAATCCGTGACGCTGTGTACTAAAATTCCGATCAAAGACACGATTCCTCCGAGGGCCATCCCCTTGACCTCGGGGTGCCGCCTCACCCGCCAGACAAGAAAGGAGACAACAGCCATAAAAAGGATGCCGCCCAAAAGCAGCCCAAACCCGATGATGCCGAGCTCGGATAAATATTCAAGATAGTCGTTGTGGGCGTGGACAAGGACAGAAACCCCCTCCTCCCCTCCCTCGAGGTTGGGATAAAGGGCGCCGAACGTGCCCAGGCCTGTCCCGAAAAGAGGGTAGGCTGCAAAAGTCCTCAGGGTATTGGCCCAGTAGGTTGGCCTTCCCTCTTGAAGGAGCTTATCCAGCGAGAAACGCTCCAGAGTCGCATCGATTCCCACATAGAGGGAGATAAAAATAATCAGAAAAAACGCCGCCCTGAGGAAGTTTTTTACCCATTTCTTACGAAGAGCGTAAATGCCAAAATAGATGGTCGTCAGCCCGAAAAAGAGGATAAAAATGAAGACGAGGACAAACACGCCGGAGCGGGATCTTGAGAAAATGACCGCGATCGACATCAGGATGATGCCGAAAAACACAAGGAGGTTCGTGGCCAGCCCTCGTTCAGAAAACCTGACAATCCTCTCCCGCCAGGTGAGGTTCGAGGCGGCGAAAAGTCCTATCCGGGCGATGACGAGACCAATGGCCAGCGGAATGATCATCTCAAGGTAGCCGGAGAGGTGATTTCGGTTAACGAACGTGCCTGTCACAGAATCGAGGTTATAGACTTTTCTGTAGAAAAGGATGCGCGGATTCCTGTTGTAAAGCTCGAACAGACCATAAAAAGCCTCAAAAACGCCCAGGCCGATCAGGACGTTGAATATTCTGATGATCTGCCGCCTTCGGGTGATCGTCTTGAAGACGAGGAAACCCAACAGAAAATACGTCAGGAGTTCGAGGGCCCTCTGAAAAGTATAGGAAGGGATGATCGAGAAGCTCAAGAAATCCAGGCCGGCAAAATCGACGGAATAAACTTTCTGGTAATTATAGGCGCCGGGCGAGAACATTCTAATCAAGAATTTTGGCAGCGGAAGGATCTGGATAAAGAGAAAAACGAAGAATCCGATGAAAAGATACTTTGGCCACTTAGAAGCTTGGCCAAGGAATTCGTTGTTTTGCGGCTTCTGGGTCATCAGGACATAAGCGGCCGTCATGATGACAACGACAATCTGAATCACCAAAATCGACCATTCATAGACGGAGGCAGCAGGAAGCGGACCGAAGATGAGAAGTCCTAAGAGGCCGTACTCGATGATACCTAAACAGATTTTATCCTTCATGAAACGCCGCTATTTCATAAAGATTCGCGAGGGCTTTCCTCTTCTTCCTTTCCGTAAACGCCATATCTGTAATAACGGTAGTACTTCGTGTAATAGGCCCCTTCCTTCCTCAAGTCCGCGGCGTTGAAGACGACGCCGATGATGTTGGCCCGGGCGCGCTTGAGCTCCTCAACGGCGCTCATAAAGGGCTTGCGCCTGGTTTTTCCGCCCCGGACGATTAACACCGTGCCGTCCACGATCGAAGAGATGATGACAGGATCGATCACGGCCAGAACGGGCGGGGAATCCAAAAGGACGATGTCAAAAACCTGGCTGACCTCCTCCAATACATCTTTCATCTTCTTCGAATTGAGGAGCTCGGCCGGGTTCGGAGGAATGGGGCCGCTCGGAACGACCCAGGTATTTTCGACAAAAGTCTTGTGGATGACGTCCTTGAGGGCAATTTTCCCGGTTAGAAAGCCGGTCAGCCCGTTTATATTCCGAACCTTAAACAGCCTGTGTAGCCGCGGCTTGCGCAGGTCGGCTTCAACGATGAGCACTCTCTCTTGCAGCTGAGCAAAGGCCACGGCCATGTTGACGACTGTAGCCGTCTTTCCTTCCTGGGTCAGAGCGCTCGAAAAAAGAATGCTCCTGGGAGGCTTTTCAGCATGTGAAAGGAGGATGGAAGTCCTCACCGTCCTGTAATCTTCTGAAAGAGGAAGCTCCGGATGGAGATGGTTGATGAGCTCGATTTCCTTGATCTCGGGAAGAGTATGCTCTTTTTCGTGAGCTTCCTTCCCGTAGGAATACCTTCGTTTCATGTAAGAACTGTAACTCTTGCTCTTGGCCAGTCCTTCGGGCGGAAGATAGGGAATCACGCCTAACGAGGGAAGCCCAGCCAGCTTTTCCACGTCGTCCGATCCCTTGATCGTGTCATCTAAATAATCAAAAAGGAAACAGAGTCCCACTCCTCCAAAAACACCCATGAGAAAAGCTATAAGAAGGTTCTTTTTCTTATTTGGCGAGACAGGTCTTTTGGGGACTTCAGCCTTATCAATGATGCTGATATTGCTAGCATTAAGTCCCTTCAATTGTGCTGAAAGCTGGGTTTCGCTCTGTCTTTCTAACAGGGAATTCAGCAGTCTTCTTTTGCTTTCCACTTCGCTCTTTATGCTGTTGTAAAGGATAGAATTGCTTTGCATTTTACCCACGTCAGCTCTCTGTCTATCAAGTGTAAACCTTATTGAAGCCTCTTTCTTCTGAGCGGCTTTCAGCCTTCCTTCAGCTGCATCAGCTGCTTTATTGATTTCTTCTTTCAGGCTGTCAAGCCTTGCTTTTATTCTGACCATCTCGGGATGATCAGGTTTTAACTGTTTGCTTTTTTCCTGATAATCTGTTTTTAAGCTCGTGTATTCAGTTTTCAGCTGTTGAATAGCAGGATCACTTATAAATTGAGGAATCGAATCGCCTTCAAAATCTCTAAGTTCCCGGTATTCTGCTTCCGCATTTATCCTTTCTAACATCGCCTGATTATAAGCCTCACTTAAATTAGCAAAGGTGTTAACGGCCGTGCTCTCTGTCTCGGTCAAGAACAAAATATCCTTCTCCTGTCCATATCTTAGGAGTTCTCTTTCCTTAGCAGCAAGATCGCTCCTGAGATTATCGATCTGCTCAGTTAGCCAGTTCGAGGCTTGTTGCGTCGTAGCAAACCGTTTCTCAATCGAAAAACTAATAAAGTCCTCAGCAAATGTGTTAATAAATTCTGCTGCTAATGCAGGTGAAACAGAAGTGAAGCTGAGTTCCACTAATTTCGTCTCTCTAATAGGCTTGACTTCAACGGCGCTCAGCAAAGAACTGGCAATATCTAAATAAGGATTTAGGGGGATCAGAGAATCCTTATTCTTTGCCAAGGATTTTGTACTTGAAGAAATCCATCTAAAGGTGATGAGGTATTTTATTCCTGAGATTAAGCCTGTCTTAGATCTCTCTTTTACGCCAAACCCAGGGCGAGCCAGAAGATTCAACTTTCTTGCGACTCGTTCTGCGAGAGACGCGCTCTTCAGGAGCTTGAGCTGAGTATTATAGCCTCGTAAATCTTGAAATACCTGAGGTTGATTTCCAAAAGTCGCATCAAAGCTTAAAATTCGTGAGCTTTCCTCTTCTATAAGTATTGTTGTCGTTGATTTGTATTGAGGAGTAGCTAAAAAAGAAAAGATGCCTGTAAATAATAGAAGCATACCCATGAATGCTATAGCTATCCATTTCCTTTTAGAAATTATCACCCAATATTCAAGAAGATCAACCTCTTTTAATTTTTCTTTGTTTTCCATTTTCGATTCCTTATTATGAAAATGAATTAAAATTCATATGTTATGTATAGTCCAACGAGGAACCTTTTCATTTCACTTAAGAAATAGTTCGAACTTCTCTTCCAGAAGTTGAGATTAAATCCAACGCCTGTGTTTTTAATGATCCTAAAAACAAGCCCAGCTGAATGTGAGCCATAAATATCTCTGCCCTCAATTTCTTCATTTGTTCCGTCCGGCAGTACAATATTTATTCCCTCAGGATACAAACCTTCTCCATAAGAGAAATTATAATCCAATCTCATGAACGGCGTTAAATAGAAAGAAAGCCCTGTCCCATATCTGGTATCAATAAAATATACGTTATCAAAAAAATACGAGAACGGGACATCTCTTACGAATTGAAGCCTGAAACTTATGCGGCCCAACCTTATGTCTAGTTGGCTGTCTCCGACTATTCCGGAGAAGCTCTTCAAAGACTCATCTTTGGGTTTAAACTCTTTATATCCCAAGGAAAGAATTCCCCTTACTCTGGCAGAAAGAGGAAACCGGATTCCAGTGTAAAACTGGCGGGAAAAGGAATTTCTAAAATATGATCGTGGTTCACAAAATGAATATTCAGTATATCCAAATTTGCCAAATAGAAAACTTTCAGCAAAGACTCTATAATAAAATTCTGAAGCAATATTTCTCTCTTCTCGATTTAAGGCAATCGATAAAGGCAACTCTTCCCCGGGCAAAAGCAAGTCTTCATACTTAAAGTGTTTGATTGAACCATTCAATCCAAATGAAGTTCCTCTGGCTGTTTCATAAAAAATACTTCCTTCATAACCTTTAATTTCTTCAACAATCCTTCTTTCTATCTCAACTGAAAAACGCCTTTTTGCTTTTTCAAATTGATAGGCTCCAGACAATACAAAACGATTTAAAAAAAGAAAACGAAAGGCTGGTGAATAGTTATTATTAAAGCTCCTTTCTGTTTCTATATCAAAAAAATAAACATATTGGGGGTTTTCTGTTAAGGATAAAATAAGCCAATTACGAAAAGGAAAATAGATGGTAATCTGAGGAGAAAACTCGCATACATAATCTGAAACGGAGGGTACCTCACCATGTGTACCATAAAGATTGGTATCGTAACCTATATTGAATCGAAGGGCGGGATAAATCATAAAAGGACCTAGCTTCCATCTTGCTCTTTCTTTTAAAGAATTCATTTCAGATGAAAAAGTCAGATAACTCTGTCCGTAAACTTTAGTTATAAATGCAGTCGAAATAATAACTGAAAAAATTATTAGCAGGATGCGGAAATAATTCTCTTTATTTTTATGGAAATTCATAGAACCGGAACTCAAACTGCCTGACAATAATTCCCCTCTGCCGGCATAACTCAGCTAGCCTGTTTATCTTATTTTTGGCAATCTTGCTGCTCGAAATGATGATTTCAGATATATCGATATCGCTCAGAATCCTCTCCAGGTCATCAATCGAACCCAGAACCGGACAGCCGTGCATGTCTTTTCCCCTTTTGGCCGGGTCATCATCCAGGTAGCCAACTGGATAGACTGGATAATCGCCGTTGTGCCTGATTTCCTTTAAAACCGTAGAACCTTTATATCCAGCTCCATAGATAAGCGCCTTTTTCCCCTTCCGGCTCAAGCTCTTCTTATAATAGTTGGTCAGAATCCGGTAAGAAAACCGGAAGCCCCCGGCAAACGTAAGAAGGAGATAGAAATCCAGGACAAAAAAGACGAGCCCTCCAAAAGCTTCGATCCCAAAGACAGCTTCAAAAACCACGGCCGAAATGAGCACGGAAAGAAACACGGCGCTGAACAAACTGATCAACTCTTCCAGACTCGAATAGGCCCAGGATTTCTTATAGATTCCAGATAAATAGAAGACGATGATTTTAATCAGGAGCAGGAGGGGCAAAGATTCGATAAATAGAATCTTCTCCTGCCCTCCGAACTCCCTGAAGATCAACGTCAGGCAGAGGAAAAAAGAGAAAGAGACAATGGCCAGGTCAAAAAAGGCATGGAAAAGCCGGCTGTTGATCACGGGAAAATTGAACACAGGCATGAGCAGCCCGCTCTCCAGAATCTTAAATTCCTGGTACTTCAAGCTCTTGATTCCTATGAAGACGGCGATCACGATAGCACCGAGAAAAGCAACAAAATTGATATTGTTGAAAGCAATACTCAAAAAGGCCAAAACGGAAAGCCCTATGCATATACCGTAAAGCACAGAAACAGCCTGTTTCTGCGAATACCCGAGTTTTAAAAGGCGATGATGGATGTGATCCTTATCGGCTTTAAAAATAGAAAAACCCCTGAAATAAAGAGCCCAGAAGTTGCCATTTTTCGTCGGATAGTCAATGAGGTGAATTGATCGCATGAGCCTCCGAATCATGGAAAGAAGAGTCTCCATGATCGGAAGTCCCAGGGCCAGTACAGGCGCTAAAACGGCAACCAGCGTCGCTCCCTTGGAAGAGCCTTGAATGGAAAAAACCGCCAGCAGAAATCCCAGCAACAGGCTTCCTGAGTCTCCTAGAAAAATTTTTGCAGGATAAAAATTATATTTAAGGAAACCCAAGAGGCTTCCAGCCAGAATCAAAGAAACAAATGCAACCCCGTTGTTCTGAGTGAAATAGCATATAGCAAAAACTGTCATAGAGACTATTAAGGATGTCCCTGCTGCCAACCCATCTAATCCATCCATTAAGTTCAGAGCATTGACAATTAACAATAGCCAAAAAATGGTAACGGGAAAGGAAAAAATGCCCAAATGTGATACGGTGTTATTTAAGGGATTTGTAATATTATTAATTCCAAAGCCAAAAAGAAATATCAAAACTCCAACAAATATCTGGAAAAGTAACTTAATTCCAGGCTGCACGCGTATCATATCATCCAAAAACCCTAAGCCAAGAATAATCGTCTGACAAAGAAGCAAAGCCTGCCAACGGGACCAAATCGATTCACCAAGATAGGATGGATTTATAATAATGCCCAAAATTATAGTGATATTGAAAGATAGAAAAATGGCAATTCCCCCTAAAAGAGGGACAGGCTTATTGTGGACTTTTCTCTCTGATGGAAAATCCAAGATTCTCGCCCAATTGGCAAAGGACCGAATAAGAGGTGTAAAAATCAGAGAGAATCCAACTGCAGCAAAAAATAGAAAAAAACGCTCAATCATCAATCAAAATCCAGAAGCTATTAGGGAATATTTACGGAAATGCCCCGTCCCTAACCCTGTAATAATATACCATGCCTTTATACTTTACTCAAGTCAAAATATTATATATTGGGAGACTGAAAATTACGCAAAAATCATTATAGAATTTGATAAAAGATTCAACGCGAAGAGCTTTGTAGGGACCCCATCTATAAGAATCCTTAGTCTTCTTCTATATAATATAAACTTGAGCAGAGCATATAATAATAAAATCCAGATTATTGCAATTTCCCCTTCGTTCTGAGTTTCTTAAGAATTCCGCAAAATGAAATATCGGAGCGAACAAGATAACATGATGTCTTGATATTTTGCCTCTTCCAAAGAGGGCACCGTTTCAGAAAGAGGTTGGAATAGTCGCTAAAATTGACAGGTAAGCGATTTTTCCCGTAATCAGCCGTCACGCCAAGTTGAAATCCGGCCTCTTGAGAAGCCTTGATGACATCGGATGAATATTTTCCATCGGGATAAGAGATGATCGCCGGTTGTTTCCCTGTCATCTCTAAAAGTGCCTGCTGGGCACCTAAGATTTGAGATCTTATTCCCTCTTGGGAGTAGTTGGTGAGGATGGCATGATCCCGGGTATGATTGCCCAAATAGACATATTTCTCTTCAACAAAATTTTTTAGCTCGAGGGGAGAAAAAGGTCGATCGAGATCACCTAAGGGGGTTAATGCACTTTTTGCAAATTCTTTGATTAAATGTTCTTCAATTTCATCGTGAGTTTTCGTCTTTAAAACTCTATTTTCCGAGCGTATTTTTGGTAAACATACCCCTTGCTTCGTTCTTTCCCGATACAAAACATCCCACCAAAAGCTTTTATTGTCTTTCACATGATTGGTCGATATGAAATAGACGGCAGGGACTCTGTAGGTTTTCAATGTTGATAAGGACGCATAATTATTAAAATATCCATCATCAAAAGTGATAAGGGCATATTTCTTGTTTCCATTTAAATCAGTCAAAATTTCATCAGGAGAAATAAATTCATAATTTGACTCGAGAAAATATTCTATAAATTGTTGGAATTCGCTTTCGGTTATAAATCGTCTGGGTTCAACCCCTGTCAGATTCTTTTTCTGAAAATCGAGAATGAATCCATGGAAAACAAAAATAATCAGCGCATTCCGTTCCTGAAAAAGACGCAGATAAAATTGAGAAAGAATTCGATCAGCAGAAAATAGTGTTGACTGAAGGCTATTCGATATGTTCATTTAAAAGGGCAGTTATAGGATTAAAACTCGTAGGTCAAATATCCCCCGGCGAACCAGCGTTTCCTGTTGCCCTCAAACAAATAGTTCGAATTTCGATCCCAGAAATTCGCAACGAGTCCAACACCGAAATTCCTGATAATTCTGATCACAAAGCCGGCGGAATGGGTTTGGTATCTATCCTTTCGGACTATTTCCTGAAAGCCCCCATCAGTCAAGGGGACCAGGACTTCTTCAGGATACTGGTTTGTTCCATATTGGCCGTTCGTGAGATGAGATCGAGCTCAATATTGAACGATTGGTAGTTCTGCCCGTATGTTGAGATGGCAAAAAAACAGATCATCCCCAATAAAAAGACTCTCAAAAATGACTTCAACAAGGCTTTTACTCTAAGGGTGTTTTACTCGGAGATAACCTCTTTGTCTTTTGTCCGCTTGAGCAAATTTTCCGTGCATAATATCCAATGACAATAAATTTCTTCTCTCTTCTGACAACTATCTCAGATGTTTGCTATCTTATCAATATTTTATTTTTTTCGCAAGGCAAGTTGATTTCATTCGCTTTGTTCTCTTGGATCGATTATGATTTACAGCTCAATATTTTAACGATTCTTGCCGCAGCTCTTCCATCCCAATATCGGGGTGTCTTTTTTCTTGGAATTCCAATTCTTAAGACTCGGCGTGCCGCTCTCAAGATTTTTCCTGAGTCTGTCCCAACAATGATGTTCGTTCCTTGGCGGACAGTTACAGGCCGTTCTGTGTTTTCGCGGAGCGTCAAACAGGGAATTCCTAAGATCGTGGTTTCTTCTTGAATTCCCCCGGAATCTGTCAGGACAATTGTCGCCCGAGACATGAGCGAAAGAAAATCAAGATATCCTAAAGGAGGGAGAATCATAAAATCCTCCAGAGGCGAGATAGCTCTGAGGAGTCCAAATTTCTTTATCTGTTTGAGTGTCCGGGGATGGGCCGGGAAAATGATCGGAATTTCCTTAGCTAATTTAACTAATACTCCAATGATCCTTCTTAAAACCAACGGATTGTCGACGTTGGACGGACGATGCAAGGTCAAGAGAGCATATTTTTTTATTTCTGAGCTCCCTTTGAGCCCTAAATTCGCTAGGATCGTCGTGCCCTGGGCCATTTTCAGGCGGTTCAATAACGTATCAATCATGACATTTCCCGCAAAAAAGATGCGCTTCTTGGGAATTCCTTCTTTGATCAGGTTTTTATTGGCATCTTCGCAGGTCGTGAAGAGATAGCCGGCAAGCTGATCTGTCAGAAGACGGTTGATTTCTTCAGGCATCGTCCGATCATAGCTTCTCAGTCCTGCCTCTACGTGGGCGAGAGGAATGCAGAGCTTTGCCGCTGTCAGGGCGCAAGCCAGGGTGGAATTCACGTCGCCTACAACGACAACCAATCCAGGCCGCTCTTTCAAACAAACTTTTTCAAATTCCATCATGATTTTTCCCGTTTGTTCAGCTTGGGTTCCGGAGCCAACGCCCAAATAAATGTCCGGCTTGGGAAGATTAAATTCCTTTAAAAATGAGCCTGACATTTGATAGTCATAGTGCTGACCGGTATGGACCAAAAGAGACTTAAAATTGGGATTCTTTCTGAACTCTTCGAAAAGCGGAGCCGCCTTCATGAAATTCGGCCTGGCGCCGACGACCAGAAAGACTTTTTGGGTATTCATACTCAATTCAGCCTAAAAACTTTTCTTTGATAACAGCCAGGGCAAACCGGGGTAAAACGAGCTGCCTTTTCAATCGTGGAGGTTCTTTGATCAACCGATAAAGCCACTCTAAGCCTAATTTTTGAACTAAAGCCGGTGCCCCTGGAACTTTTCCTGCGAGCACATCTAAAGACCCCCCCACTCCCATGCAGATTTTGACTTTTAATAATTTTTTATACTGATGGATCCACTTTTCTTGTTTGGGGCTTCCCAAACCCACAAAGAGAATATCTGCAGCCGATGAATTAATTTCTCTGACCAGATCTTCATGCTCACGTTCAGAAAGATAGCCATGTTGCGTGCCGACAAGGTTAAGGGACGAATAGCTTGCCATGATATTTTTGCAGGCCTCCCTGTTCACGTCTGGTTCCGAGCCGAAGATAAAAATTCTGTATCCCTTAAGGCTTGATAACTCGAGAAGTCTTCTCATGAGGGCTATCCCTGTCGTCCGCGAGATGTGGTCTCCATAAATCAGCCTTAAGCCGATAACCGTTCCTATCCCGTCAGGAATTAGAAAATCGGCCTCTTCTAAAGCCGAAAGGAGTTCTAAATCCCTCTGGGCTCGTGTGATCTTTTCAGGATTAACTGCGAATATGGTTTTGATTCCAGAGCTCGATAAGCTCGTTTCAATCTCTGAGAGAAATTCTTTGGGCTGATAATTGTCCAGTGGAACGCCCAAAAGCGTCTTACGATTTGTTTTCATGCGTTAAGAGATAAGCCGCTAAAGCATGGAGAACCCAAGCCTGACTCCAACGGATATAAGGAATTCTGTTCATAAAAAGTTTATTTTTTTGATAATAGAAATAGCCTTTCTTGTCTTGCATGTGTTCAATCATCCACAAGACGATCCTTTGGTAAAGACTCTGATTCGCCCCATAATCTTTGAGTTGCACCAAAGTTACGATCGCTTGGGCCGCACTATGGATATCTATAGGAAAGAGTTTATTGTAATAATATTTGGGCGTCCCATCTCTAAGAAAAAAATTTTCTTGATAGAAGGCCAATCCTTTTTGAATATTCTCTCGATACTTATCATCATGGGCGGATTCAGCATAAATTTTTAAGCTTTCCAAAATAAACCCGGTATGAAAACTGTCGGTTCCCGTTTTTTGAGCAATGGCATCCTCACTGTAGGCCCATGCTCCTTTGACACTTTGGTGCACGACCACGTACTCAATTGATTTTTTAGCCATCCGGACTAATCTTTGTTCTCCCGTTTTCTCAAAGGTCATAGCCAACAATGACGAGGCTAAAGCGGTGGCGTTATGGACAAAGTATTTATCCAAAGGAGAATATGAAAAACAAAGGGCTTTTTCATCTTCTTTTCGGTTCAAATCCTCCAAAATAAAATCGCAGGCGCTTCGGGATATTTCCAGACACTCTTTTCTCCCAAGGACTTCATAGGCTCTCAAAAAAGCCCTGCCGATGAAACTCGTATTGACGACGGTAGGAGTCCTTTTAGGCAAAAAGAATGCTCTGCTCTGCCAATCAAAATTGTAGCCCCAGCAATAGCCGCTGTATCCGAGAGAGGATTCTTCTTTAAGCCATTGGACAAATTGCTCGATGAGTCCTATATAGTCATCACGCGGATAGGTTTTATACAAATCTAAAAGAGCTAACAAAAACAACCCCAATCCCTTAGGGTTCTTTCCTTTTTGAATGCCGAGAATGCCACGAAAGTTCCATGGAGACCTTTTATTGAATTGAAGGAAAGTCATTCGGAAGAGCTTATAGTTTTTGAATAATGGCAAGGCCTGGAAAAGCCGGCTGTTGAGTCCATCAAACGGATCATAACCCTCCCAGCCCTGATCAAGGCAATACCGCAAGAGTTTATTTAAAGAATCGCTGGCTGTATTTATCAAAATAGATAACCTGTCCTTTATCCAAGCTCTCGTGAATCATGAAAGTCGCGATCGTTGAATTGACGCTCTCCATGAAGGGGACGGGGATCGGCTTGCCTTCTTTGAGGCTTTTGAGCCAAGCATCCATCTGATGGGAAATGCCTTTATCTTGGATGCTTTTGTAAGACTTGTTTTTGCCTCCTCGGATAAGCTCGAGTTTCTGAAAATCGTTAATGACGGCGATGGAATTTTGACAGAATACTTCAATTCTCTCTTTTGGGTAACTTTTATCGCCATTCGAAAGATAGTTGATGTTCGCCACGGAATGGTCATCAAATTTTATCGTAATCGAAACACTATCCCTGAGCTTGTTATCTTCCACACTTTGGGCAAACACCGAATCATAGTCAGACTGACATAAAAACTGACAGAGATCGACAAAATGACACACCTCCCCGATGATTCGCCCTCCTCCTTCTTCATGGCTCTGGATCCAGTGTTCAGGAGGAATAGGTCCGGCATTGATCCGATAATTGATGAAAAAGGGCGCGCTCCTGTTTGCAAAGAATTCTCGGCATCTTTGAATGAACGGAGCAAACCTCCTGTTGAAACCCACTAAAACATCCTTATTGCCGGACTGGCGGACATGGATAATATCCAGAAGCTCACTCTCTGTGAGAGCTAGGGGCTTTTCCACATAAATATTCTTGTTACTCTTCAAGCCGTGGATAACATAAAGAGAGTGAAGATTATGCCTCGTGGCAATAATGATCGTATTAATGCTGCTATCGTTAAAGAGCGAGGCTGCCTCAGAATAGCAAAAAGGAATTCCGAATTTCTGGGCAACATTCTGCGATGAGTGACTCTCTGCGGCTAAAATTCCTGCCAAGTGAACATCGTTGTATTTCTTAAGAACCGGCAATATGGAGGACTGAGCAAAACTTCCCGCTCCAATAAGTCCTATCCGGATCTCGCCCTCAGCGTAAGGCTTTTCGTTTTTAACTTTCACCCGGGGCTGAATCTCCCGTTGAGAGTCATACTCGAGCAACACCCCAACGAATCTCTCTCCATTTTTATTCGAAATGATCTCATAGGCTTTATCGGCATTCTCGATTTTAAATTTATGGGTGGTTATTTTGCTGATGTCAATTTTTTTATCGTTCACCAACTGAAGAAAGGCTTCCATGTTCCTCTTTTCGGTCCAGCGAATATATCCCACGGGATAATCGACTCCATATTCTTCATAATTAGGATCATATCGTCCTGGCCCATAGGAACAGGAGATTTTAAAATCGAGCTCCTTCCGATAATACACATTCCGCGGGATATTCATGCCCACATTTCCAACGACAACAACCCGGCCTTTTTTCCGGCTGATCGCGCCTGCCAATTCTACAGGCTCATTGCTCGGGGTTGCAGCAGTGATAATGACCGTATCTGCTCCGATATTTTGAGTGAACGATTGAACAATAGAGTCGATGTCATCAGAATGTGAATCAAGGGCAGAGTCAGCGCCGCAGGCTTTGCCATTTCCTATGGCGAAGGGATCAATATCAAAAGCGATCACGCGACATCCTGCGGCTTTTAAAAGCTGCACAGTCAGTAAGCCGATGAGGCCTAAGCCAATGACACCCACCGTCTCTCCAAGGCGGACTTCAGCTTGACGTATCCCTTGGAGGGCAATAGCTCCCAGTGTCGTATAAGCCGCTTCTTCAAAAGTTACGTCAGGAGGGATTGAAACGCAAAGATTTTTGGGAACAAAGATTACTTCGGCGTGATTGGCGTAGCCAGCGCCGGCACAGGCTACTCGGTCACCAGCTTGAAATTCAGACACATTTTTCCCAACATCGATCACCATGCCGGAAGAGCTGTAACCCAAAGGCACGGGAGTATTCAGCTTGGCCATGACCAGATCAAAAGTTTTTTTAAGCCCCTGTTTTTTGGCGATCTGAATAACTTGTTTGACCTGCTCCGGTCTTTCCTTGGCTTTCCCAATATATCCTTTCTTAGAAACCTCAAGAGTCGCCCGTTCTGTCCCGGCGCTAATCACCGAGTAATGATTTCGAACTAAAACGCCGCCGTTTTTCACGACCGGCAGCGGGACTTCTTCGATTTTGAGCTCGCCCGTTCTATAATTTTGGATAATCTGTTTCATTTTCTTTTAACCTAATGGAAAAGGTTTTGATAAAGTCTGTGCCACTCTTCAGCAATATTTTCTTTATTAAATTTTTCTGATATGACCCGGCTTTGCTGCCCCAACAGACTTCTGAGCGCTGGATTCAAAATGAGAACCTTGAGCTTTTCCACGAATCCTTCGATGTCACCCGGTTCTGAAAGATAACCATTTTTCCCATCGACGACCATCTCGGGTGTTCCTCCAACTTTCGTGGTAACGACGGGCAATCCAAAGGCAATCGCTTCGAGAATGGAATTATTCATCCCCTCATAATATGAGGGCAAAAAGAAAACATCGCTCTCGGCAAACAAATCGATTCTCCGCTGGCCCGAAACCCAGCCGAGATACTGAATGTCTCTAAGGTTTTTCTCCTTAATTTTTTTGAGAAATCTATTCTCTTCTTCCCCTTTACCGCAGATCATGATCGTAAAACTCAACTTTTCTTTATTAAGTCGATCTGCAACTTCAATAATATCATAAATGCCTTTTTTTTTAACGATAAATCCAAAAAATAGCATCTGAATATGATTCCGGTTCTGTTTTTTCCCATGAACGGGAATCTCTTCGCTGCCAAAAGAGATAGGATTATGAATAATATAAGTATTGAGCGGGCCGTACTTGTGTTCAATTTTATCCTTCCAATCCTGGCATAAAACGACGATGGCGCTGACCTTAGCCAGGCACATCTCAATGATTTTCTTCATTCTCCAAGAAGGATTAATAAAATATTCTTCAAACCGGCCGGTGTGGAAATGCAAGATAGTCTTCACTTTAAAGAATGATGATAGAAAGATGAAAAATATTTTTCGATAAAAGCTTCTTTGGTAAGATGTATGGATGTGCGCAAGATCTATTTTGCCTTTTAACAAATGATGAAAATATCTGGCTAAGGCCCGGACGAAAACTATAAAATTTATGAAGAAATTTCCATCTTTGTATTGAGAGGTATTGAAAATTAACCAACCGTAATGATTCTTAATATTTGGACAATTGATGATCGTATCAACCACTCTCGAAATGCCTCCAGGATAGGAGACGGCTCCGATTATGGCCACCTTTTTTCTTTTCTGGTCCATGAAGATTATATCTTAGTCAGAGAATCAAGAATTCTGCTCCCGAGGTGAGATCATAGATTCGAATAACGATTCTGTTTTCTTGACCATTTCTGAGACAGGAAATTTGTTGATCACGGATTCTCGAGCATAACGGGAAAACCTTTTTAACAGATCTCTATTATCTATTAGGTGCTGCAATTTCTCGGCCAGCGTCCGGCTATCCTTGGCTTTCACTAAGTACCCATTTTTTCCATCCCGAATCATTTCTGAATTGCCGCTCACATCGAAGGCAATGACGGGCTTTCCCATGGAAAGCCCCTCGAGGATTGAGAGGGAGAAGGATTCGGCAAAGGAGGGAAGAAGAAGAGTATCACAAATACTCATGAAAGGCCGCGGATCCTTCTGATAACCCAGCCAGATAATGCTCTTTGAGATAGAGAGTTGTTTAGAGAGAGAATGGAGATAGTTTTGTCGCGCCCCAGAGCCGATGAGAAGCAGCTTGCATTTATTCCCAGAGTTCAAAATAGTCTTGAGGGCTTTAAAAGCATATTCATGACCTTTTTCAATCCGGAACTCAGCGACAATGCCGGTTGTGAATTCATCCTCACCGATGCCCAGGGACTTTCGGATCTCACTTTTTTCTTGGGGGCTTAGACGGTCTTCGAATCGTTTCATGTCGATGCCATTATGAATCGTCACAAATTTAGAAGATAAGAGGGGATATTTTCGTGACCAGTGCTTTCTTTGATTGGCGCCCACGGCAATAATCCGGTCCGTCAACATCATTAATGGCGCATAAAGGAACCAATCCAAAATCTCATTTTTTAAGCTCCTGTTAATCGTAGTGTGAATCGCCAGAACAAATTTCACTTTTTTTTTAGCTTTCAGCTTCGCCAGGAAGCCGAATAAGAGGGCCATTTGGTTTGTCCCATGTAGAATATCGATATTCTCATCCTCAATAATCTGAGTTATCTTCCTGATAGGCTCGAAGTCAAACTTGTAGCGACGGGGAACATGATAAATTTGAATTTTTTCTTTATTGAGGCGCTCCAGCAGATTAAGTTCTTTCTCAAAAGTGAGGAGATGAACATTGAATCGGTCTTTGGAGAGTTCATTGACGAGATCCACGACTTGGCGCTCCGCACCTCCGATCGTTAAAGATGGAAGAACAAACAACACTTTGATCTGTTGGGTCATTACAGGCCTAGTTCAGAGAATATATTTTTGCGGTTTCCTGGGCGATAGTGTTCCAAGAGAGTTCAGCGGAGGCTTTGGCAAGCGCGTTAGCACTCATCGTCTTTCTGAGTTCATGGTTCTCTAAGATTTTAATTATAGCCCGACTCAGATCCTCGGGATTATTAGGAGAGACAACAAAACCTGTCTTCCCATCATCCACTACCTCAGGAATACTTCCGACATTAGTCACGACCACCGGCTTCCCAAAAATATAGGCAATAGGAACGACACCGCTTTGGCTCGCCTCAATATAAGGCAGAACGACGACTGATGCCCTGCGGAAGAATTTTGGCACGTCCCGATGGGATATAAATCGGTTGTGAATTTCAAACCGGGAACGATTCGTGATGAGACTTTCATACGGGCCGAAATCTTCTCCGCTGCCAGCAATGACGATTTTCGCATCAGGAATATGTTGGGTTATCAAGGGTTCAGCTTTGATCAAGATATCAAGACCTTTATAACGAGATATTCTTCCAAAAAAAAGGATCGTCTTGGCTTCTTCTTTGATTGATGGATCATCCCAATTTTTATAGATGGAGAACGCGCCGTGAGGAAGGATATATATTTTATCTTCCGGGACTCTCCAGTTTGAGGCTAATTGTTTCTTCAAGAACTGTCCATGGACGATGATTTTCCTGACCTTTTTTCTCAAAACTGATTTGAAAAATTTCGGAATTCCCTCAGGATCGCCCGGATGAATCTGGACATCATGGACGGTAAGAACCACCTTTTCAAATCCCAGCATCTTGGCAATCAAGAGAATTCTCCAGTCCGTGTTTTCTTGGATGTGAATGATATCCGGCCTGAAGGAACGGACTCTTTTGTAAACCCACATAACTTCAAGGAAATTTTTTAAGCTTCTCTGTCTGTATCTCAGCTTCTCTCTGATGACCTTTTTTATCAAGCATGCATCCAGAAAGTCGTCGATAGAAGTCGCTTCAAACGATGAGGATAGCTCGTAGTTGTGGTCTCTGGTCACCAGCATCACATCATGTTCTTGGGATAGCGCATTAGCGAGTTCCACCGTGTAATAGATAAACCAATCAATCAAAATCACTATTTTCATTTACGGCCTGTGGCCAGATGAGATGTGTGTTGCTGCATGCAAGACTGTCTCAGCATAACTCATCCTCTCTTCCCTATCTCCTTTCCAAAGCATGATTTTATTTCTAAAAAAAGAAAGGCTATAATAAATGATATCCATCAGTCTCAATAGAAATTCTCTGCCTCGTCCAAAATTCTTCTTAAAAAAGTAATAGCGACTTTCAAAATAATACCTGGTGACCGTTTTTGCTTTAGCTTTATGTTGATTTTGGGCCGAAGAGCTTTGTCCATAATAATGGGTGATGGAAGCTCCGGGGAAAAACAGAACTTTCCATTTGTTTTTCTTTAATCGATAACAAAAATCACATTCTTCAGAATAAATGAAGTAATTTTCATCCAAGAATCCAACGCCATCCAAAGCTGTCTTTCTGATCATCAAAGAGCATCCTGTAATCCAATCCACATCTCGCACTTTATCATATGTCCAATACGTCATGTGTTCCCGCCCGAAGAGTCTTTTTTCTGGAAAAAATCTTCTCAACTGAAGGCATTCGAAAAAAGCCATGATTAAAGATGGAAAATGATGGCAGTTGTGCTGAAGGGATAGATCAGGATTAAGATTTTTAGGCCCACAAGCTCCTGCTTTAGGGTGAGTGTCCATAAGACGGACAAGCTTATCAATTGCCTTATCTAAAATAACCGTATCCGGATTAAGCATCAGGATGTAGCGCCCCTTGGCTATTTTAAAACCTCTGTTATTGGCTTTAGCAAAGCCCTCATTGCTCTGATTTTTGATGAGTTTGATATCGGGATGCTGATTTTGAACAATCTCGACCGTATTATCTTCTGAATAGTTATCCACAACAATGACTTCGTAGGAGCATCTCGTTTCTTTCTTTATCGAATAAAGACAATCATTCAAAAAATTGGCTACATTGTAGCTGACGATGACGATCGTGACGTCCATTGTTACTAAGTGGTCTGGTTTTCTTGATTAAAAGACTCAGATTGAGTCAACAGCGCCAAAGCTAAAGCCAAATAAATGATAGTCCGATGGTGCAAAAAACAGTTTAAAGTAAGGATTGTCGAAAGGCCGAAAATAAAGTAGCCGACAAGCCCATAAGGTATTTCTTCCTTTATTTGCCTGCGGCTTATGAAAACTCTCTTATACACCTTGACTAAAAGCCACACAAGCCAAAGTGCCCCGATCAAGCCCGCATGAAAGATAAGGCTCGTGATGCCAATATCACTGAGATAGAGCCCTTGTTCGGTCATATCTTCTGGATTATCCCCCATATAAATATCGAAGGCTTCGCTCCATATCCCCCTCCCAATTAGAGGAGACTGAAAGATTTCCCCTAAGTAGTAATTATAGGCATCAAAGCGAATGGCCACGTTACCTTCTCTCCTTGTAATTTCATGTTTTGTCAGCTCATAAAGTTCTCCCAAGAATGTGGATTGGATGAGGGGGATAATCCAAATCAGGATAACCAAAAGAGGAACACCATAGATGACAACTTTCATATAATTTATCTTCTTAGCCAAATAAAGTAAAAGGAAGAGGGTCACCAAGGAACCCCACATCACCGCTCTTGTTTGGCCCTGCAGAGTCATTGTTATGACCATATAAAGAGAAGCAAAAAGATATATTTTTTTCTTATTCTTCAAATATTCGCCAAAAGCGATGATCGGGGCAAAGATTGCAAAAAAATCCCCTATCAAGAATCTCAATTGCCCTGCCCGTTCCATTTCTCTAAAAAAATGAAATATCCTTATCTTGCCGAAGAAAAGATACTGGACATTGTTCAGGAAAGTAAGAATAACTCCGGAAATGATAATCAACTTGAATAATTTTTGGGTATCGATCGGTCTCGCCATAAAGACAAAATAAAACAAAATGAGAAAATAACCTTTAGCCGCTTTTATTCCAAGCAAAAGAGGTTGTCCATGGAAAAAAGAATTAAAAACGGCCATAAGGCCAATAAATAACAAGGCAATGGCCACGAAATTAAAATTGCCGTCATTCGGCTTTTTATCTCTCAAAAAATACCATAATCCTGTCGCAAAAAGGGCAACATAGACTAATCCCTGAAAGTTTCTTCCCCCTAAAACCTCGTTTGACAGAAGATAAAACAATTCATGATTCAAAAGCAGGATAAGCAAAATGAAGAGCTCCATCTGCTTTAAAAATAGAAGAGTGACCCCGCCAATAAATAAGAGAAGAAAAAGATATCCATACAACTCAGAAGCGATCGCTCGGGAAAAGAAGAGAGACCCCAATCCAAAAACCAGGAAAATGGCGAGTTTCCGCCAGTTGTCAGAGATGGGTTGAATAGCACTCCGCATCTACGTTATTTTGATTGCGTATTCTCTTGAATTTATTCTCGAATTGAGAAAAGACTCGGGTGAGTTTTCAAAACAGGGACACCCTTGGCATCTGGCTTCCAGCCCTTTATCGTAATAATCCTTCCTTAATTGAGTTATGAGATCGCTATTCCAAATCGAGGCCAAACTATTTTCATTCAAATCACCGAGCATGTATCGCTCTTGGGCACAAGAGAGAACTTTCCCGTTCCAGGTGATAAAGGAAATTCTAAAGATATCTGTGCAATTTTTTTTGTAAACCTCTAACCTCGGAACCCAAAAAGTTATACAGAGCTTCTGGGCTAAATCTTTTGCTTTCTGGAAGGCTTTTTCAGCCTTTTCGATATCTTTCCAGGGACTCTCTTCGCGCATCGGCTCACTCTGGACGATTAAGTTCGGCAGGGCCATGTCTTCGACCCCAATCTCATGGGCTAATTGAACAAGGGCTTCCAATTCAGGCAAGACGGTGTTCATGGCCACCACATTGAAAGAGAGAAGAGGGCTTCTCTTCCCAGTTCTCTTCTTATATTCGTTAATTTCATTTACATTGTTAATTACAGTTTCAAAGGCGTCGATGCCCCGGATTTTATGATATGTTTCTCTTGTCGCACCGCTTATAGAAATGCAGATCCTATCCATACCTGCATCGGTAAGTCCTTTCCCTATTTCTTCTGTCAGGAGAGTTCCATTCGTATATAAATAGACAAAAGGGCCGGATCTTTTTATTTCTTTCACCATAGCCAGATACTCCGGGTGAAGAAGCGGCTCGCCAAATCCGCTGAAGAGAACGCGCTCGGCATATTTGAAAAAGGGCTTGATTTTCCATAGGGTATCCCAACTCAAAAATCCATCAGGACTCTTGGCGTTCGTGCGGAGAAATCTTTTTGTACACATGACGCAGTTTGAGTTGCAACCAATGGTCGGCTCAAGCATAACCTCGATGGGTCGCGAAAGGAGATGAGTTCTCTTGAATTTTACCTCCACTCGGTTTAGCATCATGTTAGCCAGAGAAAGTGGTCTTTTGAATCGCATCACTTCACCGTCGTTAAATTTTTTGTATACAAGTCGAGCAGTTCCAATGCATTCTCCGTAATTGTCTTGAGAGGAGGGATGTTTTTAGACAAAAGACTAATCCTCTCTGGATTAGCCAGGATCTCCTCTAATTTGCGAGCAAGGTTATAACTGTCGCCTGGTTTAAACAAACAGCCGCTAACTCCGTCTTTAATAAAATCGGGAAATCCTCCAATATCTGAGGCAACGATCGGGATCCTGGCACTATAACTCTCGAAGATGGTTTGAGGAGCCGTGTCATTGCATATGGAGGGAAGGACCATAACATCGATTTGCCTGAGTATATCTGGCAGCTCCTCAAGGTGATATTTTCCCAGAAACTCGATCGGCAAATTCTTTTTTTCTTTCATGATGTCTTCAACAAAATTCTGGTCATATTTCCCAAATATTTTCACTATGAAATTTTTCCTTTTAACTTTGCTTATAGCCTCGACCAAAACATGGGTTCCTTTATAATAACCAACTCCACCAATGCTTCCGAAGACGAGAGGAGAATGCAATTCTCGAATATTCCGACTTTGCTTTTCGGCAATCAATGTCCCGATATGTTGAATTCGAATTCTCTTTTCATCAACGCCATATCGAACAAGTGTCCTCTTGACATCGGCCGAGACACAAAGATTCATAATGACATGGTGATTCATCACATAAATCATATAATCAAGCCTCTGACGGAGGGCTTTCTTTAATCCTTCTTTTGTTTGACCCGGAATTGTTCTCTTCGGGGCGGGCGCATCCGTTTCGTCGCTTCTTTTTTTCCTTAATCTTCTGTTGATGTCGACCATGAATCTGAGCAGGTTCTTATTCGTATTCTCAATCCGTGCCAAAATTTTTATTTTCCTTCTATTTATCGGTTCTAAACAATCCAGACACTTCTCCATATCAGATGGGCCACCACAACTCTGCTCCGCTTTGTCAAGCATAATTCTCTTCGGGCATATCAATCCATAGACATGAACGGTGTTGAAAACCCTGACACCTTGACCCGAGGCAATTTCGATGATCGAAGCAGGAAGGCCGCAACGGGTATGGACATGCATCACGTCCGGTTTTATTTTGCTCAGGTAACTGAGAAAAAGCTTTTCTGTCTGCAAATTATGAATATCCATCAGAAGATGATCATAATTATAAGCTAAGTTTGGTGAGTTATATAATTCAGCACATTCAAAGCCAATATCTTCCCGAAGAATTTTGAGGTAAGGTTTAAAAAGCCAATTGTATTTTCTATTCCAGGCACCTGAATAGAGATAAAATACACGATGACCGAATTCCACAAACTTCTGAGCTAGAGGACGAGTATAATTCTGAGTGCCTCCGATATCGTGGGGATCGTATCCGACAATCAAAATTCTCATAAATTACGGCAGAATTCTGACATAAGAATCTTGCATCTTTGCTGATTTGACTGATAAATCGCTTTCTCAAGTTCGATATTGAATAAGCCTTGTTCGCCGGGTATTTCAGGCTCCTTGCCTTCAGCATAATTTCTCATAAAGGATTCTATCGACCTATAAAATGTATAATCAAATCCGTTTGTGAACACGCCTTTTCTATAATTCATATCCACTTTTCTTAGTTTTTCTTTACTCGTATAGGTGAGATATCCAACGCAGTCAAAAAGATTAATCCCATTCAAAGTTAGTGCACCCATTTGGAAAACAGCTTCCACCGACAGGATAAAGGCCTCGAGATCAAGGTAATAAGAAGAATTAACAACTCCTATACTGGCATTTTCAAATTCACTTGTCACAGAGGCATAAACAGATGGGACATACAAAATATCATCGTCGTAGATCGACCAATCTGTATCCCTGAATTTTCTAATGGAATTGTCGTTTTTAAAGGATCCTGAAACAGTAAGGATTTTCCCACCAAAGAAGGACAACAGATCAAGAGCGTGGGCGTAAGCCATGGCATGGACATTGATGTTGAAAAAGCATAGTTCGCCCAAGGCTTTCTCTTCTATGATCTCTTTAATTTTTTGAATTCCGGGCATAAACCGATAATTATAATTCATGCCCAGGACGCGATTTTGTTTCCTGGCCGCTTCGACCATCTCTCGGGCATGATGGTGTCTGGTAGCCAATAGCTTTTCACAAAAAACGGCAGCGCCATTTTGTAAAGAATAGAGGGCTGCATCATGATGCGTCCATTCACTCGAACAGACAGCCACAATATCCGGCCGACCCGCTTGGATCAACTCTTCCAGGCTGCTATAAGGCTGACAATGAAATCTTTTTGCAAATTGAATGGCTTTATCTCTATTAAGGTCAACGGCCCCAATAATCTGGGCGTTATTTAACCTCTCAAATCCCGGGCCATGCATTTCCATCCCTGCCCAGCCGCAGCCAAAAACTCCAATTTTGTAAATTTTTTCCGGATTCTTCTGAATGATGACACTTTGAGGTTTCGACCGAATGGGTTGGGCTTTCCCGAATCTATACTTTTTTCCCCATTTTCCTGTATATACGTCCTTGGGCATTAAACGCAGGAGGAACGCATTAATTCTCCGCGCTACAGGCAGTATGTTTTTATGTCTCCGAATTTCTGCTTTCGGATCGCGAGAAAATCTCTCGAAGAATTGATAAGCACGGCTTGACCGGAGTTTCAATTTAATTGGAAGCTTTTCAGAATTAGAAAAAATTTCACAGGTGCCAAGCGCAAAGGAAAGTTCTCGATACTTCTCTTTTTCAGAATAGTTGTTATATTCTAATTCAAAGATAAAATCTCCTTGATATTCGCTTTTATTGATCTTCTGAAAAAACTCTCTAAAATCTCCACAACCCTTGCCAGGCGTGATCGAGATATCGTCCCCCAAGGCATCCCGGAGATGAATATGATTGATCCTTTCTAATCCTATGGCTTCCAAGCCTTCAACAAGGGATTTTGATCCCCCGCTGAGAACATGGCTTGTATCAAAGGTGCACTTGACGATCTGCAAATCAAGCAGGTCGAAAAATTGCTTAGCCTGTTCAACATTCTCGGTCAAAGTGTCGTGATGGGGCGCTTCGACGGAAAGGAAAATGCCCTGATCATAGGAAAATTCCGCTTCCTCTCTCAAATATTTCTGGACATATTGGACATTCTCCAGCCAGTGCTCTCCCGAGGCGCCGGCACCTGTCGGGATAGTGATGGAAGGAGCGCCGAGGTTTTTGGCAATTTCGACGCAGCGGCGAATAAATTTGGAGACGTATTCCGGGTTATCCTTGTTGAAATAACCAGGAAGGACATTGAGTGTCGAGATTTCAAATTGATACTGCAACAAGAGATCTTTAACAGATTTATCATCTTTGGTGTCAGTTTCAAGCGGATAATAATGGGGGCAGAAATCCGGCAAAATAATGGCCAGATCAATTTTTTTAAATCCTGTTTTATTGATTTTCTCCAGCGCTTTTTCTAAAGAAAATTCCCGAAAAAGTAATGTCGAAACACCAAATTTTTCGTGAACCGATCTCATTGGCAGATTATGTTTTCAATCACTTTCTTCCCTTGAGCCATCGCTTCTTCAATCCCTGAATATTCCCAATTTCCATAGCGTCCTATGCTGAAGATATCGTTCTCTCGGAGATAATTGAGCACGATCCGTCTGTTTTCTGAATAGTTCTTATCAAAAATAACATAAGCACATTCTACATCCTGAACGTTCTTAACCACGATATCCTTTTCTCGACAGATTAATCTCATCTGGTGCATATCTTGGATTGCCCTGTTGATCATCTCTTCTTTCTGAATGGACCAATCCCTCTGGTAGCTTATTTCCACATAATACGATGTTGCCCCGGCAGGGGCCATAGATTTCGAAAATTTGGAATAACATCCTACCCGGTAGGCTATATATTTTTTCTCGGGGACGTAAACCCAGTGTTTGTCCGTTAAGGCTTTTCCCTTGACGCCAAGGTTCAAAATGAGAAGGGACGTATGCTTTAAATTTTCCGCTGCCTGGATCACTGTAGATGGCACTCTTCGCTTTAATTTTTTGACTATTTTTTTTAAGGATATTGTAGAGATCAGTTTTTCATATTCAACCTTCAGCCCGGATTCAAATTCAACGATCTTATCGCCGAGGTGAATCCAGATGAGCCTTTCATTTAATTTTATGTTCGGCATTCGCTCGGCAAACGCATCGCTTAAGGCCTGGATCCCGTTCATCTGAGGATAATAAAAAAAAGCGTTATAGCCGAATTCTTTTTCTTGTGCGGAAAAAGATCCGTTAAAAACCTCTTCAAGGCTGGGTCGCGGGACAAACTCGGAAAGCCACTCGCAGGTTAATTCTTTAGGAGAGACCGTCCAGACTTTGGTGTTATAGGGAAGCATAAAATGCTTGCCGATTCCTTTTCCCAGTTTGGCTATGATCCAATCATAAAAAGATTTATAAGACGACGAAGGTAGGTCTTCATTTTTATAGTAAGATTTCACAAACTCAAGAAGACATTCTTTTATGACTTTTGGCGGAAGTCCATAAAGATTTGCCTGAAAGGGATAAGGAGTGAAAACGCCGTGAGAATAAATGAATGAATTTCTTCGATGCCTCGTCAAGTTGCGCCCCAGAAAATCCTTGACGAGATTAATAAAATAGGGGTTTTTTAGATAGAGGAGATGGCCTGAAAAATCAAATAGGAACCCATCCTTATCAATGCTTCTGCACAGCCCGCCGACTTGGCTCTCCTGCTCATAGATCATATAATCCAGATGATGGAGATTGGCATGATATCCAGCGCTTAGTCCGGAAGGACCCGCTCCGATGACAACGATTTTTCCCATTTATGTTTTTAAGGCGCCTTTTAAAGACAATCCTTTAAAAAATGAAGTAATAAACTTTTTTTCTTCATTTTTTAACACTTTAAAATAGATCACGGACCCTAATGTTACTAACAATATAACATTAGAAATGATAAGTTGATAAAATCGGACATACTCTCTTAAATAAGCAACACCAGCCCAGAGCGCGAGAAATGCTCCTCCGATATAAATCAATCGTTTATCAAAAAAAGAAAACCGGGCAATTCTGTAGTTTAGAAAAGATAGGATTAAAACAATCACAAAGTAAGAAACCACTGTGCTTATCGCGGCACCGATGATGCCGTATGGAGGGATTAAAAAGAAGTTGAGAAGCGTATTGACCAGCCCTCCTAAGAAATAGGAGAAAAATATCGTGTAGGGATTCCTATTTGAATAGAGAGGAGCTGTCAGCACAGTAATCAAGACCTGCATGGCAAAAGCTAGTGCGATCATTCCCATGATGATATAGGCATCCTGATAATCGGCCTTTCTCACCAATATCTTCATAATAATTTTTGAATTGAATTCAAATAAGAGGACAATAATGAAGAGTGCCGCTGTAATCGTTGTAAATACAGATATAAATGTTTCTCTGTATTTGGCTCTATTCTCAATCCAGAGCCTTGCTGAAATGGGATTCCAAAACATGTTAAGAATATAATTCAATGTTAAAACGACATTGCTCAAGCCATAAATAATTGTATATTTGCCAACAGATTCGGCGCCTTTGTAATAGGCGAGAAAGTAAGAATCGGAAGACTGGACGATCCAGGTGAAAATACAAACAGGCAGCAAAGGCAACGATATCCTGAGAAATGTTAAAAGAATTTTCCGGTCGATAAACATCCTATAAGGAAGATCTCTTTTAATAAGGAAATAGATGAAAAGACCGGCCACGATTTCCGTGGCAATAGTCGCTGAAAGCAATCCCAAATAGGATAGCCCTCCAATGACCAACAGCATCGATAGAACGATCGCGCTTCCATCTTTATAAAATGTATTCCTGACGAGTAAGGCGGTCTTTTGAAACATAACGAGGATATAAGAGAAAACTCTGTAGAAGAGACTTGAAAACATTGTCAGGAGGATTAGCAAAAGATATCTGTATTTATCTCCTCCGTACGTCCTCATGACATACCAGAAGATCATCGTGTAGAGCAAAAAAAATAAAATCGAACCATTGATGACCGTGCTGTACATATCCCGGATTCGCTCTTTTGATTTTTCCTGCATCAGATAAACAGCCGGTCCATCAATAAGGTTCATACAGAAGAGGGGCGCTAAAAGAGAACCTGTGACAACGATAAGATTGTATATCCCCATCTCCTTTGGAACCAGATAATAGGTCATAATAGGGACAGTGATAATCCCCTTGAATTTAAATAAGACTTGAATGATGACACTATTGAAGACACTTTTCCTAATCGTGTCTTTATTGGGTTTAAAATCGATAATAGACTCTTTTTGATTCATGACTTCATGGGAGATTTAGGATAACTACACCAAAATGCGTTTAAGCCGACGCTGAATTCTTACGCCGATGGGAGTATGGTAGGGCATCTGAGGCATTTTCCCATAATACTCTCTAAAAAGCTCAATAACTCTTGGCAAATCTAATCGGTCGGAAACTCTCCAATAGGGTTCCTCGCTTTCATCTTCAACTTGGAGAAATGGATATTTATAGGCATTCTTATAAAGCCAGATGAGGTTGTTGATCTTAAGACTCCCCTTAAGCCAGCCTCTCTTTATGAGCTCTCGTTCCATAAAAGTCCCCGGGTAAGGGACGCAGACACCTAATTCAACTCTTTGGAGATTCAGATGATCAACGGTAAATCTGATAGTTTCTTTAAAATCATCTTCATTTTCATCCAAGAGTCCTACCTGAATATAGGCTTGTAAAAATATCTTAGACTTTTGGATCAATTTAATCGCGCCTCTGATTTGGTCTAAAGTCACCTGTTTATTATTGGCATCTAAGACTCTTTGCACTCCTGATTCTATGCCGACGCCAAACGTGCTAATCCCGGCCTTTTTAGAAACCTGCAAAAGCTTTTTCGTTATCCTATTAACCCTCGTATTTGCATGGATGTTCAGCGAAACCTTCAGTTTGGCGAGTTTCTCAAGAAGCTCAACGGCAAAGGATGGATTTAAGGTAAATTCATTGTCCATGACAGAGAGCGTGATCTCTTTCAGCCCCAGTTTTGAAATATCTGCGACTTCTTGAACGATTCTCTCAATTTTTTTGGATTCCCACCCGCTCTCGGGATATATGCCAAAATAACAATAAGCGCAGTTATAATTGCATCCTGTTGTCCATTCTGTGGGAAAAACTGCATAAGACTTTGTTGCAAAAAGATCATAATCAGGAAGAGGATAGTCACTTAACCTTAGATGTTCTCTCTGTCCTGTATAAAAACCGATTCCATTCTCTTGAATATGAATCCCTTTGACTTTCTTGAGTGACTCCTTTGCCTCTAAAGCATTTAAGACATTAATTGAGGATTGTAACCATTCTCTGAATATGATGACATCAAAAACTGAATACCGCTCTAAGCAATCCTTTTCAAAGGGGAGATGAATTAAGCCTATGAACTTGAAGGGGTAATTGGATTTGAGCTGGCTCACTCGATTGATCCAAAGGTGAACGGTCAGAACATTCACAACCGCGATCACCACATCGGGTTTCTCCCTTTTGACAATATCCTCCAGCCATTCCGTTGACGAGAGCGAACATAACATCCCGTCAACAGGAAAGATTTCTTTCTTAAAGGCGAGTTTTTGTTTGATATAAGCGCCCAAAAGGCTCAATCCATAGGGATAAGCACGGCAATTCGACGGGTTGGCCGACCCATTAAGCTCTGTGAACATATAATCACTAGGCTTTAACAACATAATTTTCATCTTTCAATTCTCATATTTCCTGAAAAGACCGGATTGATATTTTCTTTGAATCTCTGAGTCGGCTTAGCTCCCTCAACCAATTCTCTAACGACCTCCAGCCGTCCTTCTCTATCCATTGATAACAATGCGTATAATAATTTGCCGTTGCCCCGGGGAGCGAGTCCAATTGCACAAAGCAGATTTCCATCGTTTCCGGAGAAAACATCTGGGTTGTATTGAAATAGCGGAAATTTTCAAAATCAAAAATGCCAAAAGCTGGATAAACCAGTCCAATATTTCCGCGAAAATTCCGAAATCCGCCTTCTTCGACCAATAGATCAAGATATCCGACCTGATTATAGGGGAAGACAAAGGTCTCCAGTTTAAGACCCCAATCATCCCGTATTTTCTGCGCCATAAAAATATCTTTTTTCACAGTATCCTCTGAACATTTCTGATAAAAATAGTGGCCAAAGGAATGATAACCAACTTCAAAAAGGGGCTCTTCAGTCAAAATGTGGATAACCTCGGGCATATACCAGGCTGAGTTGTTGGAATGATTCGTGGCCGGGTCATACTTAAACCAGTCGCCAAACCAATCCTCTTCAAGGATATCATGCTGGCCATTGCATTCCCGGAGGAAGAGATGCCCACAGATAGCCCAGGTCACAGGAATATCATATTTCTTAAATAACTTAGCTAGCTCCTCTACTGCCTTTCTGCTTTCCCAAAAATTTTTTAAATAATCCCAATCTTCAAAGGCGGCATGAGAAAGAGCAACTCCCCCCTCAAAATCCACAGAGATAGTTGTGGTGTTTCCTGGTAATTCCTTCCCCTCATAGATTCTTTTCTTTGTAATAATTGTGTGTCTTTGGCAATGAACAGTTTTAGCTTTTACATCTTTTTCAATCAAAATATACTTCTTAGGCGCAATATGCAATTCTTGGATTTCTACATTATTACAGATTTCAAGATACTCAGGAGTAGGAACAATAATTTTCTTGGCAATTTTTACGCCATTTGCTATTTTCGCAAAACTCGAAAGTCTTTCTAAACGCCTCTGAGGGGGGAGAAAATTAAAATACAGGCTATAAGAATCAATAAATAGGGAACTTACTCTTATGAGTTTATGGGTCATTCGTCTTATAAGCCTGGTCATTAAGGAACCTTAGTTTTTTTTATTATTCTCTTAAGATCAATATATATTCTCTTCACAATTCGAGAGATCGACAGGTCTAAAATATAGATCTCATGAAATACTGGTTTACAACCAAATTGTTTCTTATAATCGCCTAAAGAGCTCTCAAGAGGAGAAGTTCCGAAATCTATGATTTCCAATTTTTTATCAAATCCATATTGAATATTCCTCACATAAAGTAAATCATCAACCCTATATTCATTAAATTCTCTGGAGCTTGATATCAACCAGAGCCATAGTCTGTTCTTAAATTCAAAAGATAAAATAGCTCCACAATCCTGTCCATTGATTGTGGCAATCCAATACCATGCATGTTCATCCAGAGATTCACTTAGCCTTGTGATAAAAGATTTTTCGAAAATTTGAATCTTTTTTCTATTTCCTAATTCATTATAAAAACGATAAAATCTATCCACCACTTTCTCTGAGGGTCGATGCATTTCAATTTCTACCCCCTTTTTATAAGCAGCCTTGATATATCTGTTTTTTCTCTTTGGGAGGACCGTCTCTATATAATTCTCAAATGAATCTAATTTATTGATACTTAGCTCAAAAAAAGGCACTTTTCTTTGCAATGTGAATCCTTCAGAAATAAGGTTATCTGAATAATAAAAACCAGGGGGTATTTGCAACAATATTTTTTTGCATTTTTCCATTATTGCATACTCAATCAGCTTTTGAACTGTCTCGTTAGGATTTGTATTTTTATTTATAAAGCCAGCCGCCAAAAATATAGAACTAACAATTTCATCGTTCTTTTTATCAATGAAACAAGGACAAATGTATTCGATGATTCCTTCTTGGCTAATCTCAGCAAGTGGTAATGGCTTCAAATAAGGAAAGCAGGCGCCTATCGACTGAAGCCAACCATACTTATAAGAAACAGACGAATAATAAGAATTATCGGCGGCTTCATCCCACTTGCTGGAGTCAGCTAGAAGTGTAATCATTCATAAACATTTGTAAGATTAAATCCGATCCTGCCTGACGGTATGAACAGTCTAATCCTTATTCTCCAGATGTTGGATGACGCGGGCAGGATTGCCCTGGACGACAACATTCGGAGGCATATCTCTCATGACGACAGCGCCTGCGCCAATTATTGAGTTCTTGCCAACTCTGACGCCCGGAAGAATGACGGCATTGACAAAAATAATGACATTGTCTTCAATGACAGTTTTTTCTCCTGGTTTTATTGCTTGATAACCTGTATGGCCTAGGATATAACACCCCCCGGATATGTTCACATTATTGCCAATGATGATTTCTCCTCTTCTGACATCGATGTGGGCTTTTAGGCTCATGTAGCAGCCCTTCCCAATTCTTACTCCCATAAGTCGATAGTAAGCGATCATGAGCGAGGAGATGCCAGTGGATAGCCCATGTCTGAGAGTTCTTGCGAAAATTTTTTCCCTCTTTCTAAAAACTTTCTTGCTTATTTATTCTGAGCTTCATATCCGGAAGCTCTCCATTGCACTTTCTCTAGAGTTGGGATGACTATTTGATCCAAGATCCGGTAAGCCTTCTTATTGAGATGAAGTCCGTCTATCTTTGCCAACTTGCTCCTGAGATATCGGTCTTTCTCGCTTTTTCGAACGGCCTGTTCGAGATCGAGCAAGGTTAGGTCATTTTGAGTGCAAAATATTCTTATCCAATCATTGTATTCAAGAATCGCCCTTTGTCTTCTGGCCTTAAAGGGGTTGCCTTGTTTGAAGGGATTCCTAAGCTTCACGATGTCTATAGCGAATTTTTTTAAGGAATGCAGCCGTGTGACAGGAACCACTGTCACCGGAATGGGAACAACATTTGCTTCGCGACAATCTTTGACCCATTGTTCTATTAAGCTTTTATAATGCTCGAAATTGCCAGGGAAATAGGCAGCACATTCCTTCAGAAATACCGCATCCGGTTTTTTCTCGCCGCGGGCGATGACCTCTCTAAGCCTCTCGCTTTTATCAAACGCTGAGCCGCCATGAAAATATTCAAAGGTAAAACCATAATTTTCTATTCTTTCAGGCAACAAGGAGATATCCCAACCCCTCCCGATCGAGGCTCCTAAGAGCAATATATGTTTATTTTCTTGCTTAGCCATTTGCGACTCCTGTGTTGGCTTAAAGACAAGAAGGGGTAGGATCAAAAACAAAATGATCTGGCTCATTTGGTCATTGCAGCCTTAAATGCCTTTCATCTTCCCCCTATGTCATTGGATCTGAAAATATATGAATTCTCAGTTTTGATGTCAAGGAATCTGCGCAATCCCTGATCTCTTAAATATTTTGAGTCGAAATTGAATAAGCTACCGCCCTTTGGAGGAAACAAGGTTCCTGGGAACAATTACCTTGCTCGACCTTTCCAGCTCCCTGAACGTGTTCCTCCCTCACACCCATCACCGATTCTAAATCACCCAAAATAAGGCTCAATAGCCTTCTTGGGTGATTAGAAGGGTGAGATTGACCCACCTGGGACAAGGAAGTTAATCTCCCCTCTTTTTTAATAAAAAATTCACGCTAGGGGCATCGCAATTAATATTTTTTCTATTCCTTTTCCTTCTAATCCCTGCAAGTCGTTTGAATTTTATCCTTTAGAGAGAAAAATGTCAAACATGCAAATCAGATTTTTGGGGAAAAGTGGAAAAACTGAAGTATTTATGATAAATTATCAAAATCTAAACCAATGAGCAAGGTTTCTTAATATGAAAACTAAGGGAGAGAAAATGAAGCCTAAGAAATTTAATCATTTCTCTTTGCTATTTATCAGCATGATTTTCATCGCCACCCCCGTTTTTACTCAGGGGATTATTGTTGATCACAAATGCACTGATGTTTCAAAGATACCTGATAAGTGGGTCAAAAATGCGAAGTCTCAAATTAAGCTCCATTATGCCCACACCTCTCACGGAGGACAGCTTATCGCAGGAATCGAAAGGCTTGCCAACTCTTCGCTTCCTGTCTATGACCCACGCTTGAAGTATGCACTTAAAGAATCTCAGCTCCCGATTTCACCTGATTTGTGTATTATGGATGGCCAATTAAATACAAGCTATGTCGGTTCTGATCTTTACTGGAGAAACGGAGGAGAGTCCTACCCAAGAAAAACACTGAAAATTTACCCCTCCATAAATGTCTCTATGTTTTCTTGGTGCTCAGAGCTAAACTATTATACTCCGGAATACCTAAACGACGGATATCTGACAATAATGTCCGAGTTGGAGAAAGAATTTCCTCAAGTAATCTTCGTTTACATGACTGGGAATGCCCAGCTGACGGGCGAATTAGGATACACCAGGCATATGAGGAATGAACAAATTAGAAAATTTTGCCGAGAAAATAAAAAAGTGCTTTATGATTTTGCCGACCTGGATTCCTGGTATAACGGCGAACAAGCGACTTTTTTTTACAATGGCCAGGAAATTCCGGTGGAGCATCCCCATTATCGCGGCAATGAATGCATGCATACAACTTATGAAAGCTGCGAGAACAAAGGAAAGGCTTTTTGGTGGTTGTTGGCAAGAATTGCAGGCTGGAATGATTAGGATTGTAACGGAGATGGCGATGTCGATAAAAAAGACTGGAAAGAAAAACGTCAGGATATATTAAAGGAATTTCATCTGAGAAAAAAATGTGACAATCTGTTCGAAGAAAACAAATCGAGATGAAGGTCAGATCTTTGGTATCCGGCGTTCTTAGCATTACCCCCCTCTGGAAACGGACCCAAAAGGAATCGGGAGGCACAGATTCTTCAAGATATTGCTATTCAGTTTGGCTTCGGCATCTTTCTATAGCTCATGAACTTGGCTTATCCACTCGGCCAAATTCGATCGCTGAGCTTGGCCCGGGCAACTCTCTTGGGACCGGATTGGCGGGATTGATCACAGGAGCTCAAAGATACTATGCTTTTGATGTCCATAAACATTCAAAATTTGAGAATAATTTAAAAATACTTGATGAACTTAGCGAGCTTTTCCGAGCGCAAGCCGATATCCCAGATGAGAAAGAATTTCCCGAAGTAAAGCCAACTTTAAAGTCCTATCAATTCCCCAAGCAAATTCTGCCTGATATCTATTTGAGCTCGTGCTTAAAGGAGGATCGAATACTCAGCATCAAGAATGCGGTCCTCAACTGCGAACAAGCATCCATTTCCGAAAGCCCAATCCAAATTCAATATTTTGCGCCTTGGCATCATTCAGAAATTATAGAAGATGAATCCGTGGACGTGATATTTTCCCAGGCCGTGTTAGAATATATCGAAGATCTTGAACAGCTTTACCGGGCTTTCTATCGCTGGCTAAAGCCGGGAGGTTGGATGTCTCATCAAATCGATTTTAGATGTCATGGGTTGGCCAGCGCGTGGAATGGCCATTGGGCTTACTCAGATTTCACCTGGAAAATCATCAAGGGGAAAAGGCCGTATGTGATCAATAGGGTGCCCCATTCTGTCCACTTAAGCCTCCAAAAGGAAATCGGTTTCAAAATCATCGCCGACCTTCAGGTCAAAGAAAGAATCGGCCTGGAAAGAAAGCAACTCGCAAAAAAGTTCAGGGCAATTTCAGACGAAGATTTTACGATTTCCACAGCCCATGTTGTATCCATCAAAGAAAAATAGCTTTTCCTCTTGCATTTTCCTCTTCTAAAAAGTCCCTTTTCAATTTTTCTGGCAAATTTGCCCAAAAATTATCCTCTTCGGTTTCTCACCCCCTCTAACCCCAACAGGGGAGGCAACTGAAAAAAAATCACCCGCTCAAAGAATTTTTCTTACCGACTAAAGGAAAGAAAGAAATTTGTCCAAATGCGAATAACTATCGATTTTTCGAGGAGTCAATTATGAGAAGAATCGGTGGATGGTCTATTATTTTTATGGCCATTTTGTCAGTTCAGTTATTCGCGGGCAATGTTTATTACGTCGATAAAGCCAATGGGAATGACCTCAATAACGGTCTTTCTCTCCAAACTCCCTGGAAAACAATAAAAAAAGCCGGTGAAACGGCAATGGCGGGTGATACCGTATATATTCGCGCCGGAATATATACAGACAACTGTGGGCATTCATCTATTCTTCATCCACATAATTCAGGAAGTCCAGATTCCAGAATTACATTTAAGAATTACAACGGAGAAGCAGTTTGGCTTTCAGGCCAATACAGTGTCATTCATGTTCAGACAGGCATTGATTATATCACAATAGATGGGATTAATGCTGATGGCAACTTGACGAATCCCAATGCTGTCGATGTCTTTGCGTGTATTTCTGGAAACCACATTATTATCCAAAACTGCGCCTTTAAAAATATGAAGCCAGGATCGGAAACTCAGCACGCCATTTGGCTTAGAAATAATAATAGCTACTGTCAGATACTGAATAATACCGTTGAGAATATTGGTGAATTTATGCCTCCGGGTAGCGATGACTGGGGTGATGGTGTAAGAGTCGAAAATGATGACTGTCATCATCATTTAATCCAAGGCAATGTCTTCACAAAATGTGGCCACCTGGGCGTGGATTTATGGGGACATCATAACATTGTTAAGAACAACATCTGCAATAAGACCGGAATTGGTGTCGCTGGCAACGGCAATATCGCAACATATAATATTATAGAAAATAACGTTTGTTGGGACACAAATTACAACGAAACTCCAGGTTTTCCCTTTGAAAATTCAGGAACATGTGCGAGAAACACAATTTGGAGAAAAAATAGACACTATTATGGACACGGGACAGGCTTACACGTTTGGGGTTGGTCGCTGCGCAACGCAAGCTATTCCAAAGTCTATCACAATGTTTTTTATGACTTCGGAAGAGATGGTATTCATAGCTGGGAAAGCGGCATGGCCTTATCTGAATTCTACGATGGAACTTTAGCCGGCGTTGCCATTAAAAACAATATTTTCTGGAAAAACCAGGCAGACGGTGTCAGCTATAGGGAGTATGCCGACACCTCAGGGCATGTTGTGACAAACAATCATTGGCAATCAAATGGTGACCCCATGTTCGCTGATGAAGCTCTCTATGATTTCCACCTCCAGGATGGAAGCCCTTGTATGGATACTGGGGCATTCCTCACGAAGGCAAAATGGACTGCCTCCGGGACTCAGATCGAGGTCGAGGACGCCAGCTATTTTATTGATGGTTTTGGGATTGTTGAGGGTGATACGATTCAACTCGACGGTCAAACCCCGACAGCACGCATTACGAGCATCAATTATAACACCAATACATTGACTTTAGATCGATCGCTGAACTGGTATGCTGGACAAGGAGTGACGTTGGCCTACTCGGGTTCGGCGCCCGACCAAGGAGCCTTCGAATACGTTAGCGTTAATCCGCTTACAGCCACCATGACCGCCTCCCCGACTTCAGGCCTGGCTCCTCTTACTGTGAACTTCACCGGGAGTGCGTCTGGGGGCACCTCACCATACTCCTATAGCTGGAATTTCGGTGATGACCAATTCTCGACGACCCAAAATCCCTCCCATACTTACTCTGCAGCTGGGACCTATACGGCAACCGTAACCGTCACCGATAGTCAAAGCGCAACTAACAGCCAGCCTCTTGCCATAAGCGTAACCGCTGCTCCTTCCCCTCTCGTTGCTAACGCGTCGGCCTCCCCGTCCTCAGGACAGGCTCCGCTCGTTGTGAACTTCACCGGAAGTGCGTCCGGGGGTACAGCACCATACACCTATAGATGGACTTTCGGAGAAGGCGGCTCCTCCACAACCCAGAGTCCATCCCACACATACTCAACCATCGGCAACTTCACCGCAATCCTCACTGTGACTGATAGCCTAAGCACAACCAACAGCAAGTCTCTCACGATAAGCGTAACTGCAGCTCCTTCCCAACTCACAGCCACAGCCTCTGCCAATCCGACTTCAGGCCTGGCTCCTCTTACTGTGAATTTCACCGGGAGCGCAACCGGAGGCACGGCACCTTATACCTATAGCTGGATTTTCGGGGACGGCAGCTCCTCCACGACCCAGAACCCATCCCATACCTACTCAACAGCCGGCAATTTCACGGCTGCCTTGACTGTTACTGACAGCAATAGCGCCACCAATTCCATACCCATTGCTATTACTGTCACGTCAGTTCCTTCCCAACTCATAGCCACAGCTTCTGCAAATCCTACTTCCGGACTTGCTCCTCTCACCGTTAATTACACGGGGACCGCGACAGGGGGCGATCTTCCATATTCTTATAGTTGGAATTTTGGTGATGGTACCTCCTCCACAGTTCAGAATCCCTCTCACACTTACTCGGTTGTCGGAAACTACACCGCCACTCTAACAGTAACTGATAATTTTGCGGCAAATGCTAATTCCGCAGTAGACATCACTGTCGAGTTAATTTCAACAGCCAATCTTGCGCTCTCTTCCGAAACTGGAGCGCCTGCTCCTGGCCAGGGGGGAACTACCGATCCACCCCCAGGAAATCATTCTTTCTCGATTGGTAGTTCGGTAGAAGTGAAGTCAATTCCTAGTACGGATTACAGATTTTCAAAGTGGGCTGGTGATATCAGTGAATCTAGCACATTCAGTTCTACAACAACACTCACCATGGACAAAAATAAGTCATTATCGGCTACATTCTGCACGAAGTGTGCCGATGTCAACGGAGATTTAAAAATTACACCTGCGGACGCTCAGCTTGCTTTCGATATATACCTCGGAAGAGTTTCCAATCCTACATGGTGCGAACTGGAAAATGCAGATGTGAAGTGCGACGGAACAAGGCTGTCTCCAAAAGTCACCCCCTCTGACGCTCAGGTTATCTTCCATAAATATCTCAAAAAAGGAGTGGCAAGTGGTGATTGCTCAGGAACTTCTAGGGCAGCAATGCTTTCGATGCAGAACTCAGGTATCACAAATGTAAATCTCACAATTAGTAATATTGCTTTTACTCCTGGCGAAGATATTCTAATACCTGTTATCATTGAATCTCCTTCCGATATTAAAGCCTTTGGATTTGACCTTGCTTTTCCTTCAAACATCTTAATGTATATAGGATTAGAAAGTACGGAATTGACGAAAGACTATGATCAACTAGATGCTAACGTTATTTCCTATCAGGCAATAAATCAAGACGGAACCAATACTGAGCCTATAGAAAACGGGTTTTCTAAATTTGATTCAATCTTTGCCTCCAAAATCTTAACACTCCAAGCTGATAATAGTAGAAGGCTTTCCCAAGACGTTGGCCAACCATCTGTTAATATAATAAATTATCGCATGCTTCGGGTTGGAGGATATAAAACTAAACCGACGGTAAATCCCTCTTCCGGAGTTTTGGTCACATTAATATTCAGAGTGATTGGGGAAGTAAAAAGCCCAAGTCTAATATCAGTTATCGCTACATATGATGATATGCGGAATGCTTCAATTACAAATGGGGTGATCAACCCCCAAAATAACTCCCAAATCAGAAAAGATAAGAGGCTGGTCAGAAACGTTGAGAGAAAATTCACAGGCAAGAGATACGATTTCTAAGAGAACATAAAAATTAGCTATTTTCTTTTCTTTACTAATTATCTCCTTTAGCAGCTGTAAAAAAGCCCGATTACTCCAGATGCAGAGGCCCAGTGAACGGGTCCCCAAAAACTGGACAGAGCAATAAGGTGATTATATGAAAGCGCTGCAGCGCTTTCATATAATCACCTTATCCAAGCCTCTGTCTTGCCCAAAGAATGGGGAGAGGGTCACTTCTCCAATCCAGGCTTCGAATCCCTTGCGCATGATGAGATATCCTTACTATCTTAGTTTATATCTATCGCGTATTAAATTCATTTTAATTTCAAAAAGCTCAACTAGAGTGCTGAAATAGCCGCTTATTTTAACTTTGCTTTCTGGATCATTAATCCACTGAGCAGGAATGAGGCCGATTCTGAAACCTATTCTTTTGGCTATAGCTAAAGCTTCGATATCAAACCCCCAGCGGTCCATTAGGCAGCGTGAACAAATTTCCTTGGCGGCCTTAGCCGAAAAAACTTTAAAACCGCATTGGGTATCCCAAATTCTATGAACAGCTAAAACTTGAATGAAACGATTTCCGATATCTCCCAGAAGACGCTTAAAGAACGGTTGCTTAACAACTTGTTCTGCCTCTTTATGATCCCTTGAATCTCTCGTGGCGATCACCAGATTATAGCCTTGCCCGAGTAAAGGCCAGGCCTTTTCGATAAGATCAATGGTTGTAGAATTATCCGCATCCATGAAAACTTTAAATCTTCCTTGGGACTGAAGCATGCCTTGGCGGACAACCCAGCCCTTGCCATGGTTTTCTGGATTGTCAATGAGTCTTAAGCCGGGAATCGTTTTTTGAAAACTATTAACAACTTCTGCAGTTTTGTCTTTTGAGCCATCATTAACAACGAGGATCTCATATTCATAAATCTGGCGCTTCAGATAATCTTTGACCGAAAGAAGGGTTTTGCCGATGCGTTTTTCCTCGTTGTAAGCAGGAATAATGACTGAAAGGTGAGGCGTCGAACTTGACATGGTTATGAAATCGTCTAAAAAGTTTTTTTCTCTGGAAATCATAACATAGAAACTCTCTGAAAATATATAATCAAGATTGGCATTTAAGTTTTTGACGGAAAAACAGAACTTCAGGCATTTTCCTTCCCGACCAGGTCTTGAAAATGAAATCCAAAAAGTTTAGATTTAATCAGGATAGATGACAAGAGGCAGGCACATAAAAGATACGAAAAAATGAGGGAAAAGATGTCAGTTTTAACTCAGAGGAAATGGCCTTTAATTTTCTTTCTTTTAAGCTTGATCGCCAATTTATCATCGATCGCCGTTTTTTATCACATCCCTTATTTTGATTCCTTAAGCAAAGAATATTTTGACCGAGCTGAAAATATTTTAGATGGCAAGGGAGATATCGAATATTATACCTACCAAGGAGAATTTTACTCTCAACCGGCGATTTTTCGGCCGCCAGGATATTCCTTTTTAATTGCCGGGTTTCAATTTGTTTTTGGAAGGAATATCTTGATGTTCACAATATTTCAAATCATTTTGCTCTCTTCGTTTTCTCCTGTATATTATAAAATCATCACAAATATCTTCTCGAATCCAAAGATTTCCAAGTTGACTACGTTTTTGATGATTTGTTTCCTTCCGTTTTATAGATTGGCCGTTTTTAGAGAACCAGGCGTTTTTGTAGGTCCGCTTCTCTTGGTAGCGATTTATTTAGTATATAAACAAAAATACTTTTTATCTGGAGTGTTTATAGGGCTATCCGTTCTGTTCCGGGAAGATGCGATATTGATACTGCCTCTGTTTTTTCTGACGCTTCTCCTCTTTCCATTTTTTTTCGAAGAAAAGATATCCTTAAGCGGGCGGCTCAGGAAATCCATAGTTTTTCTATCTCTCTTTTTCATTGGATTTGTTTTGATCGTGACGCCCTGGTTAATCAGAAATTACGTCTCTTTTCATAAATTTCCTTATTTTTGTACTCCAAAAGCTGGAACTGTTTTAGTGCAAGGCATAGCAGAATACGACGTCGATAATAGATTTCATTTGGAATATTCAGATAATGATTTGGTGAGATCTGAAGGATACGAATCATGGTTTCCAAATGCCGATGAAAGAAATAGGGCAAGACTGGAAAAAGCCAAGAAAATAATCTTAGAAAATCCCGTCTGGTATCTGAAGGTCATGGTCAAGAGAATACCTCAGTACACCTATTTTATCGGTGGCGGCGGCACGACCATTCATTTTATGCAGACGGCTAAATCTTTTTTATATGGGAAGGCAACTTTATCTGTTGTTGTCAAAGAATTAATTTCGAGTTTCAAAAGCCTTTGGTTCAGCATTCTTGCAGCAATCCAGATTAGCATCTATTACTTATTTTGGCTTATCGGATTTGCATGTCTTATCAAGATAAAGCAAATAAAATTATGTATATTTTTTTTGATTATTCCGTTTTCCTACATGATCCACATCGTCCATCATGTTGAGCCGAGATATTTTATTCCTGCGATTTATTTTATTATTCCTGTAAGTGCATATGGGATATATCACCGATTCATAATGCCAAAAGTCTACAAATCCTTATCAAACACTTTGTAAGTTCGTTCTCAAGAAATATCATCGCCTCTTGACAATAAACAGTTGGGTGAGGAAAAATTCGATAATCTTTGACACGAAAATTCTTTTCTCTACGCCTCGCTGTCAGGAGGGCTTCGTTGAGAATAGCCCTTGTTTTCTCGCGAAATAAGCTCCAGGTATTCCCGTTAATCTCAAACCTGCTATGCCAATCTTCTGTCAGCCATTTAATTATATGCTCCCTTCGCGGCCGTGACCATATCTTCAGAAACTCCCCAAACGGGTCAACTCGCTATAAAAGCTATTCCTATCCCGACTACGCTGGTGCCTGTCACACGATTGCATTCCTTAAAAAAATTCGCTATGGATATCGTGAAGTTTAGGAATCCTTTCAAACAAGGCAGCCCCTTCAAGGTCAGAAAACAAAGGGCGATTCTTGAATATAATGATTGGATAAGAATGTTTTGCACTCAAAATAACCTAACCTTGCTCGATCTTGAACAGGCCGTTCGAAAAAGCGAGAAAGACCGATATCTCAGGAGCGGTCTAGCCAAGGTCGATGGGCTCCATCTGAACATAAAGGGCTATCAAATCCTGGATCAAATCGTTATTCCTACCATTGGAAAAGTGAATTGGAAATAAAAAAAGAGGTTATGCTTAAATTAAGCAAACAATTGATGCAACGAGTTTATCAAAATTTTTTCGATATTCCTGTTTTTTCTCTTTCAGGCTTTCTTGCCCTTTATAACTCAGGCAGAAATGACATACTCCCTCCCTGTCACTATCAAATCTGATTCCGGGGAATGTTTAAGGCAAGACACATCTTGAGCAGAACCTCATGAAAATTCACTCCCCTAACCTGCTTTTTGATCATCAGGGGGTGCCTTTTGCGCTCCATGCCTCACCTTTAAAGCAGGTGGCAGACGCCTCAAATGTTGCGTAACACGATATTTGGAACTAAAATCCCTGAAGGCCCTCCGGACTTGTTCTTCATTTAAATTCAGCACAGCACAGACCTGAAGGGGAGGGATGTAATTCTCCCAAGCGTACAAAAGAAGGTCCAGTGTTTCATAGGGAATCCGAAAATAAAAATCTTCATCGCTGGACTTTAAACTGAATGTATCGGGGCTAGGTGTTCTCATTCTGATCTCGTCTATGACTCCAAGATATTCAGCTATTTGGAAGAGTTGAGTCTTGTAGAGATGGGCAATTGGTTCGATGTCCACTCCCCCATCCCCATACTTAACAAAAAAGCCCTGAATAAGCTCGGTTTTGTTGGTTGTGCCGCAGACTAAGGAATTCATTTTTTCCGCATAATGATAAAGATGCATCATCCTCGTTCGATGTTTGGTATTAGTGGCAGCAATGATATTCCACAGAATCTCCTTGTTTAGCCTTGCCGATTTCACATTGCCTAGCCCATCATCAATCGTCAATGTGTAGATATTGAAAGAGTCCCGGGCGAGTAAATCTGGGGGTAAAGTCATTTTCATCCTGTATCGGGCACTATACTCAGGGAAAATTGTTTTGATGGCCTCATCCCGTTTTTTGTATGTCCCAAACCCTTCCAGCGTTGGGCTTATATCGATGATATCTGCCCGAATTCCCATTTTCTCAGCCTGTTTTAG
>Ga0172363_10000172_pt1 | contig 42696 bp, 36 predicted proteins | sample LakKivs2_kivu2a2_FD_114541 | JGI IMG/M metagenome (GOLD analysis project Ga0172363, IMG submission 114541) | Sediment microbial communities from Lake Kivu, Rwanda - Sediment s2_kivu2a2 | ecosystem: Environmental > Aquatic > Freshwater > Lake > Sediment | place: Rwanda: Western Province, Lake... | reverse complement strand
GGATTACCGGCATGGCAGTTCAGGACAAAGAAATAAATTCAAAATTCATCCACCTCTGCTAAAGCTACGGTGGACAAAGAAATTCAAAATGAAAAAGATTGCTTACATAGCTGTTATCGTGCTTTTGTCGGGATCGTTATTTATTGCCTGCAAGCAGAAACCTGGCATCAGTGAGAAGGTAATCAAAGAAAGCTGGGGAATGCACAACGGTAAGGAAGTGTTTCTCTTCACACTCACCAACAGCAGAGGGAATACACTGAAGCTGACAAATTACGGTGCCAGGATAACAAGTATAGTTGTGCCCGACAGAGACGGTACAAAGGAGAATGTGACTTTTGGGTTCGGAACATTTGAAGAGACACTGAAAGGTGATCCGTACTTCGGTGCATGTGTCGGCAGGTATGCCAACAGGATAGCAGGGGGTAAGTTCAGCATCGACGGTACGGAGTATTCACTTGCCCTTAATAATTTCCCTAACTCGCTCCATGGCGGACCAGGAGGATGGCACAGCGTGGTGTGGGAGGCAGAGATCCCCGAAAAATCAGAATCACCTTCCGTCAGATTTTTTTATCACAGTCCGGATATGGAGGAGGGTTATCCCGGAAATATGGACGTTGAGGTCATCTATACCTGGAACAGCAGGAATGAGATAGTGATGGATTATAAGTGCACAACTGATAAAAAGACAATATTGAATATAACAAATCATGCCTACTTTAATCTGCATGGTGCAGGGAAGGGAGATATACTTGATCACATTCTTACCATAAACGGATCGCAGTTTTTGCCCGTTGATTCGACTCTGATCCCTATGGGCTTAATGCGTCAGGTCGCTGGAACACCATTTGATTTTACAACTCCTCACAGCGTGGGAGAAAGGATCAATGATGAATGTCCTCAGATAAAGATCGGCGGAGGGTATGATCACAATTTTATCCTGGATAATATAAAGGAGGTTGATGCCAATGTTTATGATCCGCTTACAGGAAGAGTACTCGAAGTGATAACCGACCAGCCGGGTCTTCAGTTCTACTGCGGCAATTTCCTGAACGGAAATCCATACAATTACAGATCAGGCTTATGTCTTGAATCTCAGCATTTTCCTGACAGCCCAAATAAACCGGCATTTCCAAAGACGTTCCTGAATCCTGGAGAAATTTTCAGATCCAGGACGGTATATAGATTCTCTGTTAAATGATATCATATTATGAAAACAACGATTTTTCTTCTGTTGATGTCAGTACTTATGAGTTACTGTAAATCAAGCCGGGCAGAACAGCAGTCAGTAACGATGGGACCCTACACTGTTACACTTCTGGCAGATGGTATTTATAATATTAAAGATGGAAACGACAGTAACCCCTGTGGTATTCATATTGATGAAAATGGTCAGATGAAGGGTATGAACAACTGTTCAGATATGTACCTTATTCTTGGCAGGAATAAAGCATTACTCATCGACCTTTCCAATTCTGCTCAACGCATTACATGGGACACAACCGCTACTGTATCTTTACAGACGATCGTAGATGAGCACATAGGTAAGAGAGACCTGATCATTACCGTTACACACACACACATGGCGATCATACAGGTATGCTCCCGGCTTTTAAAGAAAATCCTGAAGCAAGCTTCTGGATTCCGGGTGAGGAATTCAGCAGCATGAAGATATTCCCGGAAGGAAGGACAACTTACTTCACACAAAATGAATCACTGGACCTGGGCGGGGGTGTAGTAATAAATACGGTTGAAGTCCCGGGTCATACTGAACACGGGACACTGTTTTTCGTAAAAGATAAAAATATTGTTTTCTCAGGTGATGCGCTCGGATCGGGAAGCGGTGTCTGGCTTTTTAACTATGATGCCTTTCTCAGTTACATTAAAGGAATTGATATTCTGATAAGTTATCTTGAGGATCCTGCCAACAAAATAAATACTGAAAAGCTGGTTATTTACGGCGGACACAGCTGGCAGGTGGGAAATCTTGGTACTCTCACCGGCCAATATATCTATGATATGCGTACCCTGATAGATAAGATCGGTGAAGGTACAGCCGAAAGCGAACCAATGACATCACAAATGCGATTCCTGGACACAAATTTTAAATATGGAACAGCTACAATAACCTGGAATAAGGAAGCTGCAGAATTATACAGGTCGTCATTTCACGGTAACTGAAATACAGTTTATAATAAGGTATTTTAATGGTATTTATATAAACGGAGACGGGACACATCAGATTTATATATGAAACGTTTCATATTTGAAACAAAATATGTAGATTTGCGTTATGTTGTTGACTGACGAGGCATTAATAAAACTTACAGGAAGAAGAGCCTGGTATCGGAATTCCGGGATTAACGGTTCTACAGCCAGAGTTTACAAAAAGAGATTCCTTGAGAATAAACTCGATCTGGAGAGCCGAATTAAGCTGCTCGAAGCCTGTGGATTCAGGATCGTCAGGCAAATGAGGTGGGAAGACAATAATAATCCCGAAAGGATTAAAAGAGATCTCATCAGAAAACTCAGGAGGGAAAAGGCATTCTGGTATGGGAATCCTTCAAATAACCAAATAAGCGATGAGGAACTGATGGAAAAGGTGCTTTTATATCTCGATATCGGGGACATAGATACTCTTTTTACTGTTTTCAGCAGGAAGAAGATCAGGAGTGTGTGGAAGGAATCAATTATACATCAGGGACCAGCCTTTTATAAACTTAACGTTTTATATGGTTTTCTCTATTTTGATATTGAAGATCCGGAGCGATATATCCGCGATAAAGTGAAGGAAAGACTAATATCCATTCAATGAAAGGGCTGGCAAAAAATACTGGTGCCCTATTCGTGCCGCTTTCACATACCAACTGTGTTAATAAATACACTCTCATTGGAGGGAGCGCCCTTTCACTTCAGATAAATAAAAGAAAGAGCGAGGACCTCGACTTCTGCATTTGGACCAGGGACCTGAAAAAAGATAAGCCGGAAGTTGACTGGCCGTCAATTGAAAAGGAGCTGACCACTATTGGAAAGATAACTTCAAGGAATATCCTGGGATTTGACCAGGTGAATTTTGTAATCGACAAAGTGCGGATCACTTTCATGACAAAGCAGAACAGCCTGAGTCCGGTGAAGAATCCCATTTTGATCCTTGATAATGTAAAGGCAGCGGATATAACCTCCATCGGTGCTATGAAAGTTGAGCTGATTCTCAGAAGGAGCGATTTCAGGGATTATTATGATATATACTGCATCCTGAAGGAGGGAGTTACTCTCAGGGAGATTGTCAATAAAGCCTCGGAATACTCAAACCGGCTCCTGAAAGTCAGAGATTCACTGAGCTTCCTGGCAGACGGGAGCAATTACAGAAAAGACAAAAGTTTTAATCTTCTAGAACCTTTTTATGATATAGATAACAGAGGAATAGAGGAGTACATCAGAAGAATAATTAAAAAGGAATTCGGGAGATAAAATAATTTCTATTTTTACCTAATATTCTTAAGTCCATGCCGGCAGAAAACCACCTCCTCCAGAAACGGGTAAACCTCTTTGACGGGATTTCAATTGTTGCCGGCGCCATGATTGGCTCCGGCATTTTTATAGTAAGCGCTGATATAGCCCGTAACGTTGGATCTGCCGGCTGGCTTATGGTAGTCTGGCTCATTACCGGGATAATCACGTTAATAGGAGCCATAAGCTACGGGGAGCTCGCATCAATGATGCCGCACGTGGGAGGTCAGTATGTGTACCTTAAGGAGGCCTATCATCCGCTTATCGGTTTTCTTTTCGGCTGGACCACCTTCCTCGTGATACAGTGCGGATCGATAGCTGCAGTAGCCGTGGCTTTTGCAAAATTCACGGGCGTTCTGATCCCCTGGATATCTGACAGGAATATCCTTATTCACCTTGGGCCATTGAATATTACAAGCACCATGGTGGTGGCAATAGCCATGATCGCATTTCTTACCTGGCTTAATACACGAGGGATTGTCACCGGCAAGACGGTTCAGAATATTTTCTCCTCCACTAAGGTAATTGCTCTCCTGGGCTTCATTCTCATAGGTTTCTTTGCTATCAAAGGAATAAAATCATTCGAAATAAACCGGGAGGTGTTCTGGCAGGCCTCAAGGATTGGTGCTGAAGGACAGGTCATCCCGATTGCCGGATGGGGGATAATCGCTGCAGTAGGCACAGCACTGGTAGGTTCATTATTCGCCTCAGATGCCTGGTATAACGTCACCTATATTTCAGGCGAGGTAATAAATCCGAAGCGAAATGTACCCCTTAGCCTCCTTTTCGGAACGCTGATTGTTTCAGTAATTTATCTTATCACCAATTTTGTCTATATCAAGATACTTCCTGTTGCAGGTTCGCCTGAGGGTACCGATGTTCTAAGCAGGGGCATTCAGTTTGCCACCGACGACAGGGTGGCCACATCGGCAATGTCAGTCGTCTTTGGCGACTACGCTGCAGTGATAATGGCTGTCTTCATTATGGTCAGTACTTTCGGATGCAACCACAGCCTTATTCTTGCAGCACCCAGGGTCTATTATGCCATGGCCAGAGACGGACTCTTTTTCAGGAAAGTAGGCGAGATAAACAGGTTCGGCGTGCCAGGTTTTGCACTGGTGATACAGGGAATCTGGTCGATATTGCTTTGTCTGTCAGGAACCTACAGTGACCTCCTTGATTATGTGATCTTTGCAGTTCTGCTTTTCTTTACAATTACCATCCTTGCAATATTTGTTCTGCGGGTTAAAAGGCCTGACATACCCAGGCCTTACAAGGCGTTCGGCTACCCTGTGATACCGTCAGTTTATATCCTTGCAACCACGCTGATAATGGTTATACTTCTTATATATAAGCCGAATTACACATTCCCCGGACTAATTATTGTAATAATCGGAATACCGGTTTATTATATCTGGAGAAAGTACACGGGAAACAGAACTATTCCCGGAATGCCTGAAGAATAATTTAAAATGTTTCCTGAAAAGTTCATACAGAGGGTAGAATCTCAGGAATATATTGATCCGGGTGTACTGCTGGCCGGGCTCAGGGAACCATCCCCGGTAAGCATCCGCATCAATCAGGCCAAATGGAAAAAGAAACCTGAAAAGCAGGAACCTGTTCCATGGTGCAGTTCAGCGTATTATCTTGAGACACGTCCCTCATTCACCCTTGATCCGCTGTTTCACGCAGGCTGCTACTATCCGCAGGAAGCTTCGTCAATGTTCATTGAACAGGTTTACCGGCATTGTGCCGGGGATATTAAAAACATCCGGGTACTCGACCTTTGCGGCGCACCCGGCGGCAAGAGCACACACCTCTCCTCACTCATCGGTGAGAACGGGCTTCTTGTTGCCAATGAGGTTATCCGTTCAAGAGCCTCGGTACTTGCTGAGAACCTTACAAAATGGGGATTCTCGAACAGTATCGTTACGCAGAGCGATCCTTCCGCGTTTGGCAGACTCGAAGGGTTTTTTGATATCATCCTTGTTGACGCCCCATGCTCAGGTGAGGGAATGTTCCGCGACAGGGTGGCTGTTGATGAATGGTCGGAGGGAAATGCTGCCCTCTGCAGCGAGAGGCAGAGGAGGATTCTGGCAGATGTGTGGCCAGCACTAAAGGAGAACGGATTGCTTATTTACAGTACCTGCACTTTCAATCCTGATGAAAATGAGAAGAACATAAAATGGCTTTCAGAAAGCCGGAAAACGGAGACTGTTCAACTTGATGTATCTGAATATGAAAGAATCACCGAAATAGATTACAATGGCATAACCGGCTATGCCTTTTACCCCGGAAAAATAAAAGGTGACGGATTTTTCATTGCAGTGATCAGAAAAAAGGAAGCAAACAAATCAATGCGCCCGGTGAAAAAGCAGGGAAGGAATAAACGTCCGGAGAATGATGAGGTAAAGATCGCCGGCGAGCTGGCTCATTTCGATCGTGAAAGCCTTATAAGGATAGGCGGTGAGATAGTTTCAATACCGAGCCGCCATGATGATTTTAACCTGCTGTCGGAGAATCTTAGGTTAATAAAACCCGGAACACATATCTGCACACTTAAAAACAAAAACTATATTCCGTCACATGAACTGGCTATGTCCCTCTTCCTGAGAAAAAGTGTATTTTTTACACTTAATCTGGAATACGCTGATGCAATCAATTATCTAAAACGTGATAATATAAATGCCGGGGACACGTCCCGGGGTTGGATGATCGCCTCCTATGAAGGAGTGAACCTGGGGTTTGTAAACAACCTGGGAAGCAGGCTGAATAACTATTACCCCGTTGAATGGAGAATCAGGATGAATCTTGATAAAGGTAAAAGAGAGAACAGATTATACTGGAAAGCTTCAGAATAGTCAGATATAATAACTTTGTGCTCTTAGTGTGTCCTTTGTGTCCTTCGTGGTTAAAAAAATGAACCACAAAGAGCACAAAGGGAAGAACAAAGAGCACCAAGGAAGAATAGAAACAGGCTCAATTCAACCAAAATGGATCGAGAATTTCAGATATTTGTCAAACCAGTTAGTGCAGCCTGCAACCTGCATTGCAGCTATTGCTATTATCTTGATAAAAGCTCTCTCTATACCTCCCCGGGTCAGAAACACATGACAGATGACCTTCTTGAAAAATATATCATACAGCATTTTGAAGCATCAACAGATAAGGTAGTTATGTTCTCCTGGCACGGAGGTGAACCGACCCTGGCAGGTCTCGATTTTTACAGGAAGGCTTTAAAACTTCAGAGGAAACACTTACCATCCGGATATAAAATAGTTAACGGTATTCAGACTAACGGAACGCTGCTTAATGATGAGTGGTGCAGATTCCTTGCCAATGAAAACTTCCTCGTGGGAATAAGCCTGGACGGTCCTCAGGAGTACCACGACAGGTGCCGTGTAAGCTCAGGGGGCAGGCCGACATTCAGCATAGTGATGAACGGATATGATCTGCTGAAAAAATACCGGGTCACTTCTGAAATCCTTTGCGTGCTGAATTCTTTTAATTCATTGTATCCGTTAACTATTTATGATTTCTTTAAAAGCCTGGAAGCTGAATATATGACTTTTCTGCCTCTGGTAATACAAATCCCGGATTCAAAGAAAGGTGTCAGTGACTCATCAGTTGATCCTGCAGCGTACGGGGAATTTCTTATCAAAGTTTTTGATGAATGGGTGGCAAAAGATATCGGAAAAGTCAGGATACAGGTTTTTGAAGAGGCAGCACATACTGCCTTTTACCAGGAACATACCCTCTGCATTTTCAAAGTCACATGCGGAGGAGTTCCGGTGGTTGAACGTAACGGTGATTTCTACTCATGTGATCATTATGTGAACAGAGAAAACCTGGTGGGGAATATAAACGAAACGACACTTGCCGGGTTGCTTGATTCACCGCGGCAGAAAGCATTCGGCAAGGCCAAACAGTCAACACTTCCCCGTTATTGCAGGGAATGTGAAGTGCTTGAAATGTGCAACGGCGAATGTCCTAAAAACAGGTTCATCCATACACCTGACGGTGAACCGGGTCTCAATTATTTATGTCCTGGCTACAAGCTGTTCTTTAACCATTGCAAGCCGTTTGTGGAGGCTCTCAGGATAGTTTCTCCTTAAAGAATCCTACCGTCCTGCTCCAGGCCAGCTTTGCCGCTTCAGCGTTATACCTCTGCTCATTTGTGTCGTTATTGAAAGCGTGACCGGTTCCGGGATATATGTAGATCTGGTACTCCTTGTCGTTATCCTTCAGGGCTTTTTCAAATGCTTCAATACCTGCATTTATTCCCTGGTCGTTTTCGGCATAATGAGCCATTATCGGGGCCTTGATCTTCGGAATATCTTCAGCTGCCGGCTGTCTTCCGTAGTACGGTACTGCAGCATCAAGTTCCGGTGAGTTCACTGCTACCTGGTTGGTCATTGCACCGCCCCAACAGAACCCCGTGCAGCCCACCTTCCCGTTTGAGTTCGGATGAGTCTCAAGGAATCTCACTGCCGCAACGAAATTTTTGGTAGTCTCCTCGCTAACCAGCTTCTTGAAAAGCTCTCCGACATTGGTTATGTCCTCAGGTGTCCCGCCTACAGGTGAAAGTGCATCCGGAGCAAGGGCAAGGAATCCCTCTTTAGCCATTCGTCTTGTAACATCCTGTATGTGAGGTACAAGACCCCTGTTTTCATGAATGACGATCACAGCAGGGAATTTTTTTCCTTTTTTCGGTCTCGCCAGATATGCTCTCATATCTCCGGTTGCTGCAGGGTACTTTATGAACTCAGTGATCAGTTCAGGGTCCTTTTTTGGTTTCCCGGCAGCTATGAGATCGTTTTCCTCAATAACAGGCAGTAATGCCATGGCAGCAGCGCTGCTGCCTGCAACCATCGCAAGTTTCCTGATGAAATCGCGACGTGATGTTCTTCCTCTTTTGTAATCCTTGTAAAGGTTGGTTATATTCTGTTCCATAATTAAGATATTTATGTCAAGTACATAATTGATCTACAGGAAGTCAATTTACAAAAAATATCACAAAACAATACGTTTTTGAAACCTAAGTATTAGATTAGCCTCTTTAAAATTAAAAGTGACTGTAATGAAAACTGATATCCAGATCGCCCAGGAGGCAAAGATCAGACCCATAGTCGATATAGCAGAGAAGCTTGGTATTCAGCCTGATGACCTGGAATTGTATGGCAGGTATAAAGCAAAAATACCTCTCCGCTTCATTGATGAGGAGAAGATCAAAAAGGCAAAGCTCATCCTTGTCACCGCAATAACACCGACTCCTGCCGGAGAAGGAAAGACAACAACCTCCATTGGACTTGCACAGGCTCTTAACCGCATTGGAAAGAAGACAACTGTTGTATTACGCGAGCCTTCACTGGGGCCTGTGTTTGGTATTAAGGGTGGAGCTGCCGGAGGCGGTTATGCACAGGTGATCCCGATGGAGGATATCAACCTCCATTTTACAGGTGATATGGCCGCTGTTGAGAAGGCACATAACCTCCTTGCTGCTCTGATCGATAACAATATCCAGTCTAAGGAGGGTAACCTTAAGATTGATCCCAGGACAATAGAATGGAAAAGGGTCACTGATATGAATGAGCGTTCGCTGAGGGATATTGTCATAGGACTTGGAGGAACAACTGAAGGGGTGCCGCGGCAGTCAGGCTACAATATAACTGCTGCATCGGAGGTTATGGCAACATTATGTTTGGCGAAAGACCTGATGGATCTTAAAGAGAGACTAGGCAATATTTTTATAGGGTATACATATGATGATAAGCCGGTCTTTGCCCGCGACCTCAAGGCACAGGGTGCTATGGCTGCGCTTCTGAAGGATGCAATAATGCCAAATCTTGTTCAGACCATCGAGGGAACACCTGCAATTATCCATGGCGGCCCGTTTGCAAATATTGCTCAGGGAACAAACTCAATTATAGCAACTAAAACTGGACTATCGTTAAGCGATTTTGTTATTACTGAAGCCGGTTTTGCCAGCGAGCTGGGTGCCGAAAAGTTCTTCGATATAAAATCCAGAGTAGGCCGCCTCAGGACAAATGCAGTGGTTATAGTTGCTACTGTAAGAGCGCTTAAATATCACGGCGGAGCCAGGTTATCATCATTGCAAAGCGAGAATATTGAAACACTTCAGAAAGGGTTTGAGAACCTCGATAAGCATATTGAAAATATGAAATACTTCGGATTCAGTCCTATAGTATCTATAAACCGTTTTAATTCCGACACAGCTGAAGAACTTGAACTTCTGACAAAACACTGTAAATCGCAGAATGTTAAGGTAGCGGTCAATGAATCATGGGCTAAGGGAGGAGAAGGCGCGGTTGAACTCGCCAGACAGGTGCTTGAAGCGGTGACTGATTGTCCTGATTGCTTCAAGTCACTGTACGAGCTTTCATGGACATTTGAGGAAAAGATTGACACGATATGCAGGAAATTATACGGAGCTGATCATGTGGAGTATACTGTAAAGGCAAAATCGCAGCTTGAACGGATTGAGAAGCTTGGCATGGGAAACCTGGCGGTATGTATAGCCAAAACGCAGAAATCGCTTTCAGATGATCAGAACAGGAGAGGACGGCCAAGAGGCTTCACTGTCAAGATCAGGGAGGTAGAGCTTGCCTCCGGTGCCGGTTTTATTGTCCCGATAGCCGGTACAATAATGAGAATGCCGGGCCTCCCGAATAACCCTTCCGCTGAAAAGATAGATATCGATGAGAATGGTAAAATAACAGGACTCTTTTAATATTTCTTGGATTTTGTAACTTTATCTTGAAATCAAGTTTCAACATGAAGAAGATATTTATACTTGCCATTCTGCAGGTAATTGCCATTACATCATGCAGAAAATACAATAAATATGAAGGTGTGCCATTCACCGAAAATGAACCGCGTGACTGGGAAAATCCTGCCGTTTTTAGTCATAACAGGGAAGCCCCTCATGCAACAATGATAAGCTTTCCCGATGAGGAGACAGCCCTGGAAGGCAATAAATCACAATCTCCGAATTATCTTTCGCTCGACGGGACCTGGAAATTCCATTACGCTGAGTCACCCGATGAAAGACCATTCTGGTTTTTCAAAGACGATTATGATACACGCGGCTGGGATGAAATTGAGGTGCCATCGAACTGGCAGATGAAAGGATATGATGTTCCGATCTATGTAAATATAAGTTATCCCCACAAGAAGAATCCGCCATATATCGAACACACATGGAACCCTGTGGGATCTTATAAAAGAAACTTCACTGTTCCTGCTGAGTGGAAGGACAAAGAGGTTTTTCTTCATTTCGGGGCAGTAAGCTCGGCATTTTATGTATGGGTTAATGAAGAGATGGTCGGATATTTCCAGGACAGCAAAACTCCGGCGGAATTCAACATTACGAAATATCTCAGGAAAGGCAGGAATTCACTCGCAGTTGAGGTCTACCGCTGGAGTGACGGGAGCTACCTTGAGGATCAGGATTTCTGGAGACTCAGCGGAATACAAAGATCAGTGTTCCTGCATGCAAGGCCGGAAACTTATATCCGGGACTTTTTTGCTAAGGGAGATATTGAAAACAATTACAGTGACGGACGACTTGATCTTGAAGTGTTACTGGCAGGCAACGGCGGTAATGAAAATTTTATTGTGGACATATCACTTTTTGAAGATGAGCTGAAGCTCTTTTCAGAATCAAAAGATGTTACGTTGTCAGATGGAAAAGCTTCAGTCAGCATCGCCAGGACAGTACCTGAGATAAACAGATGGTCAGCAGAGAAACCAAACCTCTATTCGCTTGTGATCAGCCTGAAAGATAAAAACGGCAAAACCCTTGAAAGCGTTAGCTCAAGGATAGGTTTCAGGAAAGTGGAAATAGTTAATTCACAGCTGCTTGTAAATGGAGTTGCTGTATATCTCAAAGGAACTAACCTTCACGAACATGATGATGTTAACGGTCATGTGGTTGATGAAGCAACGATCCTTAAAGATATCCGTGTTATGAAAAGCAACAACATCAATGCTGTCCGTACATCACATTATCCTCAGCAGGAGCTCTGGTATGAGATGTGCGATAAATACGGGCTATACCTGATTGATGAGGCTAACATTGAATCACATGGAATAGGATATGACAAGGACATAACTCTTGCCGATAAGCCGGAATGGGAGGCTGCACATCTCGACAGGATGCAGAATATGGTGGAAAGAGATAAAAATCATCCTTCGGTAATAATCTGGTCGCTGGGAAACGAAGCTGGCGACGGACGTAATTTCCTTGCCAACTATAAATGGACCAAAGCAAGGGATAACACCCGTCCGGTTCAGTATGAACGTGCTGAAAAAAGTACAAATACCACCGAAAGACATACCGATATAGTATGCCCGATGTATGCAGAAATAGAGGAGATAGAATCTTATGCTGACGATGATAAAAATGACAGGCCACTTATAATGTGCGAGTATGCACATGCGATGGGTAATTCAACAGGTAACCTTCAGGATTACTGGGATGTCATTGAGAAATATCCAAAGCTGCAGGGAGCGTTTGTGTGGGACTGGGTCGACCAGGGCCTTGTAAAAACTGATTCCACAGGTGAGAAATTCTGGGCTTATGGTGGCGATTTCGGAGAAGAGGGTATTCCCAGCGACGGAAACTTCTGCATTAACGGACTAACATGGCCAGACCGGACAGGCAAACCCGGATTAAATGAGGTTAAGAGGGTGTACCAGTATATTGGTTTTATACCTGTTGACCTATCAACGGGGATGATCAGGATAATAAACAAATACGATTTTACAGACCTTTCAGAGTTTGTCTTTGACTGGGAAGTTGTATCGGACGGGGCTGTAATTCAGTCAGGAAAGCTCTCCCTTCCGGATGGTAAACCAAAAGCATTCACCCATGTTCTCCTTCCTCTTGAAAAAATAATTCCTGTACCGGGAGCTGAATACTTCCTGAACCTCAGGGCATCAAGAACTGAAGAATGGAACCTGGTGCCTGGAGATCATATTTATGCTTCGGCCCAGTTCAGGCTCCCTGCCGAGGGTAAACCGGTAAACTTCACACCTGATAAGCTTACAGTACTTCAGACAAACATTACCGGGAACAAACTAAGTGTAAACGGGACTGACATTGTAGTGCTATTCAATCTTGAGTCCGGACGGATGGAATCCTTTTTATTTAAGGGTAAGGAACTTCTGATGAAAGGTCCGGAACCTGATTTCTGGAGGCCGCCAACCGATAACGATTATGGATATGGCATGGACCGCCTGATGGATGTCTGGAAAAAAGCAGGCGAAAAGGCAAAAGTCACAAAGGCTGATATCTCAAACGATGAGCCCGGCAAAGTTACAGTTGTCTTTCGTTACGACATCCCCGGTAATGAGAATGAGAAGATTGCAGGGTATTCAACTGTCTATACTATTTACGGAACATCAGATGTACTGGTTACAAATTCGTTCAGGAAGATCTCGGACAAGATTCCTGAATTACCAAGGATGGGAATGCAGATGCAGCTGATTCCTGAATTATCAAATCTGAAATGGTATGGCAGGGGACCTCATGAAAATTATGCTGACCGCAAAACTTCATCCGATATCGGACTGTATGAAAGCACAGTTGGCGATCAGTACACACCTTATATCCGTCCACAGGAAAACGGTTATAAAACTGATACCCGGTGGCTTACATTAACAGATGACAATGGAACAGGAATACTTGTAAGCGGTAATCCGTTGGTGTGTTTTGCAGCCCTGAATAATATTCATGATGATTTTGAATCGCCAGGCAATCTTTCACGGAACAGGAAGGATGCGAAGAGCGCGAATACTCATACAAACAACGTTAAGCCGCGCGAGCTAGTGAACCTGAACATCGATCTGGGCCAGATGGGTGTGGGAGGTGATGATTCATGGGGAGCAAGGATCCATCCGCAGTACCGGCTGCCGGATAACAGCTATGAATACTCATTCAGGATCCGCCCCATTACACGGGAGGATGATATACTGACTCTTGCAAAACAGAGATTCTAAAAAAGGTTTAAGAAGGTTTAAGAAGGTTGAATAGTGTTCAACCCCCTTCAACCCTCTTCAACCCCCTTCAACTAATATTTCAACTCCACCTTCAACACACTCTCTTCACCTGTAATAATGTTTCTTACATCATATACCAGCGGTCCTGTAACCTTCTTGCTAACAACCACCCTTGTGACAGTGTTGGCTGGCAGGTTGATATATGCTGGAGCCGGTGCTAAGCCGTTTTCGAGATAAAAAGGTATGTCGGAATTATTGGTTATCTCCAGGTATTTGTTCCTGTCGTTCTCGAGAAATACCTTACCGATCGAAATGCAGCTGTAGAAGAATGGTTTTGCATATTCCTCCTTTCCGGCAAGCATGTCTTTGAAATAGACTAAAGTGCGTCCTGCAAATAAAGCCTCTTTCAGCGAGTCGTGAGACCTTTCTTTTGCAAAAACAAGTGTCATTGGTCTGTTTGTATATTCCGGAGCTTTGTAATCTTCACTTATAATTCCATGATTGTCACTGTTGCCTGTAACTGTAAGATTGTATTTTTTACAGAAGGTCATCACCAGTGGATAATATTCGCTGTCGTTGAAAAACTCAATACCATGAAGCCAGCCCTTTTCAAGAAGCTTTTTATGTATATCATACATTCTGGGAATACCGTCAGGCTGCTGTGCTTTCCAGCCAGGGTGGTTCCACTGGATGAATGCTCCCTGTTTTATGGCTTCTTCAAATACATCCATCACTGAGTCTTTGTCAAGAAGCGAGGCATCGTTTATGAAAAGAGCATTAAAGTGTCCCGGAGGCATGTCGCGCGTTATCTCCGCACCATGTATGAGGATGAGATTGCCTTCTTTAGCCGCATTCTGAGATATCTTCCAGGCAGCATTATGATCAACCGGAATATAATCTTTGTGAGGACTATATTCAATATGATCGGTAATTGCAATTGCATCAAGCCCTGTCAGATATGCTTCACCGATCCTGTATGTAGGCCATACATTGCCATCGCTGAAAACGGTATGAATATGAAGATCGCATTTCAGGGTCACATATCCCGGCAGATCCGGAAGATGAACAATTTTCCTCTGCGCGTTTGTATATACAACAGCACAAACAATTAGTAATACAGTGATTATCAGCTTCTTCATAGTTGCTTTAGTTTTATATTAAGTATCTCTTAACCACGGAGTTACACTGAGTTTTAACACTGAGTAACACTGTTTAAAACCGTGAAACTCCGTTTTCACTCCGTGACACTCCGTGTTTATTTTCTTTATAATTCTTCATAAAAATACGCCATTTTTTCATCAGCATCATCCCATGTGTATATTTTTCTGTGCCTGTTCAGGTAGAAAAAGTTCATCATTGCAAAATCGCCCGCGCACATGGTAGTATGCACAAAGAGAAGAGCCGACATGCTCCATTTCCAGAGACCAGGAAGAAACAGAACCATAATAATAAGTGTAATAGTTACACTTATAAATGGAACCATTGCAACAAAGTTAAACTGTCGTGCACTTGTTACATGACGATGAGCTGTTACATAGAAAATGTATTGTTTCAGGTCCATTCCTGCCCTGATTTTCCTTGCGCCGCATAATAAAAATGGAATTACATGAAGTATCTCGTGCAAAGGTATGATAATCAGCGGAAACACTATAAACCCCAGAATTGAATGGAACATAATGTCCCTCAGGGAGTAATAACCTGAAATATTAATTCTTACAAAAAACGCTAACCCGGCGAATATTAAACATAATGACCAGAAGAAGATCATCACGGCGGAATTTCTTCTCAGGTAATCCAGAATAAAGTTCACGAGCTCGCTATAAGGTATCTCGAGTACCTGCCTGTACCTTGACTGGTCGCTAAAATCCTCAGCCCTTAAGCCCATAACTTAAAATATTCTCAAAGTTAGTTTTTAACATGTCACAACAAAATGACAGTTATCAATTAACTTATTTATGGCACAATTTTAGCAACTTATGACGGTTAGTCAGTTAGGATTATTATTTGATACATTTGTGAAAAGTAATTTCGTGAAGAGGAACGCTTATATTTTGCTTATCCTGCTCATAACTGTCAGAACACAGGGACAGAAAGATACGGTTAGGACTGGCAGCGACTCCATTCCCCAGAGATTCTATCTCCTTCAGAAAATTAAACGTGACGGGGAGACACTTCCCGAGATTGAGATCAAGGAAGTTGCCGTGGTCGGAAGAATGCAGGGATCACCCCGGAAGGAAAGATCACAGTTCAGACAGTACCAGAGACTGGTTTATAATCTGAAAAAAGTATATCCGTATGCAATGATCGTAAGGGAACGGCTTGCTGAAGTCAATGGTAAGCTGATGACAATGAGTGAAGAGAAAGCGAGGAAAGATTATCTGAAACAGTTCGAAAAGGAGGTCTTCAGGGAATATGAGGATGATATAAGGGATATGACCATCACACAGGGCAAGCTGCTGCTGAAACTAATTTACAGGGAAACGTATTATACTTCTTTTGATCTTATAAAGGAGTACAGGGGAGGAGTGAATGCAGCATTCTGGCAGGGGATAGCCAGGATTTTCGGAACTAACCTCAAGTCGGAATATGATCCGTATGGCGAAGATATCCTGGTGGAACTGATCCTGCAGGATATACAGGCCGGACTACTATAAATTATGAAAAGGATTTTTATTGCACTTAAGATTGATCCCGGAGATAACCTGATCAGGATGATATCAACAATCAGATCACTTCTCGGGAGTGAAAAGATTAACTGGGTAGATCCTGTAAACCTTCATCTCACACTGGCTTTCCTGGGAGATACCGATGAAGAAAGAATAAAAATCGCCGATATTGCTATCAGGGGAAAATGCAGGGGATCCGGAGAATTCAGCTTCGATCTCCGGGGAACAGGCGTTTTCAGGGATTTCCGTGATCCCAGGGTGATCTGGGCAGGCATAGGAGAGTGCAGCCGGCTCACCAGCATTAATGACCTGATAATGTCAGGATTAAAAGATACAGGATTCAGGCTGGAGGAACGCCCTTTCAGACCTCATTTAACCCTCGGCCGGATAAAGTTCATTAAAAACTCCAGAGCACTTGAGTCAGCCATTCAGAAATACCGTGATATATACTTCCAGCAGGTGAATATAAGCGAAGTCATTATGTACGAAAGCATTCTGAAGCCTGAAGGGCCGGTTTATAAACCAGTCAGCAGATTCAAACTGACCTGATACCGGCTCAGACGATCAATTATTTTTCAACGCATGATAAGCATTCTTCAGGGGGTATAACAATTTTCCTATTTTTGTTCTTTGCAGAAAACATGAAGCGTGAGTTCAATGAAGATTCTTTTGAAGCCAGGGGCAGGCGGAAACGGCTTGTCGAAGAGCTGAGAAAGAAGGGAATAACTGATGAAGAGGTACTCAGGGCTGTTGAAACTGTCCCGAGGCATATTTTCATGGATCCCGCTTTTCTTATTCATGCATACGTTGATAAAGCATTCCCGATAACATCCGGACAGACAATCTCGCAGCCATATACTGTAGCAGTACAGACATCATTGCTGCAGGTAAAAAAACGGCACAGGATTCTTGAAATAGGCACCGGTTCGGGATACCAGGCAGCAATACTTGCTGAAATGGGAGCAAAAGTCTATACCATTGAACGTTTCAGGGAACTTTTCCTGAAAGCCCAGACAGTACTCGCATCGCTCGGATATACAGCTGAATTCTTTTATGGCGACGGGCACGAAGGCAAACCACAGTACGGACCATTTGACGGAATAATCATAACGGCTGCAGCCTCAGAGATCCCTGATGCCCTGCTGAAACAACTTAAGATCGGGGGAAGGCTTGTTGTGCCCCTTGGAGATTCAGGAACACAGGTGATGACTCTTGTGGAACGGAAAGGTGAAGATACTTTTGACTATACATCGCATGGCTGTTTTGTTTTTGTTCCAATGCTCCGGGGGACTGTTAATCAATAGAACAATGAAATGGAAATATTCAAGCTGATCTTTTCACCCATAACTGTCAATACTTATATTCTTGCAGACAAATCAGGGAAGTGTGCCGTGATCGATTGCGGCTGCTATGATGAGGATGAATTCGCTGAACTGTCAGGGCTTCTTAATGAAAAGGATCTTGATCCGGTGCTTCTTCTGAATACTCACTGCCATCTTGACCATATTTTCGGCAACGGGATGTTCCTTGATAAATATAAAATAAGAGCTTGCTGCCATGCAGAAGAGGAGGTGAACAGGAAAAATGCCCGATTGCATGCAGGGTATTTCGGACTTACTATGGAGGAGCCCCCGGAACCGGCAGGCTTTATCAATGATGGTGAGTCAGTATCATTTGGTAGTGAGACTCTTAAAGCGATTCATATCCCCGGACATGCTCCGGGCAGCCTTGCTTTCTACAGCGAAAGTAACAATGTCGTCTTTACCGGCGATATACTTTTTGCAGGAAGTATCGGAAGAAGCGATCTCCCCGGTGGAGATCCCCGGGTACTGATCGAGGGGATCAAACGGAAATTGCTGGTCCTTCCGCCGGAAACCGTCGTTTACCCTGGTCATGGTGACTCAACAACAATTGAAACAGAATTGAAACACAATCCTTATTTCAGATAAATCGAATAAAACTATTTTTGCAGCAATAAAACATAAATTGATTATATAAAAACTAAATATATGGTAACAGATAAATTTTCTGACCGTCATAATGGTCCACGCGACAATGAGTTGCCGCAGATGCTGAAAGTCATAGGCGCAGATTCTCTTGATCAGCTTATAAGTAATACGGTGCCTGAAGGGATCAGGCTTAAGAAGAAGCTTACCCTTCCTGCCCCGATGAGCGAATTTGAATACCTTAAACATCTGAAGAACATTGGTTCCAGGAACAGGATGTTCCGGTCATTCATTGGCCAGGGATATTACGGTGTGGCGCCATTATCTGTAATAATAAGGAATGTACTCGAGAATCCATCGTGGTACACCTCCTATACACCTTATCAGGCTGAAATATCGCAGGGGAGACTCGAAGCTCTTCTCAATTTCCAGACAATGATAATTGATCTTACAGGGATGCAGATAGCCAATGCCTCTCTGCTTGATGAATCAACTTCAGCAGCAGAAGCAATGATAATGATGTTCAATTCGAGGTCAAGGGCTGCTGTTAAAGCCGGTGCAAACAGATTCTTTGTTGATGAGGATATTTTCCTTCAGACACTTGATGTTATTAAGACCCGTTCAAAACCACTTGGTATTGAGATTGTTATAGGGAAATTTAATGAAGCTGTGTTTAACGAAACGTACTTTGGCGCAATTGTTCAATATCCTGCTGCTTCAGGGCAGATTAATGATTACAGTGAGTTTGCAGCAAAAGCACATGCAGCCGGCGCACTTGTTGGAGTCGCAGCTGACCTGATGAGCCTTGCAATCCTGACGCCTCCCGGAGAGTGGGGGGCTGATATTGTAGTGGGTTCAAATCAGCGGTTCGGACTGCCAATGAGTTACGGAGGTCCGCATGCAGGTTTTTTTGCAACAAGGGACGAGCTTAAACGAAGCATGCCCGGAAGGATAATAGGTATTTCAGTTGATGCACAGGGCAACCATGCACTCCGCATGGCACTGCAGACACGTGAACAGCATATCAAGCGTGAGAGAGCTACATCAAATATATGTACAGCTCAGGCCCTTCTTGCAATAATGAGCGGAATGTATTCTCAATATCACGGACCAGAGGGGCTGAAAAGAATTGCAACACATATTCACCGGTCAGCATGCACTCTCAGCTGCTCATTGAAGGAGCTGGGTTATAAACAGGTCAATACAATGTTCTTTGATGCAATAAATATCAATCTTCCCTCAGAAAAACTATGCACCCAGATAAAGACGCTGTCAGAAGAAGCAGAAATGAATTTCTTCTACCCCGGAGGGAACAACATCATGATCAGCACTGACGAGATAACTTCCTTTACCGAGATAAATAAGATACTTGAAGTATTTGCCAGGGCAGCCGGTAAAAAACATACTCCAATAGAGAATTACTGCGAATGCAGATGCATTGAAGAAAAGTTTGTCAGAAAATCACAGTTCCTTAAAGCATCTGCGTTCAACAGGTATCACAGTGAAACGGAGATGATGCGGTATATAAAGATGCTTGAAAGGAAGGATTTCTCACTGACTCACTGCATGATATCACTAGGATCATGCACCATGAAGCTGAACCCGGCAACATCAATGTTTGCGATGAGCTGGCCAGAATTTGCCAATATTCACCCTTTTGTTCCTGCCGGTCAGGCAGCCGGATACCAACAGTTGATGGATGAGCTGGGTGAAGCGCTCAAGGAGATCACCGGTTTTTCAGCAATTTCGTTCCAGCCTAATTCCGGAGCGGCTGGTGAATATTCAGGACTTATGGTGATAAGGGAGTATCATCTTGCCCGGGGCGATTCGCAGAGGAACGTCGTACTGATACCTTCATCTGCGCATGGCACAAATCCGGCAAGTGCAGTAATGGCAGGTATGAAGGTAGTCGTGGTTGAGTGTGATGTGAACGGGAATATCAATACTGATGATTTGAGGAAGAAGGCGGAGGAAAACAAAGATACTCTTGCCGGCTTCATGATCACTTATCCGTCAACACACGGCGTTTTTGAGGAAGCAGTAAAAGAAATGATCGGGATAATTCATTCTCACGGAGGGCTCGTTTATATGGATGGCGCGAACATGAATGCCCAGGTCGGTATCACCAGCCCTGGAAACATCGGAGCTGATGTTTGTCACCTGAATCTGCATAAGACATTTGCTATTCCGCATGGTGGAGGCGGCCCAGGCATGGGACCCATTCTGGTCAACGACAAGCTGGCAGAATTCCTGCCCTCACATCCCCTGGTAAATACAGGCGGAAGCCATGGAACAACGGCAGTAGCCGGAGCTCCTTACGGTAGCGCCCATATCCTTACAATCTCTCATGCCTATGTTCTGATGATGGGTGAAGAGGGGCTCACCAAGGCGACCAAAATTGCAATTCTGAATGCAAACTATATTGCTGCAGCTCTCAGGAGATGGTTTAAAACGCTGTATACAGGAGCTAAAGGCTTTGTAGCACATGAGATGATACTTGACTGCAGGAATTTCAAGGCAGAGGCAGGGATAACGGAGTCAGATATTGCCAAGCGCCTTATGGATTACGGTTTTCATGCGCCAACGCTTTCATTCCCTGTTCATGGAACACTGATGATTGAACCTACTGAATCTGAGTCGCTTCAGGAGCTTGACAAATTCATTTCTGCCATGAAGCTGATCTGGAACGAGATTGAAGAAATAAAGTCGGGAAAAGCAGACAGGGAGGATAATGTTCTGCATAATGCACCTCATACAGTACATGTCATAACAGCGATTGAATGGAACCATAAATATGACCGCCGGAAAGCTGCTTTTCCTGCAGGATGGCTTGCAGAAAACAAATTCTGGCCTTCAGTGGGACGAATTGATGACGGCTATGGCGACCGTAACCTGGTGTGCACCTGTGACCCTATTGATGCATACAGGACAAAGATTTAACTGCTTTTGTGTGCAATTTATTAAACTTAACCGCCTGTTTTGAGAGCAGAATCTGTTTTTCTGCTTAATTTTAATACATATTTAAGGCGCTTCATTATAATTCTTTGACATGAATAATTCTGCCTGGGATGATCTTAATAAACTAATTAACGGGGAGAAGCTTGATTATCAGCCTGTCGGATTTATAATTGACAGTCCATGGATACCAGGATGGTACGGGATATCAACTGTTGATTATTACTCTTCAGATGAACTGTGGATGAAATCGAACCTCAGGGTTGCCGACACCTTTCCCGATGTATGGTTTATGCCGGGCTTCTGGTCAGAGTATGGCATGTGTACCGAGCCTTCAGCTTTTGGTTCCAGGATGATTTTTCTTGAAAGAAGCCTGCCGCATGCCGAACGTATACTTACAGGATCAGGAGGAACTGATTCCCTTCCTCAGCCGAATGTAAAAACTGATGGTCTGCTTCCATTCATGATAAGCAGGCTTAAAAACAATGAGAAAGCTATTAAGGATTCTGGTCACCAGGTAAGATTTGCTGTTGCCAGGGGGCCTCTGAACATATCAAGCTTCCTCATGGGAACAACGGAATTCATGATGGCCCTTGCCCTGGACCCGGAAGGTTCGCACCGGCTGCTTAAAAAAATTACCGATTTCATCTGCGACTGGTTGAGCTGGCAGCGCGAATGCTTCCCTTCGATTGACGGGGTTCTGATCCTGGACGATATTATCGGGTTCGTAGGAGAAACAGAATTCAGTGAGTATGTTATTCCCTATTTCAGGAGGATATTCACCGAAACAGGAGCAAGGGTCAGGTTCCTTCACAACGATGCCGACGGACTGATAACAGCCAGAAACCTTGCAGGGATGGGTGTGAATATGTTCAATTTCTCCTTTAACCATACGATGGGGGATATACGTGAGCTTGCCGGACCTGATGTAGTACTTGTCGGAAACATACCTCCAAGGGATGTCCTTGCTGCAGGCAGCCCTGTTAAGGTTGAAGAAGCAGTCAGAAAGGCATCCGGAGAGATAAAAAACCACGACCGTATAATATGGTCAGCAGGAGGTGGAATGGCTCCGAATGTCAGTACGGAGAATATTAATGCCTTTGTCAATGCAGTGAAATCTATTAAGTAAAGAAATGAAAAACTGGTTTCTGATTATTTCAGCTTCACTGATCCTGACCTCATGCGGTTCAGGTGGACAAAAAAGAGAAACAGGTGACAAATCAAAAGATGTTATGGAAAAGAGTTACCCCTTTCACCTGGTTACTGTTGATCCCGGACATTTCCATGCTGCACTCGTCCAGAAGATAATGTACGATAAGGTTTCCCCCAGGGCTTATGTCTATGCACCCGAAGGACCTGACTATTTACAGCACATTGCCAGGATAAACTCTTATAACAGCAAAACAGAAAATCCTACACACTGGGAGGAAGAAGTATTTATCGGACCGGATTATTTTGAGAGGATGCTGGATGACAGACCCGGTAATGTGATCATATTATCAGGCAATAACATGAAGAAAGCTGAGTATATCCTTAAATCAGTAAATGCAGGTTTTAATGTCCTGGTCGATAAACCTATGATAATATATCCTGAAGAGTATCTGAAACTTGAGCAGGCATTCCTGATGGCTGAAGATAAGGATATAATTCTTTATGATATCATGACAGAGAGGTATGAGGTGACAACTATACTCCAGAAGCTGCTGTCGATGGATGAAAATATTTTCGGTAAACTTGAAAAAGGAACACAAGAAAATCCTGCGGTTACAAAAATAAGTGTTCACCATTTCTCAAAAATAGTGTCAGGTTCACCGCTGCAGCGTCCGGCCTGGTTCTTCGATGTTGAACAGCAGGGTGAAGGGATTGTTGATGTAACAACACACCTGGTTGATCTGATACAATGGGAATGCTATCCTGAGCAGGTGCTTAAACCGTCTGATGTATTTATGGCTGAAGCCAGGAGATGGGCCACGCCGATAACAAAAGAACAGTTCACTTCTGTAACAGGACATGAGGAGTTCCCTGAGTACCTTGATAAGGATTTGAAGGACGGAAAGTTATATGTTTATGCAAATGGCGAAATGGTATACAGGCTTAAGGAAACATGGGCAAAAGTATCTGTCACCTGGAATTTCCAGGCACCCCCCGGAGCCGGCGACACTCACTACTCGGTAATGCGCGGTACAGGCTGTGACCTTCTCATAAAGCAGGGGGCTGAAGAAAAATATCTTCCAACACTTTACGTAGAAAATATTAAATATCAGGATATTAATGATTTTACCGGTAAGCTTGAAGAAGTGCTGGCATCACTGCCGTACGATTCATTGAGAGCGGAACCTGCCGGTAAAAACACCTTTAAAATATATATCCCTTCTAAGTACAGGATATCACATGAAGAGCATTTTGCCCAGGTTACACAGAAATTTCTTGAGTATCTTGAAGCCGGCAAACTTCCTGAATGGGAAGTGTCAGGGATGCTGACCAAATACTTCACTACGACGAGTGCTCTGAAGAAAGCGATGGAATGAACGGCATAAAGGTCCAACGCCGTTGCGCCTCTGGGCCGTTACGCCGTTACGCCATTCAAAATATCCTCAATCACCATTGTATAAAGATCGCCCGTATCTATCCCTGCAGCTTGCGCCTGCTTCGGGATAATACTTTCTGCTGTCATCCCGGGTACGGTATTGATCTCCAGAAAATATGGATTATTATTGACGATAATGAAATCAACTCTTACAATCCCTTTACAACCCAGAAGATCATATATCCTTAAACTGAGATCCTGAATTGTATCGGACATCGACCTGGAGATATCGGCCGGAGTAACTTCATCTGATTTCCCCGGAGTATATTTAGCCTCAAAATCAAAGAACTCATTTGTGCTTTTTATTTCCGTGACGGGCAGAATAATCGTTTTGTTTCTTGTTTTAACCACTCCGCATGCTACTTCCAGTCCTTTCATATATGCCTCGATCAAAACTTCATTACTTTCCCTGAATGCATTCTCGATGGCAGGGTTAAGCTTATTCTCTTCCTTTACTTTTGTAACCCCGAAGCTTGATCCGCTGTCGTTAGGCTTCACGAAACAGGGTAAGCCCAGGGATCTGATTATTTTTGCCGTATCTGTCTTTTCTCCTTTTCTCACCAGGATTGCATCTGCCATTGGTACTGAGTATTCTTTCAGGTACAATTTGCACGCCTGTTTATTAAAGGTTAGCGCCGAACAAAAAGCTCCGCAGCTGCTGTAGGGTATCCGGAGCATATCCAGGTACCCCTGGAGAAGGCCGTTCTCACCGGGCGATCCGTGTATCGCAATAAATACAGCGTCGAACCTTACCCTAGAATCATCGACCACAAGTGTAAAACTGTTCTTGTCAATTGAGTGATATCTACCCTTGCTCTCTTCCCAGTACCAGTTTTCACCCCTGATCATAATGATGTAGACTGAGTATGTGGCCGATAAAGCCTTCCTGACTTCTTCAGCACTTTTTACAGATATTTCAAACTCAGATGAATCGCCTCCGGCTGCAATCGCTATTGTCCTCATTTGTTGATTTTGAAAATCAAATTTAATAATTCTTAACCACAAAAAGCCTTTGTTCTTTGTGGTTAAATTTGTAGTAACTTTGAAGAAATCATTAAAAGCTAGAAAATGAAAAAAGGTTGTTTGATATGGATAATAATAGGAGCCTTCCTGGGGCTTATCGTGTTAGGAGTAGTGCTCTGGGGCACAAAGGTCTACAACCAGATGGTTACCCTTCAGGAAGGTGTAACAAGCCAGTGGGGTAATGTTGAAACCCAATACCAGCGCAGGGCTGATCTGATTCCGAATTTCGTTAATACCGTTAAGGGAGCCGCAGCTTTCGAACAGGAGACTCTGACGCAGGTGATTGAAGCAAGAGCAAAAGCAACACAGGTAACTCTTGACCCTGCAAAGATGACTTCAGAGAATATGCAGCAGTTCGTTCAGGCGCAGGGCGAACTGAGCTCAGCGCTGTCAAGACTTATGGTTGTTGTGGAGAAATATCCCGAGCTGAAGGCAACTCAGAACTTCAGGGATCTCCAGGTGGAGCTTGAAGGAACTGAGAACAGGATCTCGGTAGAGAGAAGGAAATTCAATGAGGTTGCTCAGTCTTTCAATATTTTTATTAAAAGATTCCCGCAGAATTTTATTGCCGGTATGTTCGGATTTACTGCACGTCCATATTTTGAGTCAATGGATGGCGCCGAGAAAGCTCCTGAAGTAAAATTCTGATACCAAATTCCGGAAAACTATGCATGCCTCATCTTTTTTTTCAAAGGAGCAGCAGGATGAAATACTTGCAGCTATAGGCAAGGCTGAAGATAAGACTTCGGGAGAGATAAGGGTTCATATTGAGACCAGTCTTGAAGGAGATGTACTCGACAGGGCAGCATGGATCTTCAGGAAGATAAAGATGCATAATACAGCAGAAAGGAATGGCGTTTTGTTTTACCTGGCTGTTGACAACAGAAAGTTTGCGATCATCGGTGATAAAGGTATAAATGAGAAGGTTGCCGGTGACTTCTGGGACAATATCAAGCATAAGATGGAAGAACACTTCCGGAAGGGGGAATTCACAACTGGTCTCTCTGAGGGAATACTTATGGCAGGTGATCAGCTCAGGAAGCATTTCCCGCATATGAAGGGAGATGTCAACGAACTTCCTGACGAGCTTTCATTTGATGACACTGATTATACGGGGATAGTATGAAATTTAATAATGCTTCATTTATTCCGGCTGCATTAATCATGATGGCGCTGCTGGCTTTTAAAGCTGAGGCACAGGATATTCCTGAGAAACCTTACCCGCCGCGGCTGGTGAATGATTTTGCTGGTATTCTGAAAAGCGACGAAATCCATGCCCTTGAAAACAAGCTGGTCGCCTTTAACGATTCCACATCGACACAGATAGCTGTTGTGATCGTAGATGATCTTGGAGGCTATGACAAATCGGATTTTGCCTTCAGGCTCGCAGAGAAATGGGGTATCGGACAGAAGGGTCTGGATAATGGAATAATTGTACTGGTAAAACCTAAAACAAATACCTCTTCAGGACAGGTTTTTATAGCTCCGGGTTACGGGCTTGAAGGAGTTATCCCTGACATTATATGTGGAGAGATAATTGATAATGAGATGATCCCTGCTTTCCGTGTCGATGATTATTATAGGGGAATCGACAAGGCAACGACAACACTGATGAATCTTGCAAGCGGTGAATTCACGGCTGACGAATACAAAAAGAAACAACCCGGCGACATGAATGGATTGGTTGTTTTCATAATATTATTAATAGTACTGATCATTGTTTTTTCATCGCGCAGCAAGGGAGGAAAGAACCAGAGGCATATCAGCGATAAGGGATTACCGCTCTGGCTGCTGCTTTCAATGATGAATTCTGGCCACAGCAGCCACAGTGGAAGCTGGGGGGGATTCTCAGGCGGCAGGGGAGGAGGAGGCTTCGGAGGTTTCGGAGGAGGAAGCTTCGGCGGAGGCGGTGCAGGTGGAAGCTGGTAATTCCGGCAACCGGCAACCGGCAACAGGCAACAAGTAAAGAGCAACATTATTTATCCAATTCTCTGCTGGAAATATAATACCTCCACTTTTCAATGGCCTGCTGCATATCAGGTGGTAATTCAGAATCAAAGGAAAGTCGTTTCCCCGTAACAGGATGATCAAAAGCCAGCGATTTTGCATGCAAAGCCTGCCTGGGAAGGATATCAAAACAATTTCTTACAAATTGCCTGTATTTACCGAATGTTGTACCCCTGAGTATCTTGTCACCTCCATACTCCTCATCATTGAAAACAGGATGCCTGATATAGCTGAAATGTACCCTTATCTGGTGAGTTCTGCCTGTTTCGAGCCTGCACTCTACCAATGAGACATAACCCAGGTCTTCAATTAATTTATAATGTGTAACAGCGCTTTTACCATGGCTTCCGTCGGGGAAAACCTGCATTATCTTCCTGTCGCGTATGCTCCTGCCGACATGTCCTTCGATAGTACCTTCAGGAGGGTCAGGCACTCCCCAGACCAGCGCTAGATATTTTCTGCCGGTGGTTCGTTTATAAAACTGACCTGAAAGCCTGTTGAGGGCGTATTCAGTCTTGGCGACTACAAGTATTCCTGAAGTGTTCTTATCAATTCTGTGAACAAGGCCGGGTCTCATCTCGCCCGTGCTGAAAAGCGGAAGATCTCTGAAATGCCACATCAGGGCATTTACGAGCGTACCGGTGAAATTGCCGTAAGCCGGATGTACAACCATCCCTGCTTCCTTGTTCACGACAATTACATCATCATCTTCATATACAATATTAATCGGAATGTTTTCAGGTATCAGCTCAACTTCTGCCGGAGGACTGGGAAGTAATATCTGAATAATATCGTCAGGTTTTAACCTGTAGTTCGGCTTGACCGGTTTATTATTTACTAATATGTTTCCTGCATTTGCAGCGCTCTGGATCCTTGTCCTCGACACATTTTCAATCTGTGCAGAAAGGTACTTGTCGATCCTTATCAGCGACTGGCCTCGGTCAATCTTAAACCTGTGATGCTCAAAAAGCTCCTTCTGCCCGGTTAATTCATTTTCGGTCATTTGTTCCTACCTGGTTTTTACAAGACGGCTGTATAGTGCAGGAACGCCGTTCTTTTCAGCGGTGATTATAAATAGTCCCCTGCTGAGGGACGAGATATCTATTCTGTTGCGCAGGGGGTATGACAGCATTTTTCTTCCCTGCAGATCAAATATTGTTATGCACACTGATTCCGGATCGCTGATATTTTCTATGTCAATATTGATATAATCACCAGCCGGGTTGGGCCAGAAATGAAGGGATCTGCTTCCATCAATAATCTGATCGTTGATGGAAGTATTAATTGATCGGCCAAGTACCGGTCTTATCATCAGAGTGCCTGCCACCTGCGAAACATTCCAGTTGCCATTTATCCAGTACATCTGTTTCCCTCCGTGAAGGGTATTGAGATCAAGCCCTACATTGAGGAAAGTCTCTGACCGCTGTCTCCATCCTATATAAAAATAACCGTTTACAGGAACAGGTACGGGAAATGTGTAGGTATGAAATCCGTTAATGTCTTCACCCTGTTTAACGAGCACTTCCTCAAGCGAATAGAGTAGTGTGCCGGGTACTCCTCCGGCGTTGTTCCATACCATAAGGTCGAGGGATCTTATGTTTGAGTTCATGTAACTGTCGTTAAAACAGATACTTATAGCCCTCAGAGTGTCCTGGCTGAACGATCTGAACCTGAAAGCCACCATGGCATTTCTTGAACCCAGTCCGTTAACACCGTAACCGCCTTCAGCTGAGCCGTCATCAAAAGCAAAATAATTGCCGAAATGCTGGTAATAAACCACAGTGTCGTTCTGCTTTGGATCGAAGTCATCAGTAATAAGCCAGCTTTTAATCCTGAAAAGCGCTGAGTCGGAGTTATCCCTGAAAGTATAGAAGTGTTTTGCGCTGTAGTTTACACTTGTCAGGGGAGCAATATTGGAAGCTCCTCCGCTGAAAGTATGCGATACCTTATTATTATATACGTCCCATATCTCGAAACTGCGCGTCACATTTCTGGGTATAACGTCATTATTCCTGTATTGAATAACGATTGAATCTCCCATCTCAAAAGTGTACACTTTGATGAACTGGTCCCATGGCATCGCTTCGTAAGTATTAAGGAGCGATCTGACCGGTCTTATGAATGCAACGTCGGCATATATTGTATCACCTGCATTTCTGTTCCTGTCGAGAAGCACATAATCCAGATTCCACTGATCACAGTTGCCTGCTATTGAAGGATCGATCATGTTGGCACTCAGGCTCGCATAATTAATAAACCTGAACATGAATCCTTTCTTAAGATACTTTGGTTGTTCAATCTTTATTGTTACAGCTTTGAAGTCCGGATATGTATTGCCAGCGACCCTCCACACCGAATACCATTTTTCTTCTGCAGGAGCGTAAAACTGAAGTGTCAGACTGTCATTTTCTTCAGGGGGGTCAGCAATGCCTCCGGGTTGAAAATGAAAGCTCAGGTAGATGTTGTCAGTTGCGGGATGATTCAGATTAATCGGAAGTGAGGTAAGATGATCTGCTTCAAAAACTATACTGGAAGCATTTTCATACAGTCTGCCTGTTTCCGACAATGCATCAAGTGTTGCTATTCCTGTAGTTATCTGCCTGTCGGAATATGTATCGTTTATGAAAACGTAGCTGTCAGACCATTTTTTACTGTCAGGTATTACTGTAGATCCTGAGAAATCATCAAAGAAAGGCAGTTCAAGTGTGTCCTGGAGATCTGCTGCATTTTTCGTCTGTGAAAGAGCCGTTTTCTCAATGAGGATATTGGAAGGGATTCCTGTTACTATCTCCTGCCCGTCTGCCAGGCTGGTCAGCAGAACCAGGAGGATTATATTTGACAGGACCTTCTTGATCATCTTGATCAGATAGTTGTTCCGGGGAGAAGCCCTTGTACCGGGATTGAATCAGGTAAAACGATAAGAGTGGAGTCAACGGGTAGTTTGAGCGAATCCACCGTTAGCCAGAGATAGATTGATGATCCGAGCTGGAGGGATGCATCTTCATCGAATTCAGGATTTTGCTTGTAGACAAAAGCGCTAAGGCTGTCTTCACTTGACTGGATTGAATTGTCAAAAATATAAGTGCCAAGGTTCAGCGATGCTCCAAGTATCCTGTTCTTTGCCGGTTCCAGCCTCATACCCATTAGGTCAGGGACGGGAGTTCTCTGGTTGCTAAGGCCTTTCCCCAGAACCAGGTCAATGATGCTCCCTTTCTGGATTGAATCACCCGGTAACGCATCTTTCCCGTTGTGAAGCTGGGTTAAAACTACATTTACTGAAAGATCAGCCTTATACCTGAGCTCACCCATTTCAAGTCCTGCAGTTTCGATCTGTGCTATAGCCTGACGCAGAGGAAGGTCCTTAAGGTCAGGAATAGCTACCAGTTCAGGACGGAAAGCATTGATCGTGAGTATTATATTCCTCCACTTCTTAACCCTGAAGCCGGGACCGGGGTTCTGTTCTGCAACACAACCCCTCGGTACAAGCGAAGTATATACAGAATCAATTATCTGGTATTTCATCCTGCTTTTTTTGGCAAGGAGGGCAGTCTCTTCCATCGTCAGACCTACAAAATTAGGTACCGGTTTTGCCTGTCCGTGCCTTGTATATATATTGAGCCAGATAAGCAGTAATATTACCGCCGCGGCAACTATAAGAAATGCCAGACCAAGGTTTTTGAGGAATACCTTGCTTAGGATAAAGTTCTTTAATCTCATACAGGCAAGATGTACATTAGTGATAACGCAAATGTATGGATAAAATTATTATCAGACCCTGTTGTAGAGGGAATCCCTTTCAACAGGCTCAAAGCCGGCATCGAGAATAAGCCGGCGGATCTGTTCCGTGGACATTGACGGATTCTGATCCTCGGCGCCGGCCATTGAATAGATCCTTGTAGTATCATCAATCGTACCGTCCATGTCATCAGCTCCGAAATAAAGACTGAGCTGTGCCACCTGTTTCCCGGCCATAGGCCAGTAAGCTTTTATATGGGGGATATTGTCAAGATATATGCGCGAAACGGCATAGTTACGCAGATCTTCTATGATGCTCACTTCACCTGCTTCTGACATGCTGTTATTCTCTTTTTTGAACTTAAGCGGGATAAAAGCATTGAAACCTCCTGTCCTGTCCTGGAGCTTTCTCAGCCTCTCAAGATGATCGATCCTGTGATCATATGTTTCAATATGGCCGTAAAGCATTGTTGCATTTGAAGGTATTCCGGCATTATGGGCTGTTTCATGTATGCGAAGCCACATTTCCGATGATGTCTTTTCATTGCAGATTATGGCTCTCAGCTTCTCATCGAAGATCTCAGCTCCGCCGCCGGGAATAGAATCGAGTCCGTATTCTTTAAGCCTTATCAGTCCATCTTCAGGTGACAGTCCGGCTTTTTTTATCATGAATTCAAGCTCAGGTGCTGAGAAGGCTTTTACATGAAGTGAAGGCCTGTGCTGTTTTATCTTTTGTATCAGGCTGCCATAATAGTTCAGATCGTAAGAGGGGTGGACACCGCCTACTATATGGACTTCCCTCACTTCCCTGTCATCAAATCGCCTGACGATGCCAAGCATTTCTTCATGGCTGTACTCCCAGCTTTCAGGGTCCGAGGCCGACTTATGGTATGAGCAGAACCGGCAGTTATAGATACATTTATTAGTGGGTTCAATATGGAAGTTCTTTATGAAGTAGGCATAACCGTTGTTTTTATGCCTTCTGACAACTCCAGCAAGCATACCCAGGAGAGAAAGGTCAGCCCTTTTGTACAGAAGGATCCCTTCTTCGGGAGAAATGCGTATGCCGGATATGATTTTTTCGGCAATCAGTTTGATTTCCCTGTCGGTAACAGTATTTAGAAGTTCCTTCATTTTCTTTTTATCACGGGTCAAATTTAACAAAAAAGGTGCCTGTTAACGGCACCTTTTCGTATGTATCATAGACAGGAACTATGCTTTAAGCTTCAATTCAGATGATACTGTGAGTTTCTTTCTCCCTTTAGCCCTGCGTGAAGCAAGTACTCTTCTTCCGTTGGCTGTGGACATTCTTTCCCTGAATCCATGCTTGTTTGCCCTTTTTCTTCTTGAAGGCTGAAATGTCCTTTTCATCGATGTAATTGTTTATTGGTTTAATTTTCAGACCGCAAAAATAATGATTTTTTCGAAATAAACAGGCTCTTCCTGAATTTTTATCCCTGTCAGTCCGTGTTATTTATATTGATAAGCGGCAGGTAGATTATTTTTTTTGTTTCAAAAAAAGGTTCTGTAAAGAATTCACTGATATTCCATACTCTGATTTTGTCATTCAGTGAACCCAGCTCACCTTCAATATTGCCTCCCTTAAGATAAAGAATTCCGTTTTTAATTGAGTTGTTCTCTTCCTCCGAGACATTCTTTGCAGTAAGTTTGGCAAATTGAGGGAATTCAGTTACCGCCCTCGATATGACAAAATCATACTTTCCCTTCTCATCCTCAACTCTCTTTCTTGAAGGAATGGTGTTCTGCAGTTTAAGTTCTTCACATACTGCTCTGACAACCTTTATTTTCTTTTCAATTGAGTCAAGAAGTGTAAACTCCGATTCAGGGAAAAGAATTGCAAGAGGTATCCCCGGCATGCCTCCTCCTGTACCAACATCGATTATTCGGGATCCCGGACTGAATTTAAGTATCCTTGCGATTGATAATGAATGAAGTACATGATGGAGATAAAAGTTATCCATGTCTTTTCTTGAAATAACATTTATCCTGCTGTTCCAGGAAACATAAACAGATTTCATCGCGGAAAACTGTTCTTTCTGTTTATCAGAAAGCGAAGGGAAATATCTGAAAATAAGGTCAGGCATTACCTGTTGCCGGTTTTGATAAAGATATTATAAAGAAGGGTTTTGGCCCTGTATAGCTGTGCTTTGACTGTCCCTAAAGGTATATTAAGTTCTGCGGCTATCTCCTCATACGAATACTCCTTGTAATAGCGCAGTTCAATCATCTCGCGGTAAGGTGATTTGAGCTGGTTCACAATTTCTCTCAGTATGGCAATCTTCTGGTCATTAATAAGAGCCTCCTCAGGGTCAGGGAGGTCAGACTGAATATTGCTTGTGATATTGTCCATCCCGTCATTGTTCTGGTCAAATGGAACCGGAGACGATTGTTTCTTTCTTACAAAATCGATACAGTTGTTCGTAGCTATCATGAACAGCCATGTGCTGAAAGCATATTTAGGTGTATATGAATCGATGTTTCTGAATGCTTTTCCGAATGCTTCAATAGTAAGGTCTTCTGCATCGGACGGATTATTTACCATCTTCAGGAGCAAAAAGTATATTGAATCCCTGTACCTGGTCATTAGGCTGGCAAATGCTTTTTCATCGCCGTGTTTAGCCTCTTCAACCAGTTTCAGATCACTTTTTGCCTTATCCGATAATCCCTGGTTTATTTCCATAGATTCCTGGTTGACCTGCTCAGTGTATTGCTTAAATAGATAGTACTGTTTATAACCGGTGAAAAGATATCAAAAAATAATGAAAATGAAATCAATCCTTCTTCTTTCAGTTTTTTCTGCCCCAGAAGGATCACTGTCAGGAAAATGATCAGCCGTATCCCGAAGATTATCAGAACGTATGGCCACAAAAACAGGTTTACCATCAATAAGATAAATGAAGTGTAGAAAAGCACTCTCGTGAGCGGTTCAGTAATGAGAAGAAAGATATCACGCGGCTTATAATACCTGGCTGTTTTAAGATGTCTTTTTTTCTGTTTCACCCACTCTTCAAATGATGAAGATGGCACTGATCTTGTCAGGTTACCGTGCCTGAGTTCCACAGCAGTGTTGTTTCCGTTTGCAACTGAGTTGATAAAAAGGTCATCATCGCCAGAGATAATGTGATTGTGCGGTCTGTAACCTTTATTTTCAAAAAAGATGTTACGCCTGTAAGCCATATTACGGCCGACACCCATGTAGGGTATGCCTCTTATTGCCATCCCCAGGTACTGAAGGGCGATGGTGAGTGTGTCGTATCGTATATATTTATTGAGTAATCCCTTTCTTTCCTCATATCCTCCGTAACCAAGAACTATGTCGGTTCCTGGAGTGAAGCGGGAAGCTATTCCCTCAATCCAGTTTACAGATTCAGGATGACAGTCAGCATCTGTAAAAAGCAGCAGGTCATTCTTAGATGCTTTAATCCCGATAAACTGGGCGAATTTCTTATTATGAGTGAATTTCGGATCCTTGTTAACATTTGAGATCCTTAGATGAGGGTACTTCAGAAGGTACTCCCCGAGTACATCATAGGTGCTGTCCTCGGAACAGTCATTTACCACAATTACCTCATAATCAGGATACTTTTGTTCGAGAACCGAAGGAAGGAAGTTCCTGAGGTTAACGGATTCATTTCTTGCGCATATGATTACCGAAACAGGTTCATTGACAGGGTTGTGAGCAGATTGAATATTTTTGTAAACCGGAACTGCCAGGTAGAAGAAAATGTAATAGAAAAGCTGTATGGCTGCCGATAAGGCAAACAGAAGAAACACTATCATAAGAAAGAGATTATCCTGGAACATCTGCGGCTTCAGTAAATCGCCTCAATATTAATTAAGATAATCGGATTGGTGAAAAAAAAGTATCATAATTTCCGCAGCCCGAACGGATGAATTACATTTGTGCTTCAGTTTTTAACGCATCGCGATGTTCAGGATTGCAGGAAAGGATATATCTTCAAAAGCAAGGGCCGGGGTTCTTTCGACGGAACATGGAGAGATCCCGACACCTGTTTTTATGCCTGTGGGTACAGGAGGAACCGTGAAAGGGATTCTTCAGCGCGATCTTGTTGAGGAAGTTGATGCAAAGATTATCCTCGGCAATACATACCATCTTTATCTGCGGCCCGGCACAAATGTACTTAAGGGCGCGGGAGGGCTCCATAAATTCATGTCATGGGATCTTCCCATACTTACCGACAGCGGGGGATACCAGGTTTTTTCCTTATCAGGTAACAGAAAACTGAACGACAACGGCGCTGTTTTCAAGTCGCATATCGATGGATCGGAGCACATATTCACACCTGAGAATACTGTTGATATTCAGCGGATCATAGGATCTGATATTATGATGGCGCTTGATGAATGCGCACCCTGGCCCTGTGACCATAATTATGCAAAAAAATCAGTAGCCCTTACTCATCACTGGCTCGACAGGGCGGTTGCAAGAGTCCGAAACACCGAACCAATGTGGGGATACAAACAGGTTCTCTTTCCGATAGTACAGGGAGGGATCTTTGATGACATGAGGAGAATCTCTGCTGAAAAAGTTGCGGAGGCAGGCATGGAGGGAAATGCCATAGGAGGCCTTTCGGTAGGCGAACCTGCAGATGAGATGTACAGGACCATTGAAATAGTAAATGAGATACTCCCTGCCGATAAGCCCCGTTACCTGATGGGCGTAGGGACGCCGGTTAACATACTCGAATCAATTGACAGGGGAATAGATATGTTCGACTGCGTGATGCCGACACGGAACGGCCGTAACGGGATGCTTTTCACTTCGGAGGGAATAATAAATATAAGGAACAACAGGTGGAGTGAAGATTTCAGCCCTATAGATCCTGCAGGACCATCATCGGTAAGCATCAAATATTCAAAGGCATATCTAAGGCATCTTATCATATCGGGAGAAATCCTCGGGTCGCAGATATCGAGTATTCATAATCTTGCGTTTTATATGAGCCTTGTCACAAAAGCCAGGGAGCAAATAATGTGCGGCAATTTCAGACCATGGAAAGAGTCAATGATAAAAAAGCTTTCAGAACGGTTGTAAGTTCGCTGAAGCTTAAGATAATCGACTGGTATATCATCAGGAAATTCCTGGGGACATTTCTCTTCAGCCTGGTGCTTATCATGACCATTGCAGTCGTATTTGACCTTGCCGAGAAGATTGATAACTTCATGGAAAAGCAGGCACCCTGGCGAGCAGTTGTTTTTGACTATTATTTTAATTTCATTCCCTATTTCGCAACCCTTTTTGCTCCCCTCTTCGTTTTTATCTCTGTCATCTTTTTTACATCACGCATGGCTGTCAATACTGAGATCATAGCCATACTTAACAGCGGGATGAGCTTCCGCAGGATGATGTGGCCCTATTTCCTGACATCCCTGGGAATAGCAGTATTTATCTTCTACCTCACCAATTTTGTGATCCCGCAATCGGCTCTTGAGCGAATGGATTTCGAGGATAAATATTACCGACCCCAATGGAGAAAGGTCAATGTTGAGAATATTCACAGGCAGGTTTACCCGGGCATTTATGTTTATATGGAATCCTTCAGTCCTGTATATCAGCGGGGACGCAACTTTACACTGGAAAAATTTGACGACAGGGGAATCCTCGTATCCAAACTTTCTTCGCCTTCGGTCTTATGGGACTCTGCTTCTTCAAAATGGACTGCCTCCAATTATACATTAAGAGAGATCAGCGGATTTGAAGAAGTTATAACCAAAGGTGAAAAAATTGATACAACCCTTACAATCAGTCCGGGCGATTTTTCAAGGGACCCGGGCTTTGTCGGGACCATGACCTACAGGGAGCTTTACGATTATATTGATCTGCTAAGGCTTCAGGGCTCTGACGAGCTTAAGGTCTTCCTTATAGAAAAGCACCGCCGATGGGCACATCCCTTTGCGGTCTTTATCCTGACCCTGATTGGGGTCTCCCTTTCCTCAAAAAAGATCAGGGGAGGAATAGGTATGAGCATAGGCATTGGTCTCGCACTCAGCTTTTCATATATTCTCTTCCTTCAGTTTGCATCACAATTCTCAGTCAAGGGAAACCTTAATCCGATGATTGCCATGTGGATACCAAACCTGCTTTATATGGTAATAGCCGGTATTCTCTATAAAATAGCTCCGAAATAATTCTGTAACTCGGACAATTTGCTTAAACTTGTATCCCTCAATGAATGTGTGAATAACTTCTAAAATATTCATATTATGGCACTTAATAAGAAAATAAAGGAGCTGCATGAAAAACGCGAGAAACTCCTTCTGGGAGGCGGAGAACAGGCCATCGAAAAACAGAAGGCGATGGGTAAAAGAACTGCCAGGGAGAGGATCATGGCATTGCTTGATGAAGATTCCTTCAACGAGTATGACCTGTTTGTAGAGCATGATGCCCGGGATTTTGATATGGATAAGAAGACACTTCCGAGCGACGGTGTAATAATAGGAACCGGTACTATATATGGCGCCCCTGTGGCAATATTTGCACAGGATTTTACAGTGGCGGGAGGATCACTCGGGTTCATGCATTCAAGAAAGATCACCAAGATCATGGACCATGCCCTTAAGATGAGAATGCCGCTCATCGGTATCAACGATTCGGGAGGAGCCAGGATACAGGAAGGCGTCAACTCACTTGCAGGATACGGCGAGATTTTTTTCAGAAATACAATATCCAGCGGCGTAATTCCACAGATATCAGTGATTCTTGGCCCATGCGCAGGAGGAGCTGTCTATTCACCCGCGCTCACCGATTTTGTCTTTGTTGTCGATAATATTTCCAAAATGTTCATCACAGGACCGGAGGTTATCAAAACAGTACTGGGTGAGGAAATTTCAATGGAAGATCTGGGAGGTGCCAGGATACATAGTGAAATTACTGGCAATGCACATTTTTTTGCATCAAGCGAGGATGAATGCTTCGGGCAGATCAAGAAGCTTATCACTTTCATCCCATGGAGCAACGACAGAAAAGCCAGGCCGTTTGATGCAGGAGAACCGAAACCCGAATACAATATTGATAAAATAGTGCCGGATGATCCAACTCTTCCGTATGATGTGAAAGATGTGATCAGGGCAATAGTTGACAATTCCGATTTCTTTGAAATAATGGAGAACTACGCAAAAAACATCGTGATCGGATTCGGGAGGATGAACGGTAAAACAACCGGTTTTGTGGCAAACCAGCCGATTGAAATGGCCGGAGTGCTGGATGTTGATTCATCCGACAAGGCCGCCAGATTTATTCGCTATTGTGATGCCTTTAACATACCTATCATCACTTTCGTCGACCTGCCAGGTTATATGCCCGGTGTTGACCAGGAACATGCCGGTGTCATAAGACATGGCGCAAAAGTGCTTTATGCCTACAGCGAAGCAACAGTTCCTAAAATAACTGTTATCATCAGGAAAGCATACGGAGGCGGTTATATTGCAATGGCTTCACGTCACCTGAGAGCTGACTTTGTCTTTGCATGGCCCGGAGCAGAAATCGCAGTAATGGGTCCGGAAGGTGCAGCGAATATTATTTTCAGGAAAGAGATCATGTCATCTGATGACCCTGACAGCACTCGGAAACAGAAAGTGGAAGAGTACAAGGAGAAATTTGCCAATCCTTATGTGGCGGCCTCACGCGGATACGTTGATGCTGTCATTGAACCTTCTGAAACAAGAAAATTCCTGCTTCATTCTATAAATGTGTCGGAGAATAAATCAATTCAGATGCCTCCGAAAAAACATGGTCTTCCTCCTTTCTGATTATGATCTTTCTAAAATAGATTGCCAATGGACCAGTTGAAAAATATTGATACACTACGGCTTATTACCGGACATTACAAGACAAGGCTTAGCAGCAGATTCAGGAACCGCAGGTCATATAAACCCGAGGATCCCAGGCTGATTCTCAGCTACATACCAGGGACGATTGTCGATATACTTGTAAAGCCCGGCCAGGATGTGAAAAAAGGCGATCACCTTATGATCCTTGATGCAATGAAAATGCAGAACCATCTTAAGAGTAAATCTGACGGGAGGGTGAAAGTGATACCGGTTAAGAAAGGGGATAAAGTATCAAAAGGCAGCTTGCTGCTGGAGATGGAATGAGATCAGATCAAGCCTTCATAAATAAGGTAGTCTCTTAATTTACCTTTTATTGAAGGCTTGTCACTGTACAATCCGTATACTGTTGATCCGCTTCCAGTCATTGAACTGTAAACTGCTCCGGATCTGTAAAGGGATCTTTTAAGCTCTCCTACCACAGGATAAACTTTAAAAACAAAATCCTCAAAGTCATTCACAATAGTCTTCTTCCACGTCTTTACCGGTTCTTTAAAGAGCTCCTCAAGCCTTTTTGACCTCTTTGCCGGTATACAGTTGTGATAAGCTTCTTTTGTGCTGATTATGAAGCCGGGATTAAGCAGCACAATGTAATATCCTTCAAGCACCGCATCAACAGGCTTGAGGATTTCACCGCGGCCTGAACCTGATGATGGTATGGGATTAAGGAAGAAAGGGCAGTCGCTGCCCATATCGAGAGCTGCCTCCATCATCTCATCATCTGTCATATCCAGCCTGAAGCACTTGTTGATGCTCCTTATCATATATGAAGCATCTGATGAACCTCCTCCCAGTCCTGCTCCTGCAGGTATAGCTTTGTGAAGATGTATTTTAAGCGGCGGCACCTGATATTTTAACCGGAGCCTCTTCACTGCCCTGGTAACAAGGTTCTTATCAGGTCTGGTATTGATATCCATGCCGGTGATGACAAGTTCATCCTCTTTCGCTTTCCCTTGCTGAACAACGAACTCAAGAGCATCTGACAAAGCAACAGGATAAAATATGGTTTCAATATTGTGGAAACCGTCTGTACGCTTCTCAACAACCCTTAATCCGATATTGATCTTAGCTTTCGGAAATGAAATCATCTTCCGGCATTTGGTGTAAAAATACCATTAGGATTTGAATTTATTGTCACTGTGGCTCTTTTTAGCTTTTCAACAAGTTGTTAACACGATCTGTTTGTAATAAACGCAGCATTCATTGATCAGCAAGCAGGCTATTTAATACCTTTGGGACTGCCGGAGAAAATAATAAATCCTTATCGTAAGTATCAGTGTATCAATAAATTAATATTAATGGCAAAACAAACACCGGGCAACAGAACGGTAATAAGCCAGTTGCCGGATCTTGGGAAGGTGCCACCACAGGCAATTGACATGGAAGAGGCTGTTCTTGGCGCTATAATGCTGGAAAAAGAGGCAGTTATCGCGATTCTTGATATCCTCAAACCGGAGAGCTTTTACAAGGAAGCACACAGGAAGATTTTCAAGGCAATATCTGATCTTTCAATGAGGGAATACCCTGTTGACCTTTATACGGTAACTGAAGAGCTGAAAAATCATAATGAGCTCGAAAGTGCCGGCGGTCCGGTATACCTCACACAGCTTACTTCAAAAGTTGTTTCCGCTGCCAACGTCGATTATCATGCAAGGATCGTAGCCCAGAAATATATTCAGCGGGAGCTGATCAGGGTTTCAACCGAAATACAATCAAGGTCGTTTGATGATTCAATTGATGTTACTGATCTGCTTGACTTCTCTGAGAATGCACTGTTCCAGGTGGCTGAAGGCAATATAAAGAGGGAAGTTGCACCAATAAATGCAGTGATCAAGGAAGCAATAAAGGAGATAGAAGAGGCAGGTAAAAGGGAAGATGCACTGGTAGGTATCCCGTCAGGCTTTACCAGGCTTGACAGGCTTACATCCGGATGGCAGAAATCAGAACTGATAATAATTGCTGCCCGTCCCTCGATGGGTAAAACAGCCCTGGCCCTCTCCATGGCAAGGAACATGGCAGTTGATCACGGTAAGATGGTAGCAATCTTCTCATGCGAAATGTCATCAATTCAGCTCGTGAACAGGCTCATAATTTCGGAGACTGATATCCCGGGTGACAAGATCAGGAACGGCCGTCTTTCGGAGGAGGAATGGAAGCAACTCGATAACAGGATCAAAAAGCTTATTCAGGCTCCCATCTTCATAGATGACACGCCGGCAATATCAATTTTCGAGCTGAGGGCAAAATGCCGCAGACTGATGGCTCAGCATAAACTTGATATAGTGATTGTTGACTACCTTCAGCTGATGTCGGGTCCCGAAAATGCAGGAAGCCGTGAGCAGGAAGTAAGCAACATATCGCGCTCGCTTAAAAGCATAGCAAAGGAGCTGAATGTTCCGATCATTGCACTTTCGCAGCTAAACAGATCGGTTGAAATGAGGGGAGGTTCAAAGCGGCCCCTCCTTTCCGACCTTCGTGAATCAGGCGCTATTGAACAGGATGCAGATATGGTTGTCTTCATCCATCGTCAGGAGAAATTCGGAGTTCCTGCTTTTGAAGACGGCTCATCCACCAAAGGCATTGCAGAAATCATTCTTGCCAAAAACCGTAATGGACCTGTTGATGATGTCAAGCTCAGATTCCGCGAAGAGAAAGCTCAGTTTGTCGATCTGGATGAATTTGATTTTAATGAGTCTGCTGAACCCGGACCGGCTCCAAGCATAACCATTGGTTCAAAAATGAATAATGACAGTATGAAGAAACTTGGAGGGAGCTTTGACCAGGATTTCGATAACAATGATGAACCTCCCTTTGCATAATCCTGAACTGAATATCATTAGTTAAGCCTTAGTACCAGTCTGACTCCTGCATTCCGGTATCTCAGGTTCTCAAATCCGGCGTACACACCCAGCTCACCAAGAAGGAGCAGCTCTGTAATGCTGTACCCTATCTCAGTGTAACTTTTGTGGAAATCAGATGCCAGCCACGAAAAGCTAAGGTTTTCGCGCATCAGGGTTTTACTCAGGCCCGGCAGGTATTTAAGAAGCAGGTAGGGTGTTGTATATTTCAGGTGCACTTCACCATACAGGTCAGGTGAGCTCAATGAGTAATATGCTGGAAGCCTGAAAGCATCCTGGTAGTTGTCAATCAGAACAGGCAGTGGCTGCTCATTGTAATGGAAGAAATCATAGAACGTCAGGCTGCTGCTGTTAATAAATCCAGCCGCTCTTATTCTCCAGTTAAATTCACTGAATGCACCCAGGTCATGATGCTTTGATGCTTCAAACCTGATCATATCATAATTCCGCCAGCTGTCGGTAAATTCCGAAAATTCATTCACACCATGCTTCCATGTGAGAGTAAAAACAGGCCAGTCGGAACCCATAGGCACTTTTGCCCCGTTAATCACCCTGTATCTCTGCCTGGGTGTAATTGTAACATTTGTTACAAATTCCAAATGTTGCTGATCGCGGAGCCAGAACATGGAATCGGGTTCATTTTGCAGGAAGAAATTATCAGGTATGTTATCGGAATATCCATGATCAGTTTTGAAGAATGAAAAATCAGTGTTATTATCCAGCATCCTTCGGTGGTCGTATTCTGCTGAAAGTTCAAGCATTACACCCATAGCCACCCTTCTCCTGTGACCGATTGCCACGTAATTATTTTCGTAGAGCTTCATGTAATTCCTCTCCAGAAACAGGGAGGTCACTGAGTTTATGAGAGAGTTGACGCTTCCTCCCGCGGAGATATCCCTGCTTGTCATTCCTGCCCTGAAAAATATCTCTCTCTGCTTTATCCTGTCATAATTGAATGTTCCGTTCAGCCGCCACATCAGTTGTTCACGGCTGAAAGCATATTTAAGTTCAGGATAGAGTGAGAATGAAGCCTTGTCCCCCCATCTTTTTGATAACCTGAGATCCAGGCCGTAAACCAGTCCGTCAACAGTATTGAAGCTGAGGTTTTCCAGATCGATAAGTCCGCCGAAATTAAAGCTGAAGCCTGTGGTATCTGACCACGTATGGCCCATCCCTATATTTCTGATCGTCTTAAGGAACATGCTTTTCTCTTTTTTCCCTGATACAGCCGCCGTATCAGGTTTGTTACTGGCACCTGATGCGGCAAGTTTAAGACTGTCGCGCTGCCTGATGCTTTTAATTTCCAGATCTGACAAAGGGACCGGTCTTATCTCAGCCCAGAATGTGCTGTCCTTTTTCGCCGCATCCTTCTCGATTGTCGAAGTGAAGTTATCCCTGATCTCGAGACTGTTTCTGACGCTGTCAGGCAGTGCTTCCTCAGATTCCTTATCCATCAGCCTGGAAAGTCTCACCATTTCACGGTTGGATAAATCCTCCTTTTTAAGTATTTCCTCGATTTT
>Ga0172363_10000171_pt1 | contig 42754 bp, 42 predicted proteins | sample LakKivs2_kivu2a2_FD_114541 | JGI IMG/M metagenome (GOLD analysis project Ga0172363, IMG submission 114541) | Sediment microbial communities from Lake Kivu, Rwanda - Sediment s2_kivu2a2 | ecosystem: Environmental > Aquatic > Freshwater > Lake > Sediment | place: Rwanda: Western Province, Lake... | reverse complement strand
ATTAAATTGATTGGATTGATTCCAGAAAGGGTGAGGTTATCGCCAGAGATGATTCCCGATATCTCTGGCTTTTTGACTTCGCCTTCGGCTTTAATTTCAAAATCAACATCGCCAGAGTTTTTGCCGGGGAAATGGACCAGCTTGCTGACTTCTTCAAGATTAATCCTCCCGTCAGCCTGGAGAGCAACCTTCGGCGCTTCAAGGTAGTTTTCAACGGTTCCGGCTAAATTTAATCTGGAATCAGAAGTTTGCAAAGAAAATCTCTCAACCTTTATTTTTTCCGTATCAAAGGAGGCCAATAAGCTTAGTGCGGATAATTCAAGTTGACCTGCAGCCATCCCCAATGAGCCCCGGCCGGTTTGAAGTTCTACCCGATGAAGGTCTTCTTCAGGATGGAAATTGACATCCATCCTCAAGTTTGAGACCTCAGCGGAAATCGGGGTCTCGACGTCCTTGAAGGAGACTGAGCCTTCTCTCAACGCCAGAGCATCTATTCGAAAATTAAGAGCTTTCACCTGTGTTGGCCTGACTTTATCTTCATGCTTTTCTTTTTCCTGAATAGCTTCAGCCTGAGCCTTGCCAGGCTTCAAAGAAATTACCGGACGAATGATCTCAATTTGTTTAAAATGAATATCTCTACCGGTCAGCGTAGAAATAGAGGTTCGAACAAGAATCTTCTGGCAAGAAAAAGCTTCTACCGGGACAGTGCTCTTGTCTGAGGAAGCAATTTCAAGGTCATTTAGAGTGGCTTTGAGCCTGAACACATTGAGGCTCAAACGGCTGGCTTTTAAACCCAGGCCGGTTTTTTCTTCCAGTATCTTCTCAGCTCTGGATAAGACCAGGTTGCCGGCAGACCTCGTCTGAAGAAAAAGAGCAAAAGATATCAGCAAAAAAATCAAAACCCCGCTTGACCAGGCAGCGATCTTAAGGAAAGTTCTGATTTTGCTTTTTCTCTTTGGTTCTTCTTTTTCGTTCATAAAGGAATTATAAAGTCTAAGAAAGACTTAATTCAACTGAAATGAATGGAAGGGTCAATCCCAGTCCAGCAAACGCCTCTGACCTTCGAGTTGCCTGATTTCAGTTACGTCCTGACTGACTTCCAGACAACCACGGTATCTCCCCTGTTCATCCCGCACAGCAAAATACCTGATATGGATGAAACGGCCTGCAAGCTGAATCCAGAATTCAGCGGTATCCTTTTTTCCAGCTCGAAACGCCTCAAGAATTCTTTCTACGATATTAACGCTCTTGACTGGATGGCAGTTCTGAACCTTGCGGCCAATCACTCCGGGAACCCTGGTAAATATCCTGTCTTTTTTCTCAGAATAATAAAGAACAGTATCGTTCTCATCGACAAAAGAAACATCAACTGGAAGGGCTCGAAGCATAAGGTCAATTTGTTCAAGCGTGAGTCTTCCTGTCTTGAGGTTTAATAAGTCGCTCATGTCCAGATGCCTCCTGAAAAATATTTTCAGATAACAACCCGGGGAACCAGAGGATTTATCCGGGTGACGATTTCATAGCTGATAGTTCCAGCCAGGGCAGCTAAGTGGTCAGCAGTGATTTTCTCTTTGCCATCGGTTCCAATCAGGGTAACCCGGTCTTCCAGCTTGACTCCGGGGATATCACTTATATCAGCCATGATAAAATTCATACAGATTCTGCCTCTGATTTGAGCTCTCTTACCCCTGATGAGAACATAGGCAGAATTAGATAAGCTCCGGTCATAGCCATCATAGTAACCAACAGGTATCACCGCCAATCTCGTGTCCCTGGTTGTTCTGTAGGTGCAACCATAGCCAATATAGGCTCCTCGACTCACGGATTTTATCTGGGCCACCCTTGTCCTCCACCCGAGGACAGGCTTAAGCTTTAAAGGCTCCTGACCGCGCATCCGGCACGAAACCAGAGTCTCCTTGGACGGCCAGAGGCCGTACAGTCCTATACCCACCCGGACCAGGTCAAAATGAGTTTCTGGAAAAAGAATGGCTGCGGCAGAACAGGACATATGCTTGACCGGAATTTCGACGCCGTGACGCCTGCACCAGCGGACCGCATCCATAAAATTTTCAAGCTGATATCTTGGATAGATATCGTCAGTGGTATCCTCGATGTTGGCAAAATGAGAAGCCAGGCCTTCAACTACTATTTCCGGCAATTTTTTTACCTCCCGAAAAATAATTCCTAATCTTTTTATAGGAATTCCCTGACGGTTGGTTCCAGTCTCAACTTTGATATGAACGATGGCTTTTTTCTTCTGTTGCCTGGCAGCTCTGGCCAGTCCCCTCAAACTTTCCAGGTTATAAACAACAGTTCTCAGGCTAAATCGAACCGCGGCCTCAAGCTGTTTGAGCGGTACATAGCCCATAATCAATACAGGCTGATCAAACCCAGCCTGTCTCAGGAGCAGGCCTTCTTCCAGACTGTTTACACCGAACCAGCGCAATCCCGATTCTTTGGCCAGGCTGGCGATTTCCCGAAGGCCATGACCATAAGCATTAGCTTTGACCACAGCCATCAGTTCTGCGGAACCCAATCTTTTTCTGAATTCCTGAACGTTATGAAAGAATGCCTGACGGTCTATTTCTACCCATTGCAATAGCGATTTATTAATTGCCATTTTGCTTCGCCCTTATTTTACTTATTGTGCATCCTTAAGAAGCCAGCCGGCTCTTTCTTTGAGCAGCTCCTGAATTTGGTCTTTAAGGTAGATGATATCTTCCCGGTCCACCCCGGTTGAGACCAAAGATACCCTGGTCTCCAGAGTATCTTCCAGCCAGCGCAGATAATCCAGGAATCCTTGCGGCAAATCATCAAAACTCCTCAAGCGGCGAATGGATTTCGACCAGAGTGGAAAAGTCCTGTATTCTGGTTCAATTTTTTCCAGTATCCAGGGCTCCGAAGGAAACTCTTTTAACCGGGCGCCTTTATAACGATAACCCTGACAGGCTTTGACCTCTTTCAGTGCTTCGAGAACGTCAGGTTTGGTCAGAGCGATTTGATCAACGCCGTTGATGCGGCAGGCATAACGAACAGCCACGGCATCAAACCAGCCGCATCTTCTCGGCCGGCCCGTGGTGGCCCCGAATTCGTCGCCCTGACTGGCGATCAAACTTCCCGTCTCGTCTTTCAGCTCGGTTGGAAACGGTCCTCCGCCCACTCTTGTAGTATAAGCCTTGGTTATACCAAGAACAGCCTGCACCTGCTTCGGGCTGAGACCGAGGCCCGTGCAGACTCCTCCGGCTGTGCAGCTGGATGATGTGACATAGGGGTAGGTGCCATGGTCAAGATCAAGCAGAGCTCCCTGGGCTCCTTCAAACAGGATTGACTTTCCTGCTCTGATCTGACCGGCCAAGAAAGCAGAAACATCTTTGACAAAAGGAGCCATCCTTCGTCCAAATTCTGTATACTCAGCTATAATAGATTGCGCTTCTAAGCGAACATAACCATGGGCTTCAAGGATTTTGTTTTTGACCTTGAGGTTGTCCTTAATTTTTTCTTCCAGAATTTCCGGTTCAAGGAGGTCAGCAACTCTTATTCCCCAGCGGGCGGCTTTATCTTCGTAACACGGACCTATGCCCCGGCAGGTAGTCCCGATCATTCTCTTGCCCCGCATTTCCTCGCTGATTTTTTCCAGAAGCGGATGGTAAGGCATTATCACCTGCGCTGACCGGCTGAGGACAAGTCTTTTTTCGTCAATTTCCAGCCCAAGAACTTTCAAATCGTCTATCTCTTTGAAAAAAGCCTGAGGGCTGACCACCAGCCCGTTGCCGATGACACAGATTTTATCAGCATGAAGGATACCTGAAGGAATCAAATGCAGGACGACCTTCCTGCCACCGTAATAGACCGTATGTCCGGCATTATGACCTCCCTGGTAGCGGGCAATAATCTCAAAAGCCGGGGCAAGGAAATCGACAATTTTGCCTTTGCCTTCATCCCCCCACTGAGTTCCTGTGACCAGAAGATTGCTCATTTAAAAATCCTTAAGAATCATAGAAATATTGCAGGCCGCCAGACACAAACGGCAGTATTTTATCAGATTTTAACCACCACTTAAAGCCTTCAAAAAACAAACCCCAGCTGAACAGAAAGGGCGTTGTCTTTTATGGATACATCCTTTTCTTTGTTCCAATCATACTCGAATTTAGCAAAAAAATTCTTAGAGATTTCCCACTTGAAACCAAGGGCCAGGCGAGTCTTCTTTACCATATTCTCTATGAAAACACCGAGCGCTGGAGCCTGCTCATCGTTAACCAGATAATCCGGAACAAATGAATGCTGATAGCTTAAAAATGGCCTGAAGTTCTTGACGATCATGCTGGCCGTGAGGTAATAGCCATCAAATTCCATTTTTTCATCAGAAGTCGCGTGGTCATAGATGGTTTTGATGTATTCACCCCTTACTTCCCATTCCGCAGTGACCCAGATCAGGTCAACCCCCTCAAACACAATTCTTTTTGAACCATCCGAATCATATTTTCCAGTATAGATTGAACCTCCAGCTTCAAAACCTTCTCCGAGCCTCAGGCCAAGCCTCCCCCCGAGGGCTTTATCCTTGTTTATATCCTGGGCAGCTGTAGTCAAATAACCATCCTGGTCAACGGAAAGACCGTTAACCATAAATGCAGAATAATAAAATACAGAGAAATTGCCTTCCCAGCAGAGGCCGAGGTCATTCCAGCGAAAGGGAAAGAAGTGAAAAACCAGGGGCCTCAACACCGTCGGATTTTCTGAAGGCCGGGCTAAACGGTTGAAACGACCAAACGGAATTTCAAACAATCCCAACCGAATGTTCAATGAATCACTGCCCTGGATATTAAGGTATGCTTGCCTTAAAGTGAAATTTTCATTCAACCTCAGCTGAACCTCGGTCAAGAAGGTCAAACGGTCCGAAATAGTTCCTGCAGCCAGCAGCCCGCCAGAAAGATTCTTAAAAGTACCATCTGGACATACGCCTTCCTGCTGGCTTTTCAGATATTCAAAAGAAAAATATCCAGAGAATTTTATCTGAGCTTTTAAAAAAGAAGCCAGCGACAGAATCATAATCACGCTGAGAAAAATGCTTTTCATGGTTTTCATGGTCATCTCCTTTTAAGCCTGCCAGCCATCTCTTTCATCAGTTTATTGTTCTATCAGCCGGGAAAAGTCAAAATTATCTTCCAGAATCTCTTCTTTAAACCGGCCGATATTTTTTTCAGACTGGATAATCCGGCTTATTTCCTGAACACCTTTCTTGACGCCAAACCAGATGGCTCCAACACAAATATCATTTTTGATAACTAATTTTTTATAAATTCCAGATCCGGGTTTCTCTTTAGTCAGGATTTCGAAATCTCCATTTTCAGGTATGACCATCCCAACAGAAGTCAGATATATACCTGCCACCTTTAAAGTATTAGCCGGAATCGTGCCTTCATATTTTTTGACCTGACCGCAAAGATTAAAAGCCAGAGCCCGGGCCTGGTCAAAAGCAGCCGGAATCAAACCATAAACCCGTCCTCGATGTTCAGCCACATCACCAGCCGCATAGACCCGGGGATGGCCGGTCCTTAAATAGTCATCAACCACCACACCTTTCGAACATTGTAAGCCACAGGCTGCGGCCAGCTCCTTTCGGGGCCTCGCTCCCGAAGCTACGAGAACTACCCCGGCCGGGATTACATCTCCATCTTTGAAGCGAACACCGCTCACTGAATCATCACCGAATATTTCGACGGCTTCTTTTCCCAATAAAAATTTTATACCCATTCCTTCCAGCCTGGTCTTCAACAGAGCTGCGCCGGCTTCATCGAGCTGACGAGGCAGAAGCCGATCAAAAAACTCCACCACAGTCACTTTCTCCAGCCCTCGCCAGCACAGAGCCCTGGCCAATTCCAGACCCAGCAGTCCACCGCCCAGGATAAGCACTTCGGGTCCGGAGTGAATGAGTTCAACAAGTTCCAGGGCATCATCCAGAGTTCTCAGAGCCAGCACCTTCTTTTTCTCAACACCTGAAATCGGAGGGATGAACGGTGCGGCTCCAGTAGCCAGGACGAGGTAATCAAAATCGACTATGATTTTATCTTCAATTTCAACAGTCTGTTTGACCGGGTCAATCCTGGAAGTATTCTTACCAAGATTGACCTGAATTTTCTGCCTTTCTGCCCATCCTTCAGGAAAGGCAAAAACTTTTTCCGCCGGCATAAGACCGGCCAGAAAATCAATCAGGTTCGGCCTTGGATAATAATGGTGTCTTTCCTGGCTGATGATAATTATTTCAGACTGTGAATCAAGTTCCCGGATTGTTTTCCCGGCCATGGTTCCAGCCAGTCCGTTGCCCAGAATAACAACTTTCATTATCTTTCTTATAGCGCCGGGAAGATTCAGCCAATCTTTTGAAAGTACTCTTTACTGACCCCGCACTGCGGACAAACCCAATCCTCTGGCAGGGATTCAAAAGGAGTTCCGGGAGGGATGTTGTTATCAGGGTCGCCGACTTCTGGGTCATAAATATATCCGCAGGCTGTGCATTCCCATTTTTCCATGAATCAAACCTCCGCTTTAATTTAGCTTCATTATAACGGACAATTTATCTAATACAAACGAAAACTTTCAGACTCTCCGGCGAGCAGCTCAAGGATTTTTTCCTTCAAACGGCAATTTCTCTTTATCGGTTTATCATTTTTAATGGCAATGTGCATGGCCCGGTAGGAGCCGATGATGACGCTCAGCTTCCTGGCTCGAGTTAAAGCAGTATAAAAGAGGTTTCTTTGCAGCATTATGTAGTGCTGGGTCAGCAATGGCATGATTACTGCCTGATATTCATTCCCCTGTGCTTTGTGGACAGAAATGGCGTAGGCAGTCACGAGATCACTGAGTTCATCTCTTTCATAAGAAACCAGCCGGCCATCAAAATCAACCAGGACGCCAAATTTCTCAGAGTCGATTTGAACGACTGTGCCCAGATCGCCATTGAACACTTCCTTCTCATAATCATTTCTTATTTGCATCACCTTGTCTCTAACCCGGAATTCTTTCTGACCGTACTTCAGACCTGTCGAAGATGGATTGAGGGCCCTCTGAAGGTCAAGATTGAGCCGGTCGACGCCGGCCAGTCCTCTGTACATCGGGGTGATGACCTGGACCTGAGTGGAAAGCGGACTCAGGCCAAGGCGCCGGGGAATGCTGAAACGACAGAGCTTCAAAATCAGTTGAAAGACCTTTTCTTCATCTTCCTGGTGTATGAAATAAAAATCAGCAGTCAGGTCTTTCCGCTGGGGGTACACCAGGGACAAACCCTGATTGATGCGGTGAGCATTGACCACAATCAGACTTTCCTTGGCCTGACGAAAGATTTCAGTTAATCTAACAACTTCAACCGCTCCGCAATCAATCAGGTCCCGAAGCAGGTTGCCAGGTCCAACTGAAGGTAACTGGTCCTTATCCCCAACCAGAATCAATCTCATCTCTGCCGGCACAGCCCGCAACAGATGGTACATCAGAGGCAGGTCAACCATAGAAAATTCATCCACGATCAAGGCTTCAGCCTTGAGCGGGTAGCTTGGCCCTCTTCTAAACCGGCCTTCCTTTGGCTGAAACTCGAGCAGGCGATGAATGGTCTTAGCCTCACGAGCAGTCGTCTCCGCCAGCCTTTTAGCTGCTCTGCCGGTCGGAGCAGCCAAAAGAATCTTCTTCTGCTGGGTTTCAAAAATGTCAACGATAGCTCTGATGATGGTAGTCTTGCCCGTGCCCGGACCTCCGGTAATAATCAGAATTTTTTTCTGGAAGCAAGATTCAATGGCTTTTTTCTGAAGCAGAGAAAAATTGATACCAAGCTGGCTTTCCACGGCCTGGATTTTTTTTTGAGGGTCAAAATCCGGAAAGGGACAGGGAGTTCTGGCCAGGTTAACGATAGACCGGGCAACTTCTTCCTGGGCCCTGTAGAAGAATGGCAGATAGAGAAAAGATCCGCTCCCGGTTTCTTCTCTGCTCAGAGTCTGGTTCAGAACCAGCTCGTTCAGGGCGAGCTCAATGCGCTCAGGGACAACTCCCAGGTCTTTGAGGCATTTCTGCTTGACGTCGTCTTCATCAGAAAACACATGCCCCTGGTCATTATCCATTTCCAGCACATAAAGGATGTAAGCTTTTATTCTTTCGATAGAATCCGAAGCGACGCCCAATTTCAGAGCAATCTGGTCAGCCGTCTTGAAGCCTATGCCCCTGATATCAAGACAGAGCTGATAGGGATTCCGCCGCAGGATTTCAAATGAGGCCTGAGCATAAGTCCGGTAAATCTTGTAAGCCATGGTGGTGGACACGTCGTGTTCCTGGAGAAAAATTATCAGGTCGCAGATTTCTCGATGCTCTCCCCAGGACTTAACAATTTCTGCCAATTTTTTTTCACCAATTCCCTCGACTCGTTTTAATTTTCCTGGCTTGTTTTTCAAAATCTCTGTCGTTCTTTCTCCAAATTTCTTGACTATTCTCTTAGCCAGAACTGGTCCAATCCCCTTAATCAAACCTGAAGCCAGGAATTTTTCTATCCCTTTGACTGAACTCGGAAGGACGAGAGAAAAGGATTCCATCTGGAATTGCTGGCCGAATTTTTCATTTTTTTCCCAGTGTCCTTTAACTTTCAGACATTCACCTGGAGAAAGAGGGGGAAAATTGCCAACGACTGTGATTTCCTGAGTTCCGGATTTGACCCTGAAAACTGAATAACCATTCTCCGGATTGTAATAAATGATCTGCTCGACTATACCTTCAAGAAATTCCATTGAACACCATCAAAACAAAGTTAAAATCTCAACTCCGGTAGGTCAACCTTAATCATTCCTCAGAATCACTGAATCGCCCGCCCCAAGCCCGAGGATTTCGGCCGCTGACTTCTTGTAGACAGCGATCTCCAGTAATCCCAGGCTGTCAATCATAAAAAAAGGTTTATCGGCTGAGGCCAGGGAATAGGTTGAGGCCATTTCCGAAATTTTTTTCTTTCCCGCCCAGAGCACCAGATTAGAGCCGGAGCTGGAGTTAAGAAACTTTATGATCAGGTCCTGATTGATATTGGTTATCAGATTGCCAAATTTATCCTGATAAAGGATATTCCCTTGAATCTCTTTTTTCCTGACCACAGGATGTGGACAATCAAGTTTCTCATAAGAAAAAACCGGGCTGGCGAGTTCGTGAATTGGAATCCCCAGGCTCAGCCAGCCCGCAACCGGAGCCATCTTGTCCCGGGCTTCAAAACTCGTTCTCCGTTCAGTGATAAAATAATTCTTACCGGTGACTTCATACAGTTCAGCCTTGTCTTGATCCAGGGCCAGAGAAAGAACTCCGTTATCAGGAGCAAGGAAGAAGTGACGTTTGGTTCTGGCCATAAGAATCCGGCGCTCGCTGCCCACGCCGGGGTCCACGACAGTCAGAAATATAGTACCGGCGGGGAAAAAGCGATAACAGGCCCAGAGGACAAAAGCCGCTGCCTGAAGGTTGAAATCAGGAAGGTCGTGGGTCAGGTCAATCAGGCCGGCTTGGGGATTGATTGACAGAATAACTCCCTTCAAAGAGGCAACAAAAAAATCTCGAGCTCCAAAATCAGTCAGAAGCGCAATCAGGGGTCTGCCCATCTTCCTTCCTGAGATGTCCGGCTGAGAATAATATTATTGCAGCAGACGGAACCGGTCAACAAATTTTTTATCGTGGCCCGGGCCAGAATCAGAAAACAACCTTTAACATTCTTTTCCAGCGAGCCTTGAAAATAAAGCGGAAAAATTTCATTAATTTATCACCAAAACCATTTTTCTGATAAGCATCCGCTTCCGCTTCATAAGAAAAATAGATCATCCAGGGCCGGCCTTTAATGTAGGTTCTTGGCAAGAAACCCCAGTATCTGCTATCAGAACTGTTATCTCTGTTATCTCCCATGACAAAGATATGTCCGGGCGGAACGACTACCGGTCCGAAATTATCACGGATAACGTCGTCGTATTGATAATAATTGCCCTTCTGATATATCTGGGAATCATTATGCACTTTATACCTTTCCTCGAGAGGAAGGTCGTTGACATATACTTCCTTATCTTTTATTTCTATTTTTTCACCTTCGAGAGCAATTACCCTTTTTACATAATCTTTACCATAGTTTTCGCCTGGTATGAGAAACTTAAAAACCACAATGTCCCCGCGTTTTATCTTTCTGCATGGCAACACAGTTGATTCTATAGGCACCACCGGATCGGCATATACAAGCTTATTAACCAGAAGAAAGTCTCCCACGAGCAGAGTCGGCTCCATCGAACCTGTAGGTATCTGAAAGGCCTGGACGACATAGGTCATGACAAAGAAGACAAAAACTGCTGTTTCAGCGATTAATTCAAAATACTCGCGGAAAACATTTTTTTCCTTCTTTTTCCCCTCTTCTTTCTCTTTGACTTCTTCGATTTCTTTTTCAAGATTTCTTCCGAGCAAAGCCATCGTCTTTTCCCTTATTTTTTCTGTTAATATACTCTAAATTCCTTCTGGATTCAATATATATAATAAGGAATACAGGTGTTCTCTGTCTTGACAGGCTGCCCGTTTAGGGTTTTACTTAAGACATGGTCATCGCTCTTTTCGGTTATGCGGGCTCCGGAAAAAGTTGCCTGTTTGAGATCCTGAGCCAGAAAAAAAGAGAAGAGCTTCATCATCGGCCCGACCTCAAGCACGAAATGCCAAGAACAGTCTGCCAGGTCCCTGATTCCCGCCTGGACCAGCTATCTTTTCTTTACCCTGAAAAGAGAAAAGTCTATGTTCATATGGAAATTGAAGATTTTCCAGGGATGGCCTGCGGCGAATTCTCAAGCAGCCTTTACCTCAGTCAGCTGAGAAAAGCTGACGGCCTGGTTCACGTGGTTCGCGGTTTTAAGAATCCCCCCCTTCCTCATCCCAGAGGAAGGATCAACCCGGCAGAAGACATCAAATCAATGACCGAGGAATTAATCCTCTCCGACCTCATCATGGTATCCGGAAGGCTGGAAAAGCTGGAAAAAGACCTGAAAAAGGCCAGAGACCCGGAAGCCCAAAAGGAAAAAGAACTTCTGGAAAAGATAAAGCCTGTTCTGGAAGAAGGCCGGCTGATTCATGATTTGCCTTTAACTCCGTCAGAAGAAAAAATGCTCCGCGGATTCTGCTTTCTTTCTCTGAAGCCTGTTCTTCAGATGGTAAACCTGGATGAACAGGACCTGGCCGGCCTTGATCATCCAGGAGCACTTTATCCGGCCCTTGACCCTGAAATTCCTGTGCTTGCCTTTTGCGGTAAAATCGAAAAAGAATTAATGGAGCTTGAAGAAGAAGACCGGAAACTGTTTATGACGACCTACGGACTCGAAGAGTTGACTCCCGCGAGGTTTTTCAGAAAGATTTTTCAAGCCCTGGAGCTGATAAACTTTTATACTATCGGCAAAGACGAAGTAAGAGCCTGGGTAATTAAGGGCCGGACACCAGCTGTCCAGGCGGCTGGAGAGATTCATACCGATATAGAAAAAGGATTCATTCGCGCCGAAGTCATTACCCTGGACGAGCTGATAAAACATGGCTCCTGGCAAAAAGCGAAAGAAGCAGGTGTTCTTCGCCTTGAAGGTAAGGAATATCCTGTTAAGAACGGCGACGTAGTTTATTTCAGATTTTCAACATGAGCAATTCATTCGAGGTCACCAGCCGGAGTTCTTCTGATAAGGCCAGAACCGGCCTGCTGAAAACTGCCCATGGCCAGGTTGAAACTCCGGCTTTTATGCCCGTGGCCAGCCAGGGAACGGTCAAAGCTCTGACTCACGCTATCCTGAATGAACTCGGGTCTCAGATTATTCTGGTGAATTCCTATCATCTCTTTCTGAGGCCTGGCATAGAATTGATAAAAAAAGCTGGGGGTCTTCACAAATTTATTTCCTGGCTCAGACCCATTCTTACTGACAGCGGCGGTTTCCAGGTTTACAGCCTGTCACCCCTGGTAAGAGTCAGCGATGAGGGCGTCAGTTTTTCTTCCCACCTGGATGGAAAAAAGATTTTTCTGACTCCTGAAGAAACAGTTAGAATCCAGACCGACCTGGGCTCAGATATCATGATGTGCCTTGATTATTTCCCCTCTTACCCCTATTCAGAAGAGCAAGCAGCTAAGTCAGTGGAGCTGACCAGCCGCTGGGCCAGGCGTTGCCGCGAAGAATTTGATCACCTCCAGCCAGCCACTCAGCTCTGGGGTATCACGCAGGGCGGCGTTTTCTGGCCCTATCGTCAGAAGAGCATTGAAGAAATCGTCAGCCTGGACTTCCACGGTTATGCCCTCGGAGGTCTGGGAATCGGCGAACCCAAGACTCAACTCTATGAAATCTTAGAAAACTCAAACGAGCTTCTGCCTGAAAACCGACCAAAGTATTTGATGGGCATAGGCTATATTGAAGATATTCTGGAAGCTGTGGAGAGAGGAGTGGACTTTTTTGATTGTGTCCTCCCGACCAGGAATGCCAGAAACGGCACTCTGTTCACCAGTCATGGCCGGGTCTCAATAAAAAATCAAAAATACGCAGACGACGACCGGCCGCTGGACGAAAGCTGTCAGTGCTATACCTGCAGAAACTTTTCGAGAGCGTATCTCAGGCATCTTTACGAAAGGCAAGAAATAAGCTCAGCGATTCTGAACACCATTCACAACCTGTATTATTATCTTGACATCTTCAGAAAAATGAGGCAAGCTATTGAGTCTGATTCGTTTCAACCGTTCAAAAAAGCTATCATAAAACAAAATTTAAACGAATAGGAAGAGAAGATGAGCTTTTTAACTTTTATGAGTATGTCAGGACAGCAGGCTGCTCCCCAGGGTCAGAGCAACTTGCTGTTCGGGCTTTTGCCTTTCATCCTGGTGTTCGTGATTTTTTATCTATTGATTATTTTGCCGCAGAGAAAAAAGCAAAAACAACACCAACACATGGTGGAAAATCTAAAGCCGGGTGACCGAATTATCACCAACGGTGGAATTTTTGGCACAGTGATGGATGTTCATCCTGACCGCATAGAACTTAAAATTGCTTCTAACGTTAAGATAGACATCCTTAAGAGTGCTGTGGCCATAATACTTTCTGACAAGGAAAAAACTGAATCAAAGGCATCCAGTTGATTCGTCAGAAAAAATAATCCACAAGAGAGAGATTTACCAAGATGAAAAAGAAACTGCAATGGAAATTAGCTCTCACCCTGATTGTTATGGGGCTTTGTATCTTTCTTGTTTATCCGCCCAAAGATAAGATCAAGCTCGGTCTTGACCTGAAAGGCGGAACACATCTGGTGCTTCAGATATTAACTGAAGACGCCATCAATGCGGAAACAGACCAGCAGATTTCCAGATTCGAAGAAGTTTTTAAGAAGAATAACATCACATACGCAGAAGCTGCCAAGGAGAAGCCCGGTCGTTTCTTCTTCAGGGGAGTTAATCCTGACCAGGAAGGAAAAACCAGGGACCTCATCGACCAGTACACGAGAGATTGGGATTATTCTTTTACCGGAGACAGGGTCGTCTTCAACCTTAAACAGGTGGCTGCTCAGTTCCTGAAAGACCAGGCGGTTAATCAGACGCTGGAGACCATCAGGAATAGAGTCGACCAGTTTGGAGTGGCCGAGCCGGTTATTCAGAGGCAGGGTTCTGACCGTATAGTGGTTGAGCTGCCAGGCATTGAAGACCCGGATAGAGTTAAAAATCTGATTAAAGTTACGGCCGTGCTTGAATGGAAGCTGGTCAAAGCCGGACCAGCAGCAGATGAAGAAACTCTCCTCCAGGAATCCGGCGGTAAACTTCCTGAAGATGCTGAAATAGTCAGGGCTGACCCAAAAAGAGGTTATCAGGGTTATTACCTTGTGAGCCGGGTAGCCACAGTAACCGGAAAAGATTTAAGAGCTGTCCGCCGTGGTGTTGATGAGTGGAACAACCCGGCGGTTCATTTTACTCTTAATGCCGACGGGGCCAGACGCTTTGAACAGGTGACAGGCCAGAATATCGGGAAGCAGCTGGCGATAATCCTTGACGGAAGACTTCAGTCCGCTCCAGTAATCAACGCCAGAATTTCCGATTCCGGTATAATCCAAGGAAGATTCACATCTGAAGAAGCAGATGACCTGGTGGTCATTCTTAAGGCCGGGGCGCTTCCGGCCGGAATTAAATATCTTGAAGAGAGAACCGTTGGTCCAACCCTCGGTTCTGACTCTGTGCGTCAGGGCTTGATTTCCGGATTGGTGGCCGTCTTTGCGGTCATGGTCTTTATGATTTTTTATTACAGACTTTCCGGGACGAATGCCATCGTCGCCCTGCTCTTAAATGAGCTGATAATCTTTGGAGCCATGGGTTATTTTCGAGCCACCCTGACCCTGCCAGGCATCGCTGGCATCATCCTGGGAATCGGGATGGCCGTGGATGCCAATGTCCTTATCTTTGAGAGAATCAAAGAAGAATTGGCCGTGGGTAAGAACATCTCAAGTTCAATTTCCAACGGTTTTTCCCGCGCCTTTTCAGCCATCTTTGACTCCAACCTGACGACCATAATCTCAGCCATCTTCTTATTCCAGTTTGGCACTGGCCCGATAAAGGGCTATGCTGTGACCCTAATCTGCGGTCTGGTGGCTAACCTTTTCACAGCCGTTTTTGTATCGCACTTAATCTTTGATGTTTTTATTCCAATGAACGCCAAGAGGTTGAGTATCTAAAATGGACATCTTTAAAAAAACACCCAACATCCGTTTTCTAAAATACAAATGGATCGCCCTCTTGATAACTATCTTTATCATCCTGGCCGGGATTCTAAACATCGTGGCTGGCAAAGGACTGAAGCTGGGCGTTGATTTTGGTGAAGGCACACTGATCAGGGTCAAATTCAAAGAACCCATCTCTGTCTCCAGTGTTCGAGGGCTCCTGTCTGATGTCGGCCTGGGCAACAGCATCATTCAGGAGACCGGCAAGGACAGCCGCGAATTCCAGATAAGGACGATGGAAACCAAGACTACCAGACAGGATCAGGAGATTGAAAGCCATCAAATCATGGCTGACCGAGTGATTAAAGCTCTTCAGGGCATTGAAACTGAGGAACAAGTGGCTAAGAGTCTGCTTGACCTCAACAACATTGACCGGAATACTCTAACTTCTCTTCTGGGACAGGTTTTTCCCGACCAGGCTGAGGAGATTGCTGGCAGAATTATAGAATACCGAACACTTCACGGGATAATCTCAGACTTGAATGAACTTAAGAAGGAGCCAGCCTCTGTGCCGGAGGAAGCAATTGATTATTTGAGGCAAAAAACATTTCTGGGCAAGCTCACGGTCCTCAGTCGTGAAACGGTGGGCCCTCAAGTTGGAAAGGACCTGCGGAACAAAGCTGCTCAGGCCATCATCTGGTCTCTTATCGGAATGCTGGTTTATATTGCCTTCAGATTTAAGGGAGTGGAGTTCGGAGCCGCAGCCATTTTCACTCTAACCCAGGATGTGTTGATAACTCTGAGCATATACTCTTTCACCAGCCGCGAAATCAACCTGCCGATTGTAGCTGCTCTGTTAACGATAGTCGGTTTCTCTATTAACGATACGATTGTCATTTTTGACCGCATCCGCGAACTTAAGAGAACGATGAGAAAAGAATCACTGGAGAACATCATGAACCTTTCTCTCAACCTCAACCTGTCCCGGACTTTAATCACCTCGGGAACGGTTTTTCTGACTGTTCTTTCTCTCTTTCTTTTTGGTGGCAAAGTGATCAACGACTTTGCCTTTATCATGTTGATAGGAACCGTGGAAGGTGTCTATTCCACCATCTTCCTTTCCTGTCCGGTTGTCCTTTTCTGGAACGCCTATATTAAGAAGAAAAAATTTCATAAATAATTAAATTTGACTTGTAAAATAAATAATTTTAATTTATACTTTAAGCTTAGCTAACCCGTATAGCGTGAGGTATAAAATGCCAAAAGTAAAAAGGCCTGAACAGGAACAGGACGTTCCTAACCTCTTCAAAGATTCCTTCTTTAAGGCCGAGCCCGGGATTAAGAGAAAAGCACTTGCCCTGCCCATTGCCATTATTATCCACGCTATTTTTGCTGCCTCTGTTATTGTCATCCCGCTTCTGTCAACAGATCAGCTACCCAAGGTTGAAGTCTACAGTGCTTTCCTGGCCCCACCGCCTCCACCACCCCCGCCGCCCCCACCACCAGCTAAGAAAAAGGCCACGACCACCAGAACAATCAAAGCCGTACAGGCTGCCCCTTCTGTTGAACCCGGAAGGTTGGTTGCTCCAGTTGAAATCCCTGAACAGATAGCCCAGGAACAGGTCTCAGATATCGGTATTGAAGGCGGAGTTGAAGGCGGAGTTGAAGGCGGAGTCATCGGCGGAGTGCTTGGCGGAGTAGTTGGCGGAGTCATCGGCGGAGTCGTGGGTGATGTTGAAGAACCAGTTCGAGCCATAGGCGAAATAAAACCACCCAAGCTCATCCACAAAGTTGAGCCTACCTATCCTGAAATCGCGCGTCAAGCAAGGGTTGAAGGCATCGTCATTCTCGAAGCAGTTACGGATATCTACGGACGGGTTCAGTCAGTCAAACTCTTGCGGTCAGTTCCTCTGCTCGATCAAGCAGCTATCGATGCGGTCAAACAATGGGTCTACGAGCCAATGATTATCAACGGCCGGCCCAGAGGAGTTATCTTTACTGTTACGGTGACCTTTAAACTTAAGTAAATCTTTGCAAGGAAAAGCTAATCATGGCTTTCGATATCTAAAAGGAGGTTTTAGACATGCAATTCGGTCTGATTGAAATGTGGCAGGCCATGGGCCCTGTGGCAAAAACCGTTGCCATAATCCTGATTGCCCTCTCGGTAATTACCATCTATTTATTCATTGAGCGCCAGTTGACTTTTGCTCGCGCCAGAAAAAAATCATTAGAAGTTGCTCCCAAGCTGGCTGAGCTGATGAAAAATGGTCAGCTGAAAGAGGCTCAGTCTCTGGCTTCTAAGAAAGATTATAAAGCCAGCCATCTGGCCAGGGTTACAGCCGCTGGTATTGAAGAATATCTGTCCAGCCGGTCATCCAATCTTTCTCTGGAAGAGCAGATTGAGTCTGCCCAGAGAGGTTGCATGCGAGCTCAATCTCTGTTCACGCAGGACCTGAAGAGGGGTTTGAGCATTATGGCCACCATTGCTACTTCTGCACCATTCATCGGGTTGTTCGGAACTATTTTCGGAATCATCAACGCCTTCCGTGGAATGGCTCTGACCGGCTCTGGCGGTATCGGTGCTGTGGCTGCAGGAATTGCTGAAGCTCTGGTGACTACTGCTTTCGGTATTCTCGTGGCTATTATCGCCCTCTGGACTTTCAACTCTCTGAATACCAAGATTGATGTTTACAGTACTGAGATGGAGAATACTACTTCTCAAATTGTCGACTATTTCATCCGTGTTTCCGGGGCAAAATAAGCTGCCTCAGGTAAAATTATTTTGAGAGAGGAGCATCATGGCCTTTTCAGTTTCGATGAACGAAAAAGAAACCGTAAAATCTGAACCCAATGTTGTTCCTCTTTGTGACGTTCTTCTGGTTCTTCTGATCATTTTTATGGTCGTGACACCGCTCGTCCAGAAGGGGGTCGATGTCCAGATACCGTCGGCTCTAAATACGACCAACATGCCCGATAGTCCTGAAGTGGTCCTCTCCATAAAAGCAGACGGTTCGCTCTATCTCAAAGATCAAAGGGTTACTTTTGAAGGGCTGGCTTCTGCTCTTGAAGAGGCTTTTCTCACCGCCACTGAAAAAAAGCTTTATCTACGGGCTGATCAGAACCTGGAATTTGGCAAGATCATCGACGTTATCGACCAGATTCGTGAAGCCGGTATTGAGATGGTCGGGATCATCACAGAGAGGAAAGCGACCGAGGGTGAATGATTCCCCGGTTTTAACTTAACTTAGCCAAGGAAAGGGGAAGGCTGAAGACAGCCTTCTCCTCTTATTTTTTTCTGAGAAAACATTCCAGACCTCAATTGATTCCATGCAGAGATAGAGCTTTTCTTCTGCGCTGAAAGCGGAGAACATCTTTCTCAATTCTTGATAGAGCTTGATCCTTAAGGGCCTGGGATATCTTATCTTCCCGTCCCTGGACCTGATGAATTCGTGTTCAAAAATGGCACTCTGAGGAAAACGTCTTCTGACGACTTTTAGCAAATCAGGAGCAAAACGAAGAGTGCCAAGGCTGACCCAGGCAATACTTTCCGCGGGAACGATCTCAAAAATCCTTTCTACAACCTGCTGATAATCTTGGTTCCAGCCCGGATAGTGGATTATGGGATCAAAATGAAAGGCTACTTTATAGCCATGCGCCGAGGCTCTAACTGCAGCTTGCAGCCTTTCTTCAAGACTGGCTGCTCCTCTTTCTTCGGCCTCAACCATCCTCTCTGTATTAAGGGACCAGGCCAGAACTACGTTCGGTTCGGGTCTTATCCTCAGCAAGCTGTTGATATTGCCAGTCTTAGTTTTCAGTTCAAGATGGTAGCCATGCTGTTTCCGGAAAAGCTCCACCAGAAAATAAGCATCCCCTGTCAAATCATCGAGAGCAAGAGAGTCTCCCAGCTCCCCTGTGCCGATTCTTATGACTCTGCTTCTTTTCTGTTTAAAAAAAAGCTCCATCTCCTCGATAAGATTGCCTCTATTTACTGAGATGATTAAGGGCTGTTCTTCAAGATAAACCTGAAGGATGCAATAACTGCAATCCAACGGGCAGTTTATCTGAAGGTCTATATTCCAGTAATCGCAGCTAACACAGCGAGAAGTGCAGGGACAGGGCCGGAGAAAGGATTTTTGTTCTGTCAGGAAAAGCAATTTTTTGCTTTCACCGACTGAGTCTGAAGCCAGCCTGATCTCCTGTCTTATGTGCTCAGGGCCATCAACCACCTCAACTGGCAAGGAGGATAATTTGCCAGTTATTCTTGAAACGAGCGGTGAGTTTTCTACTTTCCTGTCGATAAAAATCTTCTTGAATCTGTCCTGCTTCATTCTTCTGTCTTATTGTGGAGAAGTTCAAACAGCTTTGACCAGTTCTTCTCATCCAGGCTTCTTGATATCTCATCAATGGCCTTCCTAAGTTCCTGTTCAGAATCAATTCGAACCTGAAGGGTCAGGCTGGTTTCCTCCAGGGTCCGGTCATAATTCATTCTGATGCTTTCTGGAAGACCGAGCTGCTTCAATTCTCTGTCGATCTCCTCGCCACGGCTACTGATGCCTGGATTTATTTCCTTCCTCAGGACCAGAAGCAATTTTTCTGCTGCGGCCAATCTGTCTTTCCTGAACATTTCCAAACAAAAGGCCATCTCCGGTTGCTCAACTATTTCCCCAAGGCTTTTACCTTGCCTCTTTTTCAAAGAATAGAATAGCTCGATTATTTCCTTCTGTTTGTTCTGGGTCAGACCAGAAATCAAGGGAAGAAGCAACGATCTTTCATCTAAGGAGAAAGTCAAAAAAAGCTCAGCCGCTGCCAGTTTCCAGTCCTTAAGATGAACGATGGGGAGGGCTTCATGCAGAGACGAAAGCTCCAGCAGCACTTGATAGGTCTGCCTTGCAGGTGGAAGTTCAAGGAGGGGCAGAATTCTGGTGATAATTCCGGCATCGCTTAAGCCCAGAACCGAAAACTTTTTTATGGCCAGAGCTTTTTCAGCCAGAGAAAACCTGGTCTGCGCGTAATTTTCGAAAAAAATGAGCGTAAATACCTCAAGGTCGGAGAAATCCTCAGGCAGTTCCAGAATACTCAATCGTTTGAACCCGCAGGCAATAGCCCCTTCTACCCTTTTCCAGCCAGAAACAAGAACATAACGACCATCGCGTTTGATGACTTTTACCGGATTAACCACTCCGATCTCTTTAATGGACCGGATCATCTTTTCCTCAGGCGTCCCAAGAGTAAATTTAAACCTTCGGTCCTCAAGATTAATCTCTGGAATTGGAATTTCTTTGATTATCATCAGCCCAATTTTAAGTCAGGCGGGGTTCTTTGTAAACGACACTGGAGCAACAACCGCATTGCCAGTCAAGGAAAAATCTGATAATTTCAAAAAGAAACATGAAAAAAGAAGAATCGATAGTCAAACCAGAAGGCAGGGGCCCGAGAATTCCTGGCGGGCACTTGATATTTATGCCTTTTCTGCCTTTTCCGGCACTTATTTCTGAAATCAAGAAATCAGCTAAAAGGACTATTAACGCTAAGCCGGGCATTCTGTTTTATTTAGAAAATAAAGCCGTCCTGTACGGACCGATAGGAGCTGCGGTTAGCATCTGCACTCTGGAAAACATCAGGCTGCTCGACGTTAAACAAATAACTCTGCTCAGCTACTGCGGCTCTCTTACGAAAAACCTGCGCCTTGGCATGGTGCTCGTGCCAGAATCTGCTCTGAGCGAGGAAGGAACTTCCAGGCATTATATTCGCAGAAAAAATCATCTGTTTTATGCAGACATAAAATCTGTCCTGAAGATAAAAAGCTATCTTGAAAAAAATAATCTTCCTTTTTTCACCGGGTCAATCGTCTCAACTGATGCTCCCTACCGGGAAACTCTTTCCTGGATGAAGAAGATGCAAAAAAAAGGAGCTCAGGCAGTGGATATGGAAGCTTCAGCTGTCCTGGCTTTCTCAGAGTTTTATGGAATCAAGGCTGCCGGACTGTTTATCGTCTCCGATGAGCTTTCGAGCGGAAGATGGATTGATGGCCTGCGCCAGGGCTCGGTGGCTGCTGCCACCTGGAAATACTTTTCGCCCCTGATTTTAGATGATGCCAATTGATTTCTGAATTAAGGAGTTAGGGATGAAGCCGAAAGTTTTGCTGACTCATCCACTGCTAAAGGAAGCCATGGACTACCTGGCCGAGCAGGTTGACCTGGAATTAGCCACAGAAGAACTAATTCTTCCTCAATCAGAATTGACTTCCCGGGTTAAAGATAAAGCTGGCCTTCTGTGTTTTCTGACTGACCGGGTAGGCAGGGAAGTTATTGACCGGGCTGCGCAGCTGAGAATCATTGCCAACTGTGCGGTTGGAGTAAATAATATTGACGTAGATTACGCCCGGAGCCGGGGAATCCTGGTCACCAACACTCCAGAAGTTCTGACCGAAGCTACTGCTGACCTGACCCTGGCTCTGATTTTAGTCACCACCCGGCGGCTGGCTGAGGCTGACCGGTTCTGCCGTCAGGGCAAATTCAAGGGCTGGGAAATTGACCTTCTCCTCGGTCAGGAGCTTTCTGGCAGGGTCCTGGGAATAATTGGTTTCGGCAGAATCGGATGGGCAGTGGCCAGACGCGCCAAAGCCCTCAACCTTAAAGTTGTCTATCATGACCCCAAACCATTAACCCGCGAAAAAGAACTTGAATTCGAAGCTGAATACCGAGAGCTTGATGCCCTTCTTTCTGAATCAGATATAATTTCCATCCATGCTCCACTGACTCCAGAATCCTACCATCTGATTTCCAAAGAAAAGCTGGCCCTGATGAAAAAAACTTCAGTTTTGATAAACGTAGCCCGGGGACCGATCGTCGATGAGAAGGCCCTCTCCGAAGCTCTGGAACAGGGAAAAATCTGGGCCGCCGGGCTCGATGTCTATGAGAATGAACCTCAAATAGAGCCAGGATTGCTCAAACTGGAAAATGTCGTTCTGCTGCCCCACATAGGAAGCGCTACTCAGGAAACCAGAACCAGGATGTGTTTCATGGCTGTGAACAACCTGCTTCAGGGGCTCAGGGGCGAAAGGCCGGAGAATCTGGTGGAATAAAACCAGCCTTTTTTCCTGATATTTTCTAATAAAAATTTAATTCTTTAAATCTTGCTGCTTCAACTCTTTTTTTGAGGATTAAGGCTGCCTGTCCTGTAGCCTTCTATATCCGCTGCGGCATATCGATAACCAAGCCTTTTCAATCGGTCAGCGATTTTTTTGCGATTCTTTTCATCCATAAGAAGGCCGAATTCTGACGGACTGACTTCAACCCTGGCCATTTGCCCATGATGCCGCACCCTGACCTGAGAAAAACCCATCCGCCTTAGATATTCTTCTGCCTTTTCAATTCTCCTTAGAACTTCAATTTTAATCGGCTGATTGAAGGGAATTCTGGAAGCCAGACAGGCCATCGACGGCTTATTCCAGTTGGGTAGTCCGAGAATCCTGGCCAGTTGCCTAATATCATCTTTTCTGAAACCAGCTTCTTTGAGAGGCGAGCGTATCCGCAGCTTTTTAATTGCTTTGTTGCCCGGCCGATAATCCAGGTCATCATCCAGGTTAGAGCCTTCTATCACCCGAGCCAGGCCGTTCTCCCGGGCAATTTTTCTAAGCTTCGAAAAAAGGGATAATTTACAATGATAACAACGGAATAGAGTATTCTTTCTGAACCCGGCTGACTGAAATTCTTCCGAATTTATGACCATGTATCTGACTTTCAGGCTTCTGGCAATGCCGCGGGCTTCCTTTATTTCTCTCCGCTGATAAGTCGGAGAATCGGCTGTAACAGCCATAACTCTCCTGCCCAGAACGTCGGTCGAGACTCTCAGCAGCAGGCTGCTATCTACTCCTCCAGAAAAAGCAACCAGGACACTACCCATTGATTCTAATATTTTTTTTAGACGGGAATATTTTCCTATCAAATTAGTAGGAATTATCCCCGCCTCTGTTCTCCCGCCTGATTTCATCCTATCCACTTCCCCGGCTCAAAAAATTCACCCGCTGCTCTTTTCTTCTTTTGCTGGCCTGTTTTCACCCAGGCGAAAAATTTCTTCGACCAGCGCTTCGACGATTTCTGACTCTGGCACTTTCTTTACGACCTTACCTTTCTTGAATATGACTCCCATCCTCCGGCCGCAGGCCAGGCCGATATCAGCTTCGCTGGCCTCTCCAGGTCCGTTGACCGGGCAGCCCATGACCGCCACTGTCAGATTAGCTTTAATCCTGGAAATTCTTTTTTCCACCGCCGTAGCAATCTTTCTGAGGCTAACTTCACTCCGGCCGCAGGAAGGACAGGAAATAAAATTAATACCCTGTTGACTGAGTCCAAGGTCTCTTAGTATCTGATAAGCGACTTCAACTTCTTGTTCTGGCGGCGCAGTCAGAGAAATCCTGATAGTGTCAGCCAGCCCTTCCTGAAGAAGAAGAGCCAGCCCCAGGGCAGATTTAATACTGCCGCGGAGCAAAGGTCCGGCTTCTGTCACGCCAGCGTGGAATGGATAGTCAACTTTTTCTGCCAGCAAGCGGTAAGCCTGGAGTGTCCTTTGAATATCGGAGGCTTTAATTGAAATTTTTATCTCAAAAAATCCAAGGTCCTCAAGCACTCTTACCTGACGCAGGGCGCTCTCAACCATAGCTTCTGCTGAAACCTGTCCGTATTTTTTCAGCAAATCCTTCTCAAGGGAGCCCGAATTGACCCCGACTCTGATGGGAATATTTCTTTCTCTGGCCAAACTGACGACTTCTTTCAGCCTGACCTTCGAGCCAAAAGTTCCGGGATTGATTCTCAGACCATCAGCCCCATTCTCAATAGAGGCCAGGGCCAGTCTCCAGTTAAAATGAACATCAGCAATTAAAGGTATATCGATTCTTTTCTTGATTTCTCTTATGGCCAGCGCATCTTCTCTTTCAGGCACTGCCACCCTGATTACCTGACAGCCAGCTTTTTCCAGCCTCTTAATCTGTCTGACGGTCGCAGTAATGTCTGAGGTTCGAGTTTTAGTCATCGATTGAACAACAATCGGAGCTCCGCCTCCGATGATAACTTTCCCTACACGGATGGCTTTACTTTTCCGTCTGGCGAAAGGTGTTTCAATCTTTATGTCTTCCATTTCTTTACTGATCAAAATGGAAAAAGACTCTTCCATCCGCTGGGCAATCTCTTGACGATGTCGTTCAGAATGACAAACACGAGGATGAAAATAAAAATGACAAAGCCGATTTGCATCCAGATTTCCCTCATTTTTGGACTGAGGTCGCGGCGGATGAGACCTTCAATCATCACAACAAAAATCTGGCCACCATCAAAAACCGGAATGGGCAATAGGTTGAGAATACCCAGTTGCAGGCTGATGATGGCTATCCAGCTCATCATAGCCAGCAGCCCCAATCTCATGGCTGCATAGGAAAAGCTTGCGATTTCAATCGGACCCCCAAGCTGCCGGGTTGAAGCCTGGCCCATGACCAGGTCCTTTAAGAAATTAATGACCAGAAAAGTGTTCCTGGCATTAACTCTCAAGCTCTCACCAAAGGCAGCAAAAAAGGAATACTTCCTGGTAACGGACTTTGCTCCCTGGGTTATTCCGATTTTACCGACATTGGCTTCTCTTCGCGGGATAACTGTTATATCCAGAGTCTGACCCTGACGGTCCACAGTCAAAACTAAAGGTTTCCCAGGATTCTCTTCAATTCTTTTGACAAAGTTATAAAAGAAAACAGGCTCGCCGTTGACGGCCAGAATCAAGTCCTCGGGCTGAAGACCTCCCTTTTCTGCAGGAGAGCCTGGGTGGACTGCCTTGACCAGAGTCAAAATTTGAGCCCGAAAACCGGCATAGCCCATTTCATACCTGGTTATTTTATCGGTCTTTAGAGGAACCTTAAGATTTTCTTCACCCCTTCTTATGGTCAGCATGATCTCCCGCTCCGGTTTAGAACCAACAGTGATTTCCACCTCGTGCCAGGATTTAACCTGCCGTCCGTTTATTTCCAGAATCTCATCTCCCACGGCTAAGCCCGACTTTTCCGCTGGAGATCCCGGGTCAATCCAGCCAATGACCGGAGCCTGGTCCTGGTATTCAGGTACAGGTACTCCGACCATATTGAGAATAGCTACCAGAACTATGGCCAGAATGATATTCATGATCGAACCCATAACCAGAACCAGGAATCTTTCCCAGCGAGTCTTGGCCATGAAATCGTCAGGTGCCATTTCCCGGTTCTTGTCGAACATCCCTTCTCCCAATAACTTGACGTATCCACCCATCGGGATAAGACTTACTCGATAGTCAGTCCCCCGCCTTCTGAAACCGACCAGTCTTTTACCATAGCCAAAAGAAAAAACTTCCACCCTGACCCCAACCAGCTTGGCAACAAAAAAATGGCCAAATTCATGGATGAAGACCAGAATTCCGAAGACGATTAAGAAAGCAACGATGGTTCCTAAGATTGTCATTCCTGTTTTCCCTTCAATTTCAGATATTGGCGAGCTTGATTTCTAATCTCCCGGTCGATAGAAAAAATATCTTCCAGACTATCAATATCCCTAACTTGATGATTTCTAAGACATTCGTCAACTACAGAAAAAATCTGGCCGAAGTTAATCTTTTCTTCCAGAAAAGCCTGAACCGCCATTTCATTAGCTGCGTTCAACACGACTGAAAAGCTCGGCCCGGATTCCAGAGCCCTTCTGGCCAGATTGAACAAAGGATACCTTTCAGCTTCCACTGGATAAAACTCCAGATTTCTTATCGAAAGAAAGTCCAGCGATGGCAAAGGCGAATCCAGTCTTTCAGGATAAGATAGCGCATACTGGATGGGAATTTTCATGTCCGTCTGACTGAGCTGAGCCAGAACTGACCCATCCTTAAACTCAACTAATGCATGGACGATGCTTTGAGGATGGATCAGGACATCAAGCTGGTCAGGACGTAAGTCAAAGAGCCACCTGGCTTCAATCAGCTCCAGGCCTTTGTTCATCAACGTGGCTGAATCGATGGTTACTTTCTTGCCCATTTTCCACCGGGGATGCTGCAGAGCTTCGGATAGACTTTTATCTGATAAGTCTTTTAAAGGCACCCACAGAAAAGGTCCGCCTGAAGCAGTCAAGTAGATTTTTTTCAGGTACTTTTTTTTCTGTCCGTCGAGGCACTGAAAAATTCCGGAATGTTCACTGTCAACCGGGATTATCCTGGCCTTTGTTCTCGCAGCAATTCTCTTTAAAAAACCTCCAGCCACGACCATGGATTCTTTGTTGGCCAGAGCTACGTCTTTTCCCTTTTTCAATGCGGCCAGCGTGGGTTTCAAACCCGCGATACCGGTTATGGCTGAAACTACCTGCTCCATCCTGGCAAACGAAGCTATCTGTTGAAGCCCTTCTTCTCCGGCCAAGACTCTGATTTTCCGTCCGGGAAGCCTCCGGCCCAGTTCTTGAGCATCTTTCTCAGATTCAACTGCCACCAGGACAGGGTTGAATTCTTTTGCCTGTTCAGCCAGAAGAGAAATATTTTTGCCAGCTGCCAACGCCACAACTTCAAATTTCTCTGGAAACAGCCTGATAACTTCAAGCGTACTCTGACCGATCGAACCAGTGCTACCCAGAATCGCAATCCGCTTTTTTGGCTTTTTCATCTTTTTTTTGGATATGTCAAATTTATTCCATGATTAGAAGTTTCATTAAGTAATAAAAAACAGGCGAAGCCAGGGTGAAGCTGTCAATCCGGTCAAGGATTCCGCCATGGCCAGGAATCAGGTTAGAAGAATCTTTGACTCCCACAGCTCTTTTAAAAAGAGATTCCAGAGGGTCAGCTACTTGAGCAGCTGCATGCACCACTGCACTCAAAGCCATTATCTCAAGCAAAGGAAAACGGGGCAGCAAGACTGTCCGGGCTAACCACCCGCCCAGAGCAGCCCAGACCAGACCGCCTATGGCTCCTTCCCAGGTCTTGCTGGGGCTGGCAATCGGAGTCATTTTCGTCCGGCCCATAGCCTTTCCAACCAGAAAGGCTCCTGTGTCCCCGAGAAAAATCACCGTAAAAAGAAGGTATAACCAGAGAACTCCGAAATCACGTCTCGTCCAGAAAAGGAAGTTCATGGTTAAAGCCAGATAGACGACACCAGCAAGAGTCATGCTGAAAGATCCGGGGAAAAGAGCCAGTTTTTCCAGGCTGTTGGTATCTATGACATAATAAATGAAGGCGATAATGGTGATCAGGGTAAAACCAAGAAGAAATGGAAACTGGTCAAAATAAAAAGTCGCCCCGATAATCAGAGCAAAAAGGCAGCCCAGCCATTTTGTCGGATAAAACTTTCGTCTGTTGCTCAAGCTATAAAATTCCAGCAACCCGCCGATAATCACCAGCTGCACAATCAGAAAAAAAACCCAGACCGGAGCAAATTGAATGATTACGAAAAAAAAAGCAATCAGGATTAGGGCAGACTTAGTCCTTTGAAGCATGCTCATCTTGATTATTATTCTCTCCTGAAATATGGTTAAGACCGCCGAACCGCCTTTCCCTTTTCTGGTAATCAATGATCGCTTCGAAAAGATGCTTTTTCCGGAAATCAGGCCAGAGAACAGGAGTGATCCAGAGCTCGGTATAAGCACACTGCCAGATGAGAAAATTTGAAAGCCGCATTTCACCGCTGGTCCTTATCAACAGGTCCGGGTCCGGCAGACCCGAAGTATCCAGGTATCGTGAGAAAACCTCTTCGTTCAATGCTTCGGCCTGATTCTTCCTTCTTAACAATTTCCTTATCGCCTCCATAATTTCCTGTCTGCCACCGTAATTTAGAGCCAGGACTACAGTCATCCGCTGATTATTGCGAGTGACTTTTTCTACCCGAGCCAGCTCTCTTCGAACAAAATAGGGAATGCCCTTTTTTTCTCCAATTACCCTAAGCCTTAAATTATTTTCAACCAGAATTTTGCTTTCCCTGGCAAGATAATCTCTCAGCAGATTCCAGAGAGTTTTGACTTCCTCTTCCGGTCTTTTCCAGTTTTCCCGGGAAAAAGCATAGAGCGTCAGACACTTGATACCAAGTCGGGCACAGGCCTCAACTACTTCTTTTACTGATTCGCTTCCCGCTTTATGGCCTTCGGTCCGGGGAAGACACCTCTTCTTCGCCCAGCGGCCATTGCCGTCCATGATGACAGCCACGTGCCCCGGCAGTCGCGAAAAATCAATCTGCTCGACCAGAGCTTCCTCTTCGCTTCCGGGCTGAACATATCCTTTAAGGCTGTCAAACATGGAAAACATTATAAGTAGCCTGGAGAAAATTGTCAAAAGACTGAAGCCCGGCTTATGGACAGCCCGGGCGTGTTCTGGTATCCTGAATTGCTGGAGTAAAGAATGTGTCTGGCTGTTCCGGGTAAAGTCATCAGTTTGAGCGCTGAAGGCAGCGGCAAGATTGAGTATCTTGGAAACACTGTCCTTGTAAATTTTTCCCTCCTGCCTGAAATTAAGGTCGGGGATTGGGTAATTGTCCATGCCGGATTTGCCATCTCCCGTCTTGACCGGAAAGAAGCCAGAAAGACTTTGAAGCTGTTCAAAGAGCTGGAGAAGCTGTCCCCAACCGAATAAATGATGCCGGCCAACATGTCTCGCAAATCATCTCTTTCCGGGTGGCGCTCCCCCTCCACGGTCAGACAACTTCTTGAATCTATTTCCCTGGAAGTAAAGAAAAAAGGATCAGCCGTAAAGATAATGGAAGTCTGTGGCACCCATACCATGACCCTGCACCGGTTCGGATTAAAGCCCGTGCTGCAAGGGGCTGGCGTGCAGATGATTTCCGGTCCAGGCTGTCCGGTCTGTATCACCCCTGACTATTATCATGAAGCCATCATCAACCTCATCACCTCTGAAAAAAATATTCTGGTCTGTACTTTTGGAGATATGACCAGGGTTCCAACACCAAAGGGCTCTCTTCAGACTGTGGTGCCCAAGGAAGGGTCGAAAATTAAGATTGTCTATTCTCCGGAAGAAGCTCTGGAACTGGCTCGAAAGGATGCTGGACGCCAGGTCATTTTTTTTGGAGCCGGTTTTGAAACCACAATCCCTGGCATCGCGTATACTGTGAAAAGAGCCTATGAACTGGGTCTTGCCAATTATTCTCTTCTCTCTGCCCTGTGGTTGATACCGCCTGCAATTGAAGTCATCATAAATTCCGAAGAGGTGGCAATAGACGGATTTATCTATCCCGGTCATGTCAGCACCATCATCGGAGAAAAAGCCTACAGGTTTGTGGTGGAAAAATACAGGATGCCAGGAGCGATTGCTGGCTTTGAGCCAGCAGACATCTTACTGGGAATCTTATCCGTTGTGCGACAAATCCGGAAAAGCAGTCCGGAAGTGGCCAATGAGTACAGAAGAGCAGTCAGGCCCGAAGGCAACCCAAGAGCGTTGTCGCTCATGGAAAAAATGCTGGAAAAATTCGACGCAGATTGGCGCGGATTGGGTATTATTCGTGAAAGCGGACTAAAACTCAAGAGAGTTTATTCTGATTTTGACGCTGTCCGGCGATTCAATTTAAAACTTCTGCCTCAAAGAATAAGAAAATCTGGCTGTCGCTGTGGAGATGTGCTTAAAGGTCTTATCAAGCCAAACCAATGTCCTCTGTTTGGCAGAGTCTGCCATCCTGAAAATCCGAAGGGCCCATGCATGGTTTCTTATGAAGGTGCCTGTTTGATCGAATATAAATACTCCTCTGGAGCCAAAGCATGAAAAAGAAGGTCAGCCTGGAAATGGGCAGCGGTGGCCGGCTGATGAGAGAATTCATATCACAAAAACTCGTGCCGACTTTCAAGAATCCAATTTTACTCGAACTTCATGACGCAGCCTGTCTTCCTTCAGGACTGGCTTTTACCACTGATTCTTACACGGTTGACCCGATATTCTTCCCGGGCGGAGATATCGGCAGTCTCTGTGTAAACGGAACCATCAATGACCTGGTAGTCTCTGGAGCCCGGCCAGAATATTTGTCCCTGGCTTTGATAATAGAAGAAGGGCTGGAGCTCGAGCTACTGGAGAAAATTCTTAAATCGATAAAAAGAACAGCTTCTCTCAACTCAGTCAAGATTGTCACCGGCGATACCAAAGTCCTTCCCCAGGGACAGGGTGATAAAATTTTTATCAACACTGCCGGCGTGGGTCGTCTCATCGGAAGACCGCAGCCAAAAAAAATAAAACCAGGAGATAAATTAATAGTGACCGGCTCAATCGGAGAGCATGGACTGACCATTATGCTGGCCAGGAATGATTTCAGGATGATTTCAGGGGTGAAAAGCGATTGCGCTTCTCTATTTTTTCTCCTGCCCATCTGGAAAAAGGGAGCTCTCTGGATGAGAGACATAACTCGAGGAGGCCTGGCCACAGTTCTTTATGAACTGGCGGAAAAAACCGCTTATCCCCTGCTCATCGAAGAAGACAAGATTCCGCTTTCATCCGCAGTTCAGGGAGCAGTCGAGATTCTGGGCATCGACCCGCTGTATTTAGCCTGCGAAGGCCGGGCTCTGATCGTGGCGCCTGAATCTGAATCGGAAAAAATTCTAAGAATGAGCCGGAAACACCGCTTGGGCAAAAGAGCGGCCATCATTGGAGAAGTTCAGGACAAAATCGGAAAAAAGGGAGAAGCTTTGCTGAGGACAACCAGCGGCGGACTCAGATTGCTCGAACCCCTGACCTCTGAACTTCTGCCAAGGATCTGCTGACGGTGAGTTAAATCAGCTTCGCCTTATACCAGTCTATCGTAAGCTTCAAACCCTGGTGAAAGTCTACTGCTGCCTTAAAACCAAGGCGCTTTCCGGCTTTGCTTATATCCGCATAAGAGTCCTTGATATCTCCAGGCCTCGATTCAGCGTGGACAGGTCTGAGGGAAGTTCCTGAGTGAAGGTTTATTTCTTCAGCCAGTTCATTAATCGTCACCCGCCTGGATGAACCGATGTTAAAAACCTCACCGCGAAATTCTTCAGCTCCGGCTGCCAGGAGGTTGGCCTGGACAACATTTTCAACATAGATAAAGTCCCTGGATTGCTGCCCATCACCAAAAATAATGGGTGGCTGCCCTCTGAGCATTCTGGTTATAAAAATGGGAATGACTGCAGCATATTCAGAAGATGGATCCTGCCGCGGCCCGAAAACGTTAAAATAGCGCAAAGAAACGGCATTAAAGCCAAATTGCTGGCTAAAAACCTGGCAGTATCTTTCAGCCGCCAGCTTCTGGACAGCATACGGGGACAAGGGTCGGCCTTCATAGCCTTCCTTTTTGGGAAAAACCAGGTCATCCCCATAAACCGCTGAGGAGGAAGCAAAAACAAAGCTCTTGACCCCGCTCGTTCCAGCAGCTAAGAGCAGGTTCAGGGTGCCGCTCACGTTTATTTCATGAGAAAGAACTGGTTCAGCCACTGACTTAGGAACCGAGGCTAAAGCCGCTTGATGAAGAATGACTTCCATACCTTCTGCCGCTTTGAAGCAGAGTTTTTTGTCTCTGATATCTCCCTTTATTAGCTCGATCTTACCCATGAAATCTCCGAGGTTTTCTTCCCTACCAGAAGAAAAATCGTCAATCACTCTGACCCGGCAACCAAGGCTGACGAGCTTTCCCACCAGATGTGATCCGATGAAGCCAGCTCCACCGGTGACTAAATAATTTCTATGTTCAGGCATTCTCTATCCTTTAAAACTCCGGTCAAGATAGCCAAGCCTTTTCAAACAATCGATTACTTTCTGAGTGCTTTCCTCCAGGGTCTCTCTGTCCGTCTCCAGAATCACCTCCGGATGGAGTGGCTCTTCGTAAGGGTCGGAAATGCCCGTAAATTCCTTAATCTCTCCACTTATGGCTCTCTTATACATTCCTTTAACATCGCGGGACATACAAACTTCGACCGGGCATCTGACATAAACCTCAACAAAGTCAACTATTTCCCTGCGGGCTTCATCCCGGATTTCACGATAAGGCGAGATAAAAGAAGTCAGGACGGCCACTCCGTTTCTGGTTAAAAGCTTGGCCACAAAAGTTACTCGCCTGATGTTCTCATTTCGGTCTTCCCGGGAAAAGCCCAGGTCACGGCACAGACTCTTGCGCACAGCATCACCGTCCAGCCGTTCCACCTTCAGACCGCGCGACCGAAGGATCTGTGCCACCCGGTCAGCCACAACTGACTTCCCCGAGCAGGGCAAGCCTGTGAACCAGAGGGTAAAACCTTTCTTTTCCTGAGACATCCACTAACTCCTTTTCTTTCCTGTTCTTTTGTTCCTTCCGACAAATCTGTTATCAATCTGACATTAACTATAATCCCGTTACAGTCTGTTCAATTATCTGCCCGCGGAGGCCCGAAACCTGAGGCCCGCCCAGCACATTGAGAATCGTGGGCGCAATATCAAGGATATTCGCATCTTTCTTTCCGGTTCCAGGTTTTCGCGGGTCGTAGAGTATATATATACCGTCATAATCATGAACAGCATCATCCGGACCGGTGTCATTTTCCAGAAGGTATCTGGTTTCATAACCTAAGGTTCCGGCTGAGCGCCAGAAAAGGTCGTCAAAATAAACCATGAGGTCAGGATACTCCCCATTAAGCTCTGGATAATGTTCCTGAGGCTTGATAACCACAGTTTGCCAGTTTTCTCCCTCAGGTCCCTTGATGGCTCTCAATCTTTCAGCCAGGTCATCCCGAACTGGCTCATAATCCTCTGGCTTGATAATTCCCTGAGGTTCTCGACCTTCGACGTTGAGAAAAATCCGAGCGTAATACCCTCCCCAGCCCCAGGCTTTGGTTCTGGACCACTCTATTTTCAGTTCGTCCACATTCTGCCCTTTAAGTGGTGGCTCGGTGACGACCAGGTCGCCCTGCTCAATTAACCAGTCATTGACGCAGAACGCCCCTTTCATCCTTTTGGCTCCATGGTCAGAAACCACCATAACAGCAGTCCGGTCATCAATTTTCTCCAGCAGGCGACCGAGGTTATTGTCAATAAACTTATAATAATCATAAATGGCCGTCTCGAAGGGATTGCCCGGCTGGTAAAGATGATGTTCTTTATCCATAAACTTCCAGAAAGCATGATGCATCCGGTCAACCCCGATTTCGACGAACCAGAAAAGCGACCAGCTCTTATCTTCGATCAAATATTCTATGACCTGAAAGTGATTTTCAGTCATCTGATAAATCTCTTTTAACACCCGGGAACGGTCTTCCGTCCTGAAAGCCACATCAAAAATAAAGCTGCCGAAGCGTTCTTCTATCTGTTTTCTCAGGCCAGATGGATAAGTGTAGTCCTGCTCCTTTGACGGTGTGATGAAGCAGGAGATCAGTTTACCCCGCACCGGCCTCGGTGGATAACTCGGGGGAACACTGACCAGGACGCTCTCCCTTCCCTGCTCGCCCAGATAATCCCAGACCGTCTTCTCTTTTATGGCCGTAGAATTAGCGATCCACATCTTGCTGTATTCATAGCCTTTCCGGTGTCTGAAACCATAAAGCCCAAGCTGACCCGGGTCCCGACCCGTGGCCATTACCATCCAGGCAGGGATGGTGATGGGTGGGTCGCAGCTCTTCAGCCGGCCATAGACTCCTTTGTCCATTAGCTTCTTCAAGTTTGGAAGCTCCGCAGCGCGGTCAAAAACCAGCGACGGTGGCGCACAGTCGAGACCGACAATCAGAAGTCTTCTATCTTTCAATTCCATTTACCTTTCTTAAAACAATTCTCCTGCTAATCGTCAAAGGGATTATCAAAAGAAAGAATTATCCTGGCCACTTCCGGGCGCATCAGCTCTGGAGGCGGAACCTGACCTTTTATCAATAAGTCCCTGATTTTTGTGCCCGAGAATTGAATATGTTCAGCCTCCTCATGCGGGCAGGTTTTTTCATTCTCGATTGAATTGCATTTTTTGCAGAAAAAGAAAGATTTGAAAAACAGCGGAACAATTCCCAGGTCCGGAAATTCCTCAAAGATTTCCTGAGCCGCATACGGATGATAATAATTGCCAACGCCGGCGTGATCCCGTCCGATGATGATATGCGTGCAGCCAAAGTTCTTCCTGATGATGGCGTGGTGAACGGCTTCACGCGGTCCGGCATAGCGCATCTCCATCTTCAGGATGGCCATAACCGCCCTCTCTTTGAGGTAATAACGGCGGATGAGCTCTTCATAGGAAGCGATTATGACTTCGTCCTTAAAGTCGCCCTTCTTTTTGCGGCCAATGACCGGGTTAATAAAAATACCGTCAGTGAAGGTCAGGGCCGTTTTCTGAACGTACTCGTGACCAAGATGAGGAGTATTCCTGGTCTGAAAACCGACCACTGTCTTCCATCCTTTTTCTTTAAACAAAAACCGGGTTTCTTTTGGCAAGAGCCTGAATTGGTCATAAGGAGTAGGTTGAAGGTCAATCAGGTTAATCCTGCCCCCCAAAAGAACTTCCTTCATCTGAAGGACTCTGGCCACTCCAGGATGTTTCGGGTCAGTGGTTCCATAGATTTTTCGGGAAAATTCTTCTTTATCATATGTATATTTGTCCTCGACAGTCATAACAGCTACTGCCTGTCCATTTTCACTCATAAGCCCGACTTCCTGGCCTGGATTCATGGAATCAGCTGACTCTTTATCCACGTCGAGAACAATGGGAATGGTCCACGGCAGGTCGTTTCTGAGCCTCATCTGGTTTAAAACGCTCTCAAAATCCGGCCTCAGAAGAAATCCTTCCAGAGGGGAATAGACTCCAGTGGCTATGTTTTCCACATCAGCTATGAGGTCGTTATCCAGGATTATTGAAGGCAAACTCTTTATTCTGCCGAGTAATGCTTCCCTTTTATCGGGCTCAAGAACCCTATTAATCAGCCTGCCGCCATGCGGTATTATCATGGGAGTCTCCTTCACCTGAGGACATAAAGGACCCGAGTGCCCGTCAGTCAATATAACCTAAGGCTTTTAGTCTTTCTTTGATTTTTGCTTCTTCTTCAGCCGAAAAAACTTCCTTATCCTCTTCTTCCTTGGCCAGGCTTTCTCTCAAGACTTTGGTAATATAGCTTGAAACCGAGCTAATTTCAGTTCCTTTTATCTTTTCCTCAATCTTCTTATAAAGAGAGGTAGGAATCGAAACCTGGGTGAATTCTTTTGCCATCTTTCCTCCTGAAAGAACTTTATATAACAGACAGCCTGAATTTTCAACAGGCTTCAGGTTTTTTATCAGGGAAAATTAAGGAGCTTTCAGTCATTTCCCCCTGATTTCCAAAAAAATCTGGCCACAGGTTACACCCCGGAATCATAGTCGGAGGCCAGTAATTGAGGCTTATGGCCTGTCCCCCTTTCCTTGACAAACCAGATAATCCGTGATTTAATTTTTCTGGCTAAGAAACAGGTCATGCTTCTTAAAAAGGAGACATATTAACTTACCCCGTAAAATGGAAAAAATTTCCCACCCTTATATGCGAAGGATTTCGTTTTTTGGTGTTCTTGATAAGAATCTGAAACGGCTTGAGAACAGGCTGGGGGTAAACCTTTCGGTTCGGGGCGATAAATTGATAATGGATGGAGAGCCTGGTAAGCTGCAGTTTGCCAAAATGTATTTTGATAAAATCCAGGAACTCGAAGAAAAAGGATACAACTTGAGAGAGGAAGACTTTCATATTGCTCTCGACCTGATGGAAGAGAGCCCGGGCCGGCTGGAAGAATACTCGCCGAGTGAGCCTCTATATTTGCAGCGCAAGTCAGTTGCTCCCAAGAGTCTTAATCAGCAGGAATATCTGAAGGCCATCAAAGATTATGACCTGGTATTTGGCATCGGGCCTGCGGGCACAGGGAAAACTTATCTTGGAATGGCCATGGCCCTGTCCTATCTGCAGAGCAAGCAGGTCAACCGCATCATCCTGACCAGACCAGCAGTGGAAGCAGGAGAAAGGCTGGGCTTTCTGCCCGGTGATATGTTTCAGAAAATCAATCCTTATCTCCGGCCGCTGTATGATGCTCTTTTTGACCTTACTCCTTACGAACAGGCAAACAGGCTGGTGGAAAGGGGCATAATCGAGATTGCACCGTTAGCCTACATGAGGGGAAGAACTCTGAACAGCGCCTTCATCATCCTTGATGAGGCCCAGAATACGACCCGGGAACAGATGAAAATGATCCTGACCAGAACGGGTTTTGATTCCAAACTCGTAGTAACAGCGGATATTACCCAGATTGACTTGCCACAGCCCAAGAAATCGGGTGTGCTTCATGCCATCAAGGTGCTGGCCTCCATAAAGGAAATTGCCTTTGTCTATTTCACGGAAAAAGACGTTGTCCGCCATCCTCTTGTGGGGAAGATTATCAAGGCTTACGCCAAGGCCGAATCAAGGTCAATCTAAACAGAAATGAAAATCATTCAATTCCGGAAGCTGCGTCTTTTTAAAAGCGACGAAATCTTCCCCTCAAAACCCAAGCCAGGCCAGGACAGACAGGAAGAAAGGTCGCGGCTCAAAACAATCGTCACCAGTCCTGTTCTTTATATAATCATTTTTTCAGCCATAATTGCCTTTTTCATATCGTTTTTTCCGGCCAGAACTTTGCCCGTTATTAAGGCCGGAGAGATCGCGCCGAAGGATATTATTTCGCCTCTTGAGATAACGGTTGAGGATACGCAGGCTACAGAAAAAAAGAGGACTCAGGCTGAAGCCACTATCCCACCTGTCTATTATTACAATCAAAAAATAGCCGCTGGCACTCAGGAGAAAATAAAGCAACTTTTTGAATCAGGTCGAGCCTGGCTTTCTTCTTCCCCGGCATTGAGCCTGAAAGAGCTCCAGAGGTCTTTATCCGAAACTCTGGCCCTGGACCTCGACGAGAACATTCTAAATTCTCTGGCCAGGTCAAAGTTTCCATCTGAACTCGAGCAACTTCTTTCAGACTTCATCGCACCTGTCCTGAACAGAGAAATTATTCTCTCCAGGAATCTCCTGACGCACGGTGAGGCAGAAAAAGGACTGTTAGTCGTCAAAAGAAAAGAAGAAAAGCTTCTCAAAGCAGCAGATGCGCTCGACCTTAAAGAAGCCAGGGAAGCAGTTGTCTCTGAGATAGACTCCTTAGACCTTCCGGCCAGAAACAAGAATATTCTAAAGGCTCTGGGTCCGATGCTGATATCTCCCACCATCAATTATGACCCGACTGAAACTGAAATCCGCAGGTCAAGAGTCAGAAGTTCAATCGAACCTGTTTTTTACACGATAAAGAAAGGGAAAGTGATTATCAGAAAGGGAGACGAAGCCACGGCCGAGACCATTCAGCAGATTGCTCTGATAAATCAAAAAATAAGCAGCCAGCCGCACTGGCTGATCAATTTTTTTGGGCTTTTAGTTCTCCATTCCATAATCTTTTTCTTCATCTGGCAGTTTATCAAAACAGTGACCAGAGGAGAAAAGAGGCTATCGCTTCTCCAGACTATGGGCCTGGCCCTATTCTTGAGCTTTCTTGCTTACAAAGCCAGCCTGTTCATTGCTGAAGCATTGAGCACTTCCCTTACTTTGATTTCCCTTGAAAAGGATGCACTTTCTTTTGCCTTTCCGTTCCAGTTTGGAACATTTCTCTTTGCTTTTCTAACAACCAGCGAAATCTCAATCATTTTTTGTGTCATCAACAGTTTGCTGGCCGGATACCTCCTCAACGGCGATTACTTTCTGGTCATCTTTGTTCTACTGGGCGGAATTGCCGTTATCTATGGTCTTAAATATTACATTTCCAGGCCCAGGAGCTCTATCCTCAGAACTGGGTTTATGGTTCTGGCTCCCTTTCAGGTCATTTTGATCATCATTTTTCATCTGATTAAGCAGAGTTTCGGGAATTTTGCCGCGCTGGGGACAGAAATCTTCAGCGGCATCATCGGAGGACTGCTGAGCGCAGCTGTGGCTTTTGTCATGATGCCCGTCTTTGAAACTATTTTTGGCTTTCTGCCTCCTTCCAAACTCCATGAATTGACTAACTCTGATTTGCCGATTTTACGGCAGATGGCCCTGGAGGCTCCCGGAACCTACCATCATTCTCTGATCGTTTCTACTCTGGCCGAAAAAGCTGCCGAAGAAATCAAAGCCAATGCAGTCCTGGTAAAAGCAGGCAGCGTTTATCACGACATCGGCAAATTAAAAAGGCCAGAATATTTTAGCGAGAACCAGAATCCGGGTTTCGATGTCCACCGAGAATTAACCCCATCCTTGAGCACTCTGGTCATAATCAATCATGTCAAGGATGGAATTGATATGGCCCGAAAGCTAAGGTTGCCACGGCAGATTATTGAAATTATTGCTCAACATCATGGCACAGCCGTGGTCCGATACTTTTATCAGAAAGCTAAAGAAAAGTATGACCCTGAATTGCACAAGATTGAAGATGAGGATTACCGCTATCCGGGTCCGACTCCCAGAAGCAAGGAAGCCGGCTTGCTTCTTCTGGCTGATTCAGTGGAGGCTGCAGCCAGAAGCCTCAAATCAGCCACCAGAGTGAACCTGAAGCGGGTGATTACTGAAATCTTCAATGCCCACCTTCAGGACGGTCAACTTGATGACTGCGATTTTTCCCTGAAGGACCTGCGAATCGTCGCCAACTCGTTTTTATCGACTCTTTACGCCATATATCATCCCCGGCCGAGCTACCCCGGTTTTGAATTCGAGAAGAAAAGCGAAAGGAAAGAAGAAGAAAGAAAAAACAATGGTCGTAATAATCAACAAACTCAGAAAAAACCCGATTCCCCAGAAAAGAATTAAGGAACTTCTGGAAAAACTGAGCCTCAGGTACAGGGTTAAGAAGGCGGAGCTGGCAGTAGGTTTCGTCGGTAACAGGGCCATGAAATCGATGAATAAGAAATACAGTCATAAGAACAAAGCTACAGATGTCTTGAGTTTTCCTATTAAGGAGAAAGCGGCGGACGGGAAATATTACCTGGGAGATATCATCATCTGTCTGGATGTGGCCAGAAGACAGGCCAGAAAACATGGGCATTCGCTGCTCAAGGAAGTGAAGATTCTGGCCGTTCATGGATTTCTTCACCTTCTGGGTTTTGAACATTTTAAAGGTCTGGAAGAAGAGGAAGCAAGAATCAGACCTTTTCTACTGAAAAATGGTTGATGTTTTTTTCATCTGAGCATAGCGGAGAAATGGTAAAATCTAATTTTCTAATCGCTGGTTTGATTCTCAGTTTTTTAATTACTTTTCTCCTCTCTCTTTTTCAAATTATTTTCTCTTACTTTTCCCGGGTCGGATTTTCGAGGGTGCTTGGAGAAGAAAAGAAATCGCTCCGGGAAGATATTGTCGACCACTACGATGAGTTGAAAATCGCCATCGAATATGGCCGGAATATATTCCTGATTGCTTTTCTTATTTATGCCTTTCTGATTCTGCCTGTCCTCGCGAAGTGGCCATTCTGGGTCTTCCTGATTCTGCTCGTAGTTTACGTTCTGGTTTTCGACTACCTCCCGCGCCTGGTCTTTCTGCTGCTAAAAGAAAAGACGCTGCGATTCTGCCTGCCAGCCCTGAGGTTTTTCAAGTTATTGTTCTATCCCCTGCTGATTCTGCCCGGATTATTGTTGAATAAAGAGGAGAAGAGGCAGGCTAAGTGGCACGAGCGGGAAACTTCAGAAGAGGAAATTGAAACCTTTATCGACCAGGCCACCGAAGAAGGAATAATTGAAAAGGACCAGAACGAACTCTTGCGCGGTGTGGTTGAATTTGGCGACCGGGTAGTCAGAGAAATCATGACCCCGCGGACCAGAATCGTAGCCATCGAAAAAGAAGCAACTGTCGAAGAGCTAAAAGACCTGTTTATCAGAGAAAAATATTCCAGAATACCTGTTTATAAAGACCGACTGGACAACATAGAGGGCATGGTCATGGCCAAAGATTTACTGGAATTCAGCCGGGAAAATCAAGCTGGTTTGAAAATAGATTTTCTGGTCAGGCCAGTCGTGTTTGTGCCGGAGACCATGGCAGTTAAAGAACTGCTCAAAGAATTCAAAAAAGTTAAGCAAAAAATGGCCATCGTGGTGGATGAGCATGGCGGAGTTTCCGGACTGGTGACCATGGAAGACTTGCTGGAAGAAATCGTGGGTGAAATTCAGGACGAATATGACACCGAAGAAGCACAAATAATCGTGGAAAAACCTGGCAGCTATCTGATTCAGGGTGAGACAGAAGTGGAAGAACTGGAAGAACTGCTCGATTCCGAGCTGTCAGAAGACGATTTTCTAACGGTCAATGGTCTGATTAATCAGCGTCTCGGCCGCCTTCCCCGTAAAGGAGAAAAACTGGAAATAGCTGGCGCGATGTTCGAGATCCTGGAAGTCGATGACAAAAGTGTAAAAAGAGCTCGCGTGACCAGAAGCAAAGAAAGAAATAAAGCAGAAAAGACAGAAAAAGACCGGAAATAGCATGCCAGGAAAGAAAAAGCCCAAAGAAAAGGAAGCCTATCATACTGGCTACGTGGCCCTCATCGGCCGGCCAAACGTGGGCAAGTCCACCTTGCTCAACTCTCTTCTTGGACAGAAAATAGCCATTGTTTCTGATAAGCCCCAGACGACCCGGGTCAGCATCCTGGGGATTAAAACCACGGACCGGGGTCAGATTATTTTCATTGATAATCCGGGCATCCATAAGCCTCTGCATTTAATGAACAAGAGGATGATGAATTATGTTTACTCCTCTTTGGAAACGGCCAATCTGATTCTTCTTCTGATTGACGCCACCAAGAAATTCGGCCACGGTGATCAGTATGCTCTTGATATTCTTAAAAAGGTCTCCCCGCCCGTTTTCCTGCTGATAAACAAGGTTGACCTGATAAAAAAAGAAAATGTGCTCTTGCTCATCGATTCCTACAAAGACCTTTTTCCGTTCAAGGAAATCGTTCCTGTCTCCGCTCTTAAAGGCGATAATCTCGACCGTCTGGAAAAACTGGTCTATGATTATCTGCCCGAAGCTGAAAAAATCTACTCAGACGATGAAATCTCTGACCAGTCAGAGAGGTTTCTTTTATCAGAAATAATCAGAGAGAAGGTCCTTAATCATGTAGAAGAAGAGCTTCCCTACACGACAGCCGTGGTCATCCAGTCCATCGACAGAATTGAAATGCCAGAAAAGCCAGCAAGCTTAAACGCAGGTGATATACGGTCAGAATCAGGCCGAAAAGGACGGCTGGTTCGCCTGAAAGCTGAGATTCTGGTAGAGAAAGAGAACCATAAAGGGATCATCATTGGCCGAAAAGGCTCCATGATCAAGACCATCGGCAGCGAAGCCCGAAAAGAAATCGAGGAAATCCTGGAAAGCAAAGTTTTTCTGGAGCTTAGAGTCAAGGTCAGAGAAAAGTGGCGAGATTCCGAAGAAATCCTGGACCTGATTGAAGAACAGAAAGGCTGAGGGTGAGGTCAGGCTGAGAGCGCGGGTCTGCTTCCTAAAATATGGCAAAGGCCGGGAGCGTCCGTTGACCTTCCAAAACAAGAAATTTCCTGAGAGAAGATAAAGACTAACCCGTAAATCTATGCTGATAAATATTCTGAAATCGACCCGGCAGAGTCCGGAACAGACTCAGGCCCGACCCGGTCTTATTGACAATTCAAGCCTTTGATGAGAAAATTTTAATCCCTTCGATGGTGAGTGTAGCTCAAGGGTTAGAGCATCGGACTGTGGATCCGAAGGCTGGGGGTTCGAATCCCCTCACTCACCCCACTTTTTATCTAATTATCCAGGAATCAATTGTTCGGGTTTAGCCTTCTTCCTGCTCCAATCAACCGGCATCTAATTTTCTCGGCCGTCAGTGCAGAGGTCAAAAAGTAATGCCGAGCATCACTGAGTAGCCTTTGTTCTTGATGGAATCAACCTCCATCCCGATCTCAGCTACGTTTGACAACCCGAGATGATAACGGCCCTCAAGGCAGAACTTCAGGAAGGGAAGTTTAAATTCCACTCCACCGCCGAAGACAGCAGCAAATTCGCTGCTCTTGAACAAGTCTTTCGCATCCTCAGATTCAACCTGGTTACCAGAAGGATCGAAAAGAACAGCCGTGGCTTTAGAAAGGCTCCCGTAAGAAGGTCCGGCAAAAATAACGGGTCTAACCGGTCCAAGAGGCAGAACGTTCCACTTGAGGAGCAAGATTCCTTCCAAATAATCCAGACGATATTCAGCAGTATAAATGTCTGAATCTATGGGAACATTAAACTTCGTTCCCCTTCTGGCATAAAGGAATTCAGGCTGAATACCTATCGGTCCGAGATTCAAGCACAGGAAAACTCCACCAGTGAGCCCCTGCAAGGTCTTGAATCCGGGCATATCAGGCAGCACTGGACTGACCGTGACATTAGCATAGTTCAGTCCGCCTTTGAGCCCGAAGGTGACGATCCCTGCTTCTGCAGTCAAAGAAGCCACGAACAGTAAGACAATTGCCATGATGAGTGTTTTTTTCAAGATGACCTCCTCATTTGTTTTTAATATTTTATACGGAATTTCTAATCATTTACAACTATTTAGTTTTTACATCTATTTAGTCGGAAAAGGGAGCTTTTCAAGAAATATTTATTAGCTGACAGGCCAATCATCTTGAGAGAATCCGTATTCATCCTCTTGATTCCTCATGCTGGCCCAACCATTAATCCAGCTTTTTTATCTTTTTCTCCCTGACTTCCTCAGAAAAGCTCACCGGCCTGCCAGCCATACTTAACTCATTGCCGATCAGGCAGATGTCTCTCGTCTGCCTGCCTCTGAGTCGCAGGAAAGTGCCGGTGCCTGGCAGAGCCTGACAGTTTCTGATGACAGCACCCTCAACCTGATCGAGAACAATTGCTGCACCGGTCAAATCATCAGCCCTGGCTGAGATGTTAAAGACGTTAACGGGGAAGACCTGTGGTTCTGCACAAACTTGAGTAAGAGTCGCTCCTGAATGGACAGCAAAAAGAATAAAAAAATACAGGGCCACCATGAAGGAGTTAAAAATCTGCCTGAGGCTCATTCTGTTTCTCCCTTCGAGAATGATAATCATGAGGCCGTCTTTCATTCATAAAGAATCTGGCTATCGGCTCAAATCTGATCAGACCAGACTTCTCT
>Ga0172363_10000170_pt1 | contig 42765 bp, 40 predicted proteins | sample LakKivs2_kivu2a2_FD_114541 | JGI IMG/M metagenome (GOLD analysis project Ga0172363, IMG submission 114541) | Sediment microbial communities from Lake Kivu, Rwanda - Sediment s2_kivu2a2 | ecosystem: Environmental > Aquatic > Freshwater > Lake > Sediment | place: Rwanda: Western Province, Lake... | reverse complement strand
CTCTGCAGTTCTTCGGGTAACCCGTATTTTGAGAGTTTTATTTTCCGGCCGAGACAGCTTATGGTTCGGCCCTTTACTTCCAGCGCAGTGAAAGGCGGAACTGTCTCCTCGTCGACAGCCAGCAGAGAATTTAACCAGCGGAGGCGTGAAAGGCGCCAGAGTTCTGAATCTCCGGCTTCTGGCAGAACCCGGTCAGAAATCCTTATCTTTAGATTTATCGTCTGCGGCGGCAGATTGGCGGTCTGGATTTCAACCCGCCCGGTGTACTCCCCGGCTGGAAGCTGCTCAGGGATCTGCCAGCCGCACCACAGGGGCTGAACCTTGCCTTTTTCCAGGTTTAATTCCTTCTGAAATTCCCGGCCATCCCACCCGATGCCGCCGGTGTTAAAGCAGGTGGCTCCGGACGGCGGGATGATGGTTCCGGACTCAGCATTCTTGAGTTCAGAGAATTTCAGCCCGATTTTCTCCAGCTTCTGCCGGTGTGCAAAGACTCCCAGCTGGAAGACAAAGTATTCGCCCCTGTCGGCCTGGCCCTCGAAAGAATTCAGCGGGCCGGTTTCAGCCCAGCGGGCCGGCAGGTAGTCACTCATCCGGACCGGAAAGCGGCGGTCTTCCGGAAATACAAGAAATGGCCGGTCTCCGTATTTTTCAAGCAGTTTCTTCACCTCGTTGTCGGTGGCGATGATTTCCATCGGATAGAAACTGCTGAACTCATCCACGCATTCAAAAGCCAGCACTTCAGCCCGGGGAAAGTCTTCCGGTTTGAATCCGGACAGAAGATCCTGTCTCAAGCCATTTCGCAGCAGCCAGCCGGTATCGGCTTCATAGCTGGCCGGCAGGTAGGTAACCCTGGGATAATTCCGCCCCTCGATTTTGTAAGGCATGTAATAAAAATAATAATCAGCCGTGGCTTCAGGCGCCTGAAAAATGAAATCTCCGTATTCATTATTGACCGTCACCGGGAAAACATTTTTGATTTCTTGACCCCCGGGTGCCATAAACACCAGGATTCTCTTCTTCTCCGGCTCCGGGTCCGGCCGGTGCCAGGACAGGCGGACATAAACCGCATCCGCCCGCTGCCGAACCCTGACCACTGCCCGGTGATTGCCCGCTCCCGAGTCCGGGTCCCAGGAAGCCGTCCGGTACGGGACCCCGCCCAGCAGCCTGACCGCATCTTCAGGCGTCGGGTAAGCTCTAAGGGCCAGGATGTGGACGGCAGTCAGAAAGAAGCAGAGGATAAGAGAAAAATATTTCTTACCAGCCGGGAAAGGGTTCCCGGATTGCGAGCCATTTTGCCTATGTTGGCTGCAGCCTGTGGTCATTGTCCGTGATTTATTCATTTTAACCGGCCATCCTTTTATTAATGATTTATTCGGCGATGAAGGTTCCTGTTCCGGACCCGGTCAGCCATCTGACTGTTTATCCTTCCAGCGAGTGTTGGATTTTAAAATAACTCAAAGTTTATTTCCGGTCGAGCCTGAATTTTTTTGACCCTGACCGGAGCCCAAAGCCTTGACTTTGTGGCCGGACCTCTCATTATAACGGCCCGCCGATTTTTTCAGTCCCGCAGCTTCCCTGAGAACTCGATCATTTGTTCCGGCCTGAAGCGGGAGATGGATTCTTTAACTCCGATGAATTTCTTGATTACGAATTTCTCCAGAAAATTAATTTTTTCGAATGACAGTTCACCGCTGAAAATAGCCCCGGCCCGGGCTGCTTTCCGCAGTTCTTCCGGAAAGGCTTCCCGGAATTGCTCTTCGGCTTTCTGCCCCTCATAAAGGCAGCAGATAAAAAGACCGATTTTTTTTTGCCGCAGCAGGCTTAAGTTTTTCTGACAGAATTTTTTGACTTCCTTCTGAATTCGGCCGGCGTAGATGGAACCACCGATTATTATCCAGTCAAAATTATTCAGGTCCGGGCAGCTTTGCTTTTTTAGGTTGCAGGTAGTGGCTTCACCCAGGCTATCTCTGATGATGGCCATGGCCCTCTCGACGGTTCCATACCTGGAGGCGTAGGCAATAAGATATTTTGACATTTTTCCTCTCTTTCAGACCGCGTTCATCCTGATTATACTTTATTAGGGGAGGCGTCGGCAAAAGTCTGACCATAATTTTATTATCAGGATCATCGGGAGACTGTTTCTGACGAAATTAAGGCGGCCGGGAGACCGACTTCGTCTGCGATATGAAAGACCGGGGAGGCCAGCCATCGTGGCAGAAGAAAGATCTGCCGTCAGCGAGTGCCGCTGACTCGCTCACTGGCCTGACGGGGGCAGAGATTCTTATTCTACGTTAAATGTTGCTTCTGGAATTGAGCCTGCGTTTATGGTATTCAGCTTCTCACCCCCGACCGGAGTTCCTAGTTCCGAATGCTTGGCGTTTTTTCAAGGAAGAAAATTCCCGGGCCGGGCGTCAGAATGGATGTATTATAATGATCCGGGAAGGAGGTCCAATGAGATTAAAGGCTATCACCTGTTTAGCATTGATTTTGCTTCTGGTCGCTCTGGTTCCGCTTCAGGCTCAGAATATTTCGGGCCTGCTCTCTGGAATGAAGCCGCGGAATATAGGCCCGGCCAACATGAGCGGAAGGATCGGGGCCATCGAAGCGGTTGCTTCCGACCCCAGGATTATCTACGTCGGCGGGGCAGCCGGCGGGGTCTGGAAATCGGTCGACGGGGGGCTGACCTGGAAGGCCATTTTCGACGACCAGCCGGTGTCTTCGATCGGAGCGATTGCCGTCTACCAGAAGAACCCGAACATAGTCTGGGTGGGCACAGGAGAAGCCGCCCCCAGGAATTCGGTCAGTGTCGGTCGGGGAGTATACCGATCGCTGGACGGAGGCCAGACCTGGCAGCTGATGGGTCTGGAGAAAACGGAAAAAATAGCCGATATCATCATCAATCCCGATAATCCTGACCTGGTTCTGGTTGGAGCTCTGGGGGCAACCTGGGGAGACAGCCAGGAAAGGGGAGTTTATAAAACCACGGACGGCGGCCGCACCTGGAAAAAGGTCCTCTATGTCAACGAAAAAACGGGCGTCTCCGACATGGCTGTGAACCCGGGCGACCCCAACCATATCATTGTGGCCATGTGGGAACACCGCCGTTATCCCTGGTTTTTTGTTTCTGGTGGCCCGGGAAGCGGTCTGTATGTCAGCCGGGATGGCGGAGAAACCTGGACCAGGTTGACGGAAAAGAATGGACTGCCGGCGGGAGAGCTCGGCCGGTGCGGGGTGGCCTTTGCTCCTGGCAGACCGAATATCGCCTATGCCCTGGTTGAAGCCAGCAAGAACGGTTTTTATCGTTCGACCGACGGCGGGCAGAACTGGACGCTGGTCAACAACGAGGCCGATGTCCACAACCGTCCTTTCTACTATAGCCGGGTTTTAGTCAATCCAGCTAACGAGAATATTGTTTACCTGCTCCAGACCCAGCTCCGGGTGAGCGAGGACGGCGGAAAGACTTTCAGAGCCCTGACGGCATTTAATCAGGCCCATTCTGATTTTCATGCCATGTGGCTCAGCCCGGACGGAGAAACGCTCTATGTGGGCAATGACGGCGGAGTGGTCATAAGCCACAACCGCGGCCAGAGCTGGAGGTTCGTAGAAAATCTTCCTCTCGGTCAGTTCTATCACCTCAACTACGACCTGCAGATTCCCTATAATGTATACGGTGGGTTGCAGGATAACGGGACCTGGGTCGGTCCGGCCTATGTTCTGAATGAAAGAAACATTGCCTTTTATCACTGGAAGACGGTGGGCGGCGGCGATGGTTTTGATGCCGCCCCGGACCCCGAAAAACCGGGATGCGGATATGGTATGTCTCAGGGGGGAAGCCTCTATTATTTTGACATTAATACGGGCACGACCAGGAATATCGTGCCCACGGAATCGGAGGTCAAGCACCGCTATAACTGGAATGCCGGTCTGGCGGTTGACCCGTTTAATCCTTCAACCATCTATCTGGGCAGTCAGTTCGTTCACCGCAGCCGCGACAGGGGGCGCAGCTGGGAGATTATCTCCCCCGACCTGACCACCAATGACCCCGAGAAGCTGAAACAGCATGACAGCGGCGGATTGACTCTCGATGTCACCAGCGCCGAGAATTACTGCAGCATCCTGAGCATCGCTCCCAGTCCGATTAAAGAAGGTTTGATCTGGGTGGGTACCGATGACGGCCACGTTCAGCTGACCAGAGACGGCGGCAGGAGCTGGGAACTGGTATCCAGAACCCTGACCTCCGGCAAAAAACCGCTGGTGCCAGCCGGGGCCGCCGTGCCCCACATCAAACCCAGCCGGTTTGATGAAGGCACGGCTTACGTGGTTTTTGACGACCACCGCCGTTCCAATTTCACTCCCTATGTTTTTGTCACCAGGGATTACGGCCAGAGCTGGAAGAGTCTTTCCACTCCAGAGATAGATGGCTACTGCCTGGTCATTGCGGAAGACCCGGTCAACAGGAACCTCCTTTTTCTGGGGACCGAGTTCGGCCTGTTCGTCAGTCTGAATGGAGGACAGAACTGGTTCAAGTGGACCGACGGCTTTCCGACCTGTCCGGTTTATGACCTGGCCGTTCATCCCAGGGAGCATGACCTGATCGTGGCCACTCATGGCCGGGCCGTTTATGTGTTTGACGATATTTCACCGCTCAGGGAGCTATCGGCCGAGGTGATGAAAAAGAAACTGCACCTGTTCAAGGTAAATGATGCTTTTCAGTTCCGGACCGGCCGCATGTCTTCCTATATGAGTCCTGGCGATGGCGAGTATCTGGCCCAGAATAAACAGACCGGAGCGGTCATAACTTATTTTCTCCTGCCGTCTGAGAAGAAGGCCGAAGAAACCGAGACCCCCTCCCCGGAAATGGCCCAGATGCAGGAAAGAATGGCTCAGTTCGCCGCGCGGAGCGGCCTGAATGTGGCTGCCATGAGACAGATGATGGGCCGGGGACGGGTTCAGATAACCATAACCGACTCGCAGGGGCGGGTGGTCAGGCAGATGAACGGCCCGGAGGAAAAAGGAATAAACCGGGTTTACTGGGATTTTCGGGAGCTGGAACCGGTCTCGCCCGCAGAGATGATGTCAGCCCAGACTGCCGGACGTGCGGCCGGTTCTTTTGGCGGCCGCGGCGGCCTGACGGTTCTGCCGGGAACATATACAGTTAAGGTCAGGTATGAAGACCAGGAAGTCAGCCAGACTTTTGAGGTTAAGCCCGACCCCAGATTTCAAGTTGACCTGGCTGTTCTTAAAGCCAATTACGAAAAAGCCAGGGAAGCCCAGAAACTGTCCAGAACTGTGCAGACGGTAAGCCAGAGGTTACAGCAGACGCAACGGACGCTGCAGACCGTCAGGGAATTTTCGCGAGCTCAGAGGAACCAGAAGATGATGGAAGTGATGAAAAAACTCGAGAGCACCGAAAAAAAGCTCAAGGACCTGTCCGAGACTCTTAATCCGACTCCTCCCAGGCAGGGCCTGGCCGACAGGTCGTCGGGGTTGATGTCACAGGTGAATGGGGCCGTCAGCGGCCTCACTTCTGCCGGTTATGAGCCTATCAGCCAGCCGGCCCTGGTCAGGTATGAAAAAGCCAGAGCCCGGTTTGAAGAGTTCTTGAAGCAGTTTAATGAATTTTATGAAAAAGACGTGGTCGAGCTTAATAAAGCTCTGCAGGAAGCAGGTTTTACCCTCCTCCTGAATTATCCTCCGCTGAAGATGAATTAAGCGCCAGTTCGGGGGGAGTAATACTTTCAGGGAAAAATAAAAGAGCCTGGAAGCAATCAGTGGGAATGAGAAGGGGCGGCCCCGGGCCGCCCCTTTATTTTTGTTTTAGTGTTTAATGTCCAGAAATCATACTGCTGGTCCTGTTCGGTCGGGAAGCGGGATCTGGCTGCTGAAGGATGGCCCGCTATCCTTTACCGAAAAAAATTGCCGGAAAGCAGGAGCTGGAACCGGTCTCGCCCGGGCTGCTGTTTTCTGTCATTATTGCGGGCGGGGGTTTATAATAAAAGGTAAGATGACAAGAACAGTAACACTTTCCATTCTGCTGCTCTGGCTGGCCGGAGGGCTCTGCCCGGCCGACCTGAAATTTGTGGTGGTCTCCGATACCAATCCTGAGTTTTTGAACCAGAAGGATTTTTCTCATTTTGCAAAAATCATCGAGCAGATTAATGTTCTGAAACCGGACCTGGTTATAAATCTGGGCGACCTGATTTACGGCTACGGGCTGAGGAGTACCAGGCCCCAGTGGGAAAGATATCTGGAGATTATCGGCCGGATTGAGGCTCCCTATTACCAGATTCCCGGTAATCACGATATTTTCAATGGCCGGGCCAGACAGGTCTATCTAGAATTTTTCAAGAAGACCTACCTGTCTTTCGACTCTGGCCAGTGTCATTTTGTGCTTCTGGACAATCTGGAGGACGGAGTCTGGGGAAAAATCGGGCCGGAGCAACTGGCCTGGCTGGAAGAAGACCTGAAGCGGCCTAGCTGGGACCAGGCCTTTGTTTTCCTGCATGTTCCGGTCTGGGACATGCAGGCTCGAAATGTAAAGCTGGAGTGGAGAGAATTCTGGTTTGAAAAAATCCATCCGCTATTGCTGACCGGCAGGGTGAAGGCGGTCTTCGCCGGCCATAACCATCGTTTCGGCCCGACCAGAATTTATGACGGTCTGATTTATTATATTGCCGGGGGAGGCAGTCCCCGGTTGCATAAAGATTTTGTCAGAGCCGGAGGCAGCAACTTTTTTCTGCTGGTTGAGGTCACGGAAAACGGCTTCAGGGTAAAAGTGGTCACAGAAAACCGGGTAATCTCCGACCTGGAAGCCGATATCCTGAAGGAGATTATGGCTCCCCATTTTTACCGCCCGGGAGAATTCAAGATCCAGAGATAGTCTTTGACTTTTCGAGGGGATGAGTTTAGTTTAAGAAGAAGAATTTCAGTTTCAAGGAGGGCTTATGTCTGATAAATCCCGGCTGGTTGCTTTCTTGCTGTGCTGGCTGTTCGGAATTTTCGGCGGACACCGCTTCTATGTGGGCAAGACCGGAACCGGAATAATCTGGTTGTTTACCCTGGGGTGTCTGGGAATCGGGGTGCTGATTGACCTGATAATGATTCTACTTGGCAAATTTTACGATGCCCAGAACAAGCCGGTCCTGGTCTGGTTCAGGAACTGCGATGCCGAGGGCAAAGTCCTGAGCTATTCAGTTTAACCCGGGACAAAAAAAAGATGGGAGGGCTGGCGCCCTCCCAGGAGGGAATTAGGTTAAGAAGGAAAACGGTTATATTAGGGCTCAGGCCGCTCGGCCCAGAGCTTTCAGAGCTTCAGATACTCTACCGACTGCCAGAACATAGGCTGCCTCTCGCATCGGCAGCTTGTGCTTTTCCATCAGGTCGACAATTTCCCGGAAGGCTTTTTTCATTTTTCTTTCCAGCTTGTCGGTGATTTCTTCTTCAGTCAGAAAGAAACGCTGCAGGTCCTGGACCCATTCCAGGTAGGAGACGGTCACTCCGCCGGCATTGGCCAGAATATCGGGACAAACCAGGACACCGTTGTCCACCAGGATGCTGTCGGCTTCGGTAGTGGTCGGGCCATTGGCTCCTTCCAGGATTATCCTGGCTTTGACCTGTCCGGCATTGCCCCGGTGAATCTGGCCCTCGGTGGCGGCTGGAATCAGAATATCGCAGTCCAGAGCAATCAGACTGTCGTTATCGATTGGTTCTGTGCCCGGGAAATTAACCACTGAGCCTGTTTGCTTCACCTGTTTTTCCACCTCAAACGGGTCAATTCCCTTATCGCTGTATATGCCCCCGAAAATATCGGTGATGGCGATAATCCTGCACCCGGCTTTATGCACCAGTTTGGCGATAGAGGAACCGACATTACCGAACCCGAGTATAGCCACGGTTCGTCCCTCAAAATTCAGTCCCAGGTACTTGAGCGCTTCTTCCAGGACGAAAAACAGACCGGTTCCGGTAGCCATCGCCCGGCCGAGAGAACCTCCCAGGTGCACCGGCTTGCCGGTAACCACGGCCGGCTCCAGATAGCCACAGGCCTGGCTGTAGGCATCAGCTATCCAGGCCATGGTCTGGGCATTGGTAAACATGTCGGGAGCGGGCACGTCCTTGAACGGTCCGATGATATCCCTTATAGCCAGCGTATATTCTTTGGTGAGTTTTTTCAGTTCGTTTTCCGACATCTTGAGCGGGTCACAGATAACCGCGCCCTTGCCTCCGCCGAAGGGCAGGTCGACCACCGCGCACTTCCAGGTCATCCAGGTGGCCAGGGCCTTGCATTCGCTGATTGAGGCGCTCGGGGAGAACCTGATGCCGCCCTTGGCCGGCCCCCTGACCGTAGAGTACTGAACCCTGAAACCGGTGAAGACCTCAGCCCGGCCGTCGTCCATGGTGATCGGGATATGGACAGTCAATTCCCTTTCCGGGTATTTCAGACGCTGATAAATCCAGGGATCAAGGTCCAGGAAATTGGCTGCCTTTTCGAATTGAAGGGTGGCCTCAAAAAACGGATCGTATTCCTTGGCTTCGGGAATGGGATGAATATAATGGACTTTAGCCTTTTCTGGCATGGGGTTCTCCTCTTTCAGGAAATTTCTTTGACCAGTAAACGGAGCAGCTTTCCGTATCCGGCTTTTTCAAAACGGCTTATCGGTATTTTCTTATCGCGATAATAGAGGTAATGCGTGGTTATTTTGACCCGTTGTGATTTACGGCGACCGGGTTCCAGCGTTTCCACTTCCCGGATTTCAGGAAATTTAATGATCTTGGCTTTCTGCTGGGGTTGTTTTTCCTCCTTCGGCTCTTTTTGGGTCAGGGGTAATATATTTTTCATACCAGCCTCCGCCCTTTATATATGCAATTGTTGTGCCAGAGTTATCTTTTTGAAAATAAAGAAGATGATAAAAGGGAAAGAGTTGGCTGTTGCAAAATGCAATATCGCAAAATGCGAAATTCAGTCTTTGCCGACCTTGATTTTGCGATATAGAGTAGCCGGGTTGAGACCAAGAATTCTGGCAGCCCGACTCTTGTTCTGGCCTGTGTGTTCAAGAACTCTGGCGATATAAGCCTTTTCCAGGTTTTCAAGTGTTGGCCAGTCCCTGGCCAGGGTGGTCAGGACCTTATCTTCTGGAAGATTCAGTTCCTGCCTTATTTCCTGCGGAAGGAATGGCAGCTGAATATTTTCTGCCTGGTAAAGGGACATCACCCTTTCAATGGTATTCCTTAACTCCCGGACGTTTCCGGGCCAGGAGTAATTCAGAAGAGCCTGAGCCGCCTCCGGTTCCAGACCTCTGTAATTCCTCTTGATTTCCCGGTTGAACTCTTCCATGAAAAACAGGACCAGGGGGATAATATCCTCTTTCCTTTCCCGGAGAGGGGGAATGGTAATGGGAACGACATTGAGCCGGTAGAAAAGGTCAGGTCGAAAATTTCCTTTTTCGGTTTCTTTCGCCAGGTCGCGATTGGTGGCGGCAATGATGCGGACATTAATTTTTATCGACTGGGAGCCGCCGAGTCTGACAAATGTCCCGTCTTCCAGCACTCTCAGGACTTTGGCCTGGAGAGCAAGAGACATATCGCCAATTTCATCAAAGAAAACCGTGCCCTCGTCTGCCTTTTCCAGAAGGCCGACCTTCCTTTTCCGGGCGTCGGTAAAGGCTCCGGCTTCATAGCCGAAAAGTTCGCTCTCCAGCAAATTTTCCGGAATGGCGGCGCAGTTGATGGCCACTATGGGCTTTTCAGCCCGCGGGCTGTGGTAGTGAATGGCCCGGGCCAGAAGTTCTTTGCCGGTGCCGCTCTCTCCCTGAAGAAGGACGGTAGTCCGGTCGGATTGAGCCACCCGGGCCGCCATATCCAGCACTTCCTTCATTTTCCGGCTCTGGGCCACTATTTTTCCAAAATAATACCTCTGCTTTTGCTTTTCGAATTCATCCAGAAAGCGTAACCTCAGCGACAGTGTTTCCAGGGCCCGCTGGACAGTGGCTTTTAGCTCGCTAAGCTTGAAGGGCTTAAGGAGATAATCATAGGCGCCCAGTTTCATGGCCTCGACCGCTTTTTCCAGTATTTCGTAAGCCGACATCATGATGACTATTATTTCCCGGTCAACTTCTTTGACTCTTTTCAGAACCTCCAGTCCGGAAATCCCCGGCAGAACCAGGTCCAGAAGAATCAGGTGGGGGCGATGGCTTTCCAGAATGTCCAGGGCCTTTTCGCCCGATTCAGCCAGGAGGATCTCGTAGCCTTCCTTTTCCAGGGCTTTTTTGAGGTTATTAAGGGTCAGGATTTCATCATCAACCAGCATAACCGAGAAGGTTTTCAACCTATGACCTCCTCTTCTTTTCCGGTCGGCCGGCCTTTCTGACTGATGGGTAGAATGATAGTGATGGTGGTGCCGGCTCCGGGTTGACTCTGAACCCGGATGTCCCCGTTATGGCTCTTTATATAAGACAGGCTGATACTCAATCCCAGTCCGGTGCCCTGACTCTTCTTGGTGGTGAAAAAGGGATCAAAAATTTTATTCTGGTCTTCGGGACTGATACCGATGCCCGTATCCGAAATTTCAATCTGGACATAGTCTTCGAACTTGACCTTGGAGGTGGTGACCGTCAGCCTCCCGCCTCCGGGCATGGCCTGAGCGGAGTTGATGAAGATGTTGGTCAGAACCTGACGGATCTGGTTGAAGTCGGCGGTGACTGGAGGCAGTTGCGGATAGAGCTTCTGTTCGATCTGGACTTTTTTGAAAATGGGCTGATGGCTTAAGAAGGACAGGGTATCCCTGATTGCCTGATTCAGGTTAATCCGGGTAAAGCGCGGGGGAGCCGGGCGGGCAAAGTCCAGCAATCCTCTGATTGTCTGGGAAATCCGGTAAACATTCTCCAGAACCACTTCCATCTGCTGTTTCTTCTGGGGGTCGGTTGTTTCTTCCATCTGGATTTCGAGAAAAGAAGAAATGCCCAGCAGGGGGTTGTTTATCTCGTGGGCAGCACCCAGGGCCAGCTGGCTCAGGGCAGACAGCTTTTCATATTCGGCCAGCTTGTGGCGGAGTTTTTCTTTTTCGGTGACGTTTTCAACCAGAATGGTTATTCCCAGCAGGCCTTTCTCACCGTTGGTGATGGGAAAGAAGGCCAGATTGAAGTATTCATCGCCATGGCCCCGGTCGATTTTTCTGGCCGCCAGCTGCCGGGCTGCGCCTTCTCTGATCGTGGCTCTGAAAGCTTCTATGATTTCCTGGTCTTTCAGAGCCGGAACGGCTTCAAACAGGATTTCACCCTTTCTGATCTCCCCGCTCTCAAACAGAGTCAGAAAATGCTTGTTGTAGTGGGCCAGTCTGCCTTCCAGATCAGTTCCGGCCAGTCCCAGCGAAATGCTGTCAATCAGATGAAGAATATACTGTTCCGACAGCTGAAGTTCCGCCGCCAGGCGCTGGCTTTCCAGGATCCGGTTCTCCAGTTCCTGGTTGATTTTGTCCAGCTGCTGCCGGCGTTCCCGGCATTCCTCCAGCGTCCGGGCCAGATTGGCTGTAAGCTTCTGGACCAGTGCGGTGACTCTCCTGGAATACAGATTGGAAATGATGGTCAGAAAAAGAAAGGAGGGCAGAAAGAAATAGAGGATAATCCGGTTGAAACGCCGGACGGGAAGCAGGGCCTCTCTGAGGTCCATTTCCGAGGCCAGATAGATGCTGGTTCCAGGAAGAAGCTGGTAGGCACAGAGAACCTTCTCCCCGCGATAATCCAGGTGAACGATTACCCCGCTTTCTCCCCGGTGGGGATTGAGGTCGTCGGAAAAAGCTTTTTCGGCAAAAGGAAAAGCTCCCAGTTTGGTGGGTGACAGGATAAGACCATCCCGGCTCAATAAAAAGAGCTCGCTCGTTCTGCCCAGGCGAAGGTCGGAGATCAGGCCGTAAAGATAATTCAGGTTGAGTGCGGCTCCCAGAATCCCAACCACCCGGTTCTCGAGATCCAGCACCGGGTGAGAAATGACCATGACGTTGGTCCCGACTATGTCCGAATAAAAAATATCGGAAACAAACGGTTGTCCACCGGCCGAGACCTGAAAATAATCCCGGCTGGAAATGTTACCGTTGAGCAGGCGGTTATATGACCTGATCAGGTTGCCCTGGAGGTCGGCAAGGAAGATGAAATCGTACCACTTTTTCCCCTGAATAAGATTCAGGTAGATTTTTTCCTTTTCGTCCAGGCAGCTTAGGTCCGAGCAATTCAGACGCGCGACCGACCCCAGGTCGGTCAACCGGTCTTCCAGAAAAAGCTTTATCGTTTTCAGATTGTTCTGCACCGCCCCGGCCAGCTGGGTATTGACCTGATTCTTTATCATTCTGGAAATCTGCAGGTCGACTACCACCAGCAGAATGAGGAAGGGCAGGGCGAAGAAAGCCAGGGTCAAGAATGTGTTTCTGGTGGTCAGTCTTTTAAAATATCTGGATTCCAAGATAACCGGCTCCTTCAGAAGAAGTTTATCAAAGAGGCGCCTTTTTTTCATCGGTCTTAGCGGTCAGTAATCGAGAAGGTCAAGGGTCCGTGGTCTTTCTTCCAGATGGAAGACGATGATCGACTGGAAAACCCGGCCCAGCTTCTTCCAGTCCTCCGGTTTGAGTTCCAGGCCAAAAGGGGCCTCAGGAGGATTTTTTTTTATCCAGTCTATCACCTGAACCAGCTGCGGGTTTAGTTCGATTTTCTTTTCAGGGACACATTTTTCGCACAGGAAGCCATCCTTACGTGGATCCAGCCAGGCAGTGCTGCTTATCCTCCGGCGGCACTTCCGGCAGGTCTGAAAATCAGGTAGAATGCCGTTGACCTTGAGAAACCAGTATTCAAAATAGCGGGCCAGATATTCTGTTTTCTGCCCGGCCCGGGCGGCCCTGATCAGACTGACCAGCAGCCGGTAGAGTTTTTCTTCGCCGGCCCGGTAGGGTGAGAATTTTTCGGTCAGCTCGGCCAGATAAGAAAAAAAGCAGGCCGTCCTGCGGTCGCTGAACATTTCGAAGGCGGACTCTAACAGGTCGCAGTTGCTGACCGTTACCAGGTCCTGTCTCTCTTTTTCGTAATAAAAAATCCTGACGATTGATAATGGTTCCAGGCTGCTGCCAAAGCGGTTGTTAAATTTTCTGGCTCCTTTGGCAATTCCCAGCACCAGTCCCTTTTCCCGGCTGAAGAATACCACCAGCTTATCCTGTTCAGCAAAATTCTGGGTGCGGAGGATTACCGCTTCAGATTGATCTATTGGCATGACTTTCTCTCGACCCGGGGACCCGGGAAATGTTCTTATGAACCTTCCGGCATCGTACCGGGGATTTTTTCCTGGTCCAGGAACTCGTCCAGGTTTTCCCGGGTGATTCTGATATTCTTGACCACTGCCCCGCGTTTGCCGAGGGATTTGCCAGGCTGGCCGTTCAGCTTGAAACTGACGCCGCCGGCATTCCCTAGGTTAATCACCAGCTCCGATTCAGCCTGAACCTGGATCCGGAATCCTTCCAGCTTCAACCCGTCTACGGCCAGGTTCCCATCGGCGTAAACCTGAATCCAGCAATCTTCGTTAAAATTGAGCTCCAGCTGTAAACCCCGGATAGGCTGAGGAGGAGGCTGTTGTTCAATGACCTGAGTCCCCGTCTCCGGGAGCTGTTCTTCGGCCGGAATGGTCACCACGGCCTGGATTTTCTGGCTGGCTCTTCTGGCTTCAACGTTATTCTTGGTGGTCTGGATGGAAAGATAAATCAGAAATATAAAGAGCGACAGAACTATTACCGACAGCGTTATCCAGACAATCCTGTCCAGCCTCGGTTCCCTTTTTCTGACTTCGGCTGCTGCTCCGGATTTTTTTTCCTGCGAGGGCAGATAATATTTGATCTCGTCTGACTGTGCCGGTTTCTGAGGTTGAGAAGATCTCTGGGAGACTTCTGGTTCTCTGCCTGGCGGCCTCAGTTCCGGCCGGCCGTATTTCGGCAACCAGTCATCCGGGTTCAGCCCTATGAATGAAATATAAGTCTTTAGAATTTGCCTGGTAAAAAATCCGCCCGGAAGAAGGTCGAGCTGGTCATTTTCTATGGCTTCGAGATGTCTCAGCCCGATTTTCGTCTGGAGAGAGATGTCCTTTAAGGAAATACCCCTGGCTTCTCTTGCTTTCTGTAGTTCCTTGCCTATGCTTTCCATAAGACCACTTCAATTTTAATTTATGCCAGAAAACCAGTCAAACTTTTTCTTCTGCCAGGAAAGTTAATATTTTTTTGTCCTGGATAAGAGGCAGGTTCCTGTCGCGGCGCACCACCTGCCGTCATCGCTTCAGCCATATCCGGCGGAGAATCCCTTCGGCTGCGGCGGGTTTATTCATCGGGTAAAACTTCTGTAATCATGGCCTCAAATGACGATGAGGGGATACTCAAGTTCCTGCGAGCGGGGAGAAGGTCGCCCGAACAGCCACCGGTGCGGCCGTTCGGTCAGATTTCAATTTGAAATGGCGGAATAGATTGCTTTCTATGTTTTTAAGGCTCGGGAATCTGTTGACAATTTTAAGTTTAAAAGGCTCTGAGTGGCTACTACCTGGAAGAACCGGAAAATAATAAACCGTGAAGGGCCGCGGCCAGGCTTAAATACGGAGAAAGCGGGAGACCGAGGTAACACTGCCCAGGGTTCCGGTGACCACACCGCCCGCAACCAGCCAGATCGCCTGTTCGAGCGTCAGCGGCCTCAGGGTGAAAAGTTCCCGGGCCGCGCCCAGGGAGCTGCCGATATAGACAGGAAAAACCTTGACCAGGATGTACAGTATGGCCAGAGATATCAGGCTGCCCAGAAAACCCAGGACAAACCCTTCCACCAGGAAGGGGATTCTGATAAAGGTGTTGGTGGCTCCGACCAGGCGCAGAATTTCTATCTCATTTTTACGGGCAAAAACATTCAACCTGACCACGTTGGAGATTATGAAGAAAGAAGCCAGGATCAGGATACCGCCCAGGAAAAAGCCCACGGCCTGAACAATCCGGCTGAGAGAATCCATCTTTTCCACCCACTCCTGGTTGAACTGGACGTCGACCACACCTTTCAGGCCTTTGATTTTTTCCATAAAATAGACAATGGCTTGAAGGCTAAGAACCTTTTCTTTGAGTTTAACTTCATATGAAGGTGGAAAGGGGTTGGATTTAAGGTTATCCAGTATTTCTCTGAGTTCGGGGAAGTTGGCCCGGAAACGGTTCAGGGCGTCCTCGGAAGAAACGAAAGTCACCTGGTCAACCAGTTCTGAGGCCAGGATCTGTGCTTTGATGCTTTCCAGTTCTGGCGCCTTCAGGTTGTTTTCGAGGAAAAAGGAAATAGCCAGGTTATTGGAAAGTTGCTGACCGAGATAGGTCAGATTGTTGGACAGGGCCAGAAAGATGCCTATCACCAGGAATGAAAAACCGATTATCAGGACCGAGACCAGGTTGCGACCGCGGAAGGTCCAGATGTTGCCGGCCGCTGTCCTGACCAGATACCAGATTTGCCGGAAAATCACTGTTTTTCTTCCTTGCCGATGATTTTGCCCTTCTGCAAGAAAAAGATTTTATCCCCGAAACGCCGGATGAGTTCCCGGTCGTGGCTGCCGATTATTACCGTGGCTCCCTGCTGGTTAATTTCTTTGAAGATGGCCATTATTTCGAAAGCCAGTTCCGGGTCCAGGTTACCGGTGGGTTCATCAGCCAGAAGGATGGAGGGGTTGTTGACGATCGCCCGGGCGATGGCCACCCGCTGCTGTTCACCATAGGACAGGCGCTGGGGGAAACCCCACATCTTATGGTGCAGATTTACCTGGCGCAGGGCGTTGAACACCCGGCGTCTTATTTCTTTGTGTGACAGTCCGATGACCTGCAGGGGGACAGCCACGTTTTGAAATACCGACTGGTGAAACAGCAGCCGGAAATCCTGGAAGACGATGCCCATGGTGCGCCGGAGCCGGTAGATTCTGTGGTCGGGTATTTTCAGGATGTTGACCCCGTCGATTAGAATCTGCCCTTCGGTCGGGACATGTTCGCGGAAGATTATTTTCAGCAGCGTGGTCTTGCCGGAGCCGCTGGGTCCGGTGATGAAGCAGAATTCCCCGCTCCGGATTTCAAGCGATACGTCGGAAAGCGCCCAGTGCGGCTTCTGGTACTGCTTCCAGACGTGAAATAATTCAATCATCTGCGGCTACTGGCTTTTGGTCTTTGACAGATTATCAAGTGCCTGACGGAGAAGGGGCTGGACTTTCTGCGGGTCGGCCTGGCCTTTGCTGGCTTTCATTACCTGGCCCAGCAGGAACCCCAGAACCTGGACTTTACCCTCCAGATATTGTTTTACCGGTCCCGGGTTTTTCTCCAGGACCAGGGCTATTATTTTTTGCAAGGCCTCGTCGTCGCTGATTTTTTTCCAGCCGAGTTCTTCTATTATTACCCGGGGGTCAGACCGGTTGAGTTTCACCTCAGAGGGCAAATCTGCGGCTGCAACCGCCCTTGTCAACATCTCCGGAAAGACTTTTTCTTTGGCCATGGTTATAGTTATGGCTTCCTGTTCGACCAGCTTTATCAGTTCAGCCAGTGATTCTGCCGGCAGCGGAAGCTGTTCGGGACCGAGATTGTTCTCATTCAGATACTGGAGAACCTCTCGCCTCATCCAGTTACTCGCCTGTTTGGGGGAGCCGGAAAGTCTGGCCACAGCTTCAAAGTAATCGGCCAGAGCCCGGCTGGCCGTCAGAATCCGGGCATCATACTCCGGTAACTGGTACTGGCTGATGAAGCGGTCAATTTTTGCCTGAGGCAACTCCGGCAGCCTGGCGGCAATATCTTGAATCCAGTCTTCCGGGATAACCAGAGGCGGCAGGTCGGGCTCGGGAAAGTAGCGATAGTCGTGAGCTTCTTCCTTGCTGCGCTGGGAAACCGTCCGGTTGGCCGAGGCATCCCAGCCGCGGGTTTCCTGGATGACCTTTTCTCCGCGCTCCAGGGCTTCAATCTGGCGACTGGCTTCATACTCGAGGGCCCGGGCCAGAAAACGAAAAGAATTCAGGTTTTTGACCTCGGCCTTGGTTCCGAATCCGGTTGAGCCCGCCGGCCTGACCGAAAGATTGGCATCGCAGCGCAGACTGCCTTCTTCCATGTTGCCGTCGCAGATTTCGAGGTATTGCAGGATGGTCCTGAGGTTCTGAACAAACTCCACCGCTTCTTCGGGTGAACGCAGGTCTGGCCGGCCGACGATTTCCAGGAGCGGAACCCCGCAGCGGTTAAAATCGAGATAGGTTTTCTTGTCCGAGTCGGGGAAACCTTCATGAAGAGACTTGCCGGCGTCTTCCTCCAGGTTAATCCTCTCTATGCCGATGGCTTTCCTGGTTCCTCCGACCTCGATCAGCAACCTTCCGTTTTCGGCTATCGGCAGATGATACTGGGTAATCTGGTAGCCCTTGGGCAGGTCGGGGTAAAAATAATTTTTCCTGCTGAAGGTCGATTTCAGGTTGATCCTGGCTTCCAGAGCCAGGGCCAGCTTGATGGCCATCCGGACTGCCTCCCGGTTGATGACCGGCAGGCTGCCCGGCAAGCCCAGGCAGACCGGACAGGTGAGGGTGTTCGGCTTCTGTCCGAATTCAGTGCTGCAGCGACAGAAGAGCTTGGTCCTGGTCAGAAGCTGAGCGTGGATTTCAAGGCCGATGACAGTTTCGTATTTCATGATGACCCGGTTAAAGGAATTTGATTATAACACAATTCAATTTTCAGTCGAAAGATTAAAGCTTAGAGCGGAGAATAAAAAGGGCGGTTCCTTTTGGCGGGAGTTATTTCACAAAAAGGTACATGAACCAGCCGAAGGCCAGAGCAGCCAGGGACATTATCAGGAACAGGGTCAGGCCGTACTTGAGCCGGCTCTTAAGGTCGGGGCGTCGAATCAGAGCCAGAACCAGAGATACTAGCAGAGCGTAGACTATCATGGTGAAGAGATGGCTTTCCAGAATCATTGTTTCTTTCCTCTGGCTATGTCCCAGGCGTCCAGGGCCACCAGGTAGTTCAGAAGCCCGGCTCCGGCCAGGTAGGCGGTTCCGAATTCGAAGGACAGTCTTTCCAGTTCGCCCGTGCCCACTGGCAGGAACCAGGAAAGGATATACAGCAGCCCGTTTCCGAGGTCGGAGAGAAAGGCCAGAAAGGTCAGCGGGTTATCGGCCTGAAGCGGATAGATCTTGCCGCCCATCACCAGGCCCATCAATGCCATCAGGGCAATGGCGATAAGAAAAACCAGGCCTCTCCAGTACCGGCGCAGATAGATATGACCCAGGCCGGGGATGAACCAGCCAAGTATTATTGCGGTCAATGCTTTCTTTTTCATAGAAGTTAATATTAATTAAAAAAGGGCATTAAATCAAGCCGGATAATAAGGAATGGCTCTGGCGCTCCGGCCACTCTTGGATATTGGCCCGCGGGAGGGTAAAATCATTTCATGCCAGAATTGCCAGAAGTGGAAACTGTAGTCAGGGGCCTGCGTTCCAGACTGGAAGGCAGAAGGGTCAGGAGCCTGATTTTCCTTTCCTCGCATCTTGAACAGAAGCAACCTTTTTCTGCCCTCAGTCCCGGGGTTTACAGGGGTAAAAAAATAGTGTGCCTCTGGCGCCGTGGCAAAATAATAATTTTCAGCTTCTCCGGCGGTTGCGGTCTGCTGATCCATCTGAAAATGACTGGACAGCTTTACCTGTGTCCCCCCGAACAACCGCTGGATAAACATACCCATGCCCGGATGACCTTTTATGGCCTGAAATCCGAGCTCCGTTTTCGCGATATCAGGAAATTCGGCTTTCTGAATTGTCTGCGAATGCCTGAAATCCTGAGCCGGGTGAGCACCGGACTCGGTCCGGAGCCTCTGGACCTTGGTTTCAAAGAATTTCAGGCTTTACTGAAAAAGCATGGTCGTAAGAAAATAAAAGGCTGGTTTCTCGATCAGAAGATCATAGCCGGGATCGGCAACATTTATTCTGACGAAATCCTGTTCCGGGCGGGGATAAGACCTGACCGTCCGGCGGGGACGCTGGGCCCGGAAGAAGTCCGGAGACTGTACCGGGCGATGAAATCGACCCTGCGGGAAGCCATAAAGCTTAAAGGCTCTTCGGTCAGCGATTATGTCGATGCCAGGGGCGAGAAAGGTCAATTTCAACGAAAACACCTGGTCTATGGCCGGGATGGGATGCTCTGTTACCGCTGCCGGAGGGCCGCTATCAACAGAAAGAGGATAGCCGGCCGGAGTTCTTTTTTCTGCCCCTTCTGTCAGAAATAGGGAGTTCAGGGGCGGCTGCATAGATTGAAAAAATCAGGCTGATGGGTTATATTTAGCTCTTATCTATGACTGCCCCTGTAGCTCAGTATGGATAGAGCAAGGGATTCCTAATCCCTGTGCCGGGAGTTCGAGTCTCCCCAGGGGCATTTCATCCTAACCGGAGTGATGCGCTGAATCTGGAGTCGCCGGGGGGCGAGTTGCCGATGGGAAGAAGGCATGGCAGCAAAACCCGGAGAGGCCTTAATGATCTCTGTGTTTTATCTGCAAAATGAGGGGAGCATAAATCATCTTTTAATTCACCTTGAAAGGTGATAAATTTATTGGCGGGATGTTTTAATTAAGGGGTGAAACCAGAGCTTTGAAAGGACCGAACTATGAACAGGGTTATTCTGCTGGATTTCGAAGATAAGGATAAGGAATATCTGGAGCAGGAGCAGGTCGATACTTTTCTCATTCACACCTCAGATTTCAGAACTCTGCCGACCATCCTGCCCGAGGCCAGGGTCATTTTTTACCAGCTCAACTGGCCGGTGGAGGAAGAGGCGGTGCCTTCCGGTCTGGCCGAAAAGATTCAGGAAATGGTGGCTGACGGAGCCAGGGTGGTCTGTTTTATCGGCAAGGGGCATCTTTACCAGCTGACCGGAGTGGTTGGAACTTTTCCCGAGATCCATTTCCAGGAATCAGCCCCCGGTGAGGTGTTGCTGGTGACTCCAGAAATGCCCTTCAATCTGGTATTTGATAAATTCTCCGGTAGCCTGGCTCATCTTTACAAACTGCTGCCCGGTTCTTTCGGGGCCGACCTCTGGGAGGTTCCGGCCAGTGCCAGTGAAAGCTGGAAGATAGTGGCCAAGAGCCATGATGGCTATCCGGTTTCGCTGGTGATTAAAAAAGGGAAGGGCTTCATCTGGCTTCTGCCCTGGTTCGGTCAGAACAACATTAAGGTGGCTGAATTCATCCTGAAAGATGTTTTTCCGCTAATGGAACTGAAAGGCAAGGAGGTGGAACAGATGAACTGGATTGATAAGGAAGAATATTTGTTCCCCGAAATCAAAGAATTATTTCTCAAGAAAGAAGAGGAAAAGAAGAAGTTTGAAGAGAGATTAAAGGAACTGGACGAGCAGATCAAGACCCTGCGGGAGACACAGCAAGAAGCTTTCAACCGTTTGCTCAAAGCTGAAGGCCAGGAACTGAAAGCGGCCGTCCTCCAGGCTTTTAAGTACCTGGGCTGGGGCAAGGTGGTTGATGTTGATCAATACTGGAAAAATGTCATCAGGGACAAGGAAGAAGACCTGTGGTTGATCGAGAATAATGATCAGCCGGTGGAGGTTTGCCTGCGAAAAGAGTTTCTAATACTGGTAGTCATAAGAAGCAGCCGAAACTGGTCGACTGACGATGATTGCATCCTGCTGCAGAGGTTCAAGGGCCGCCGGATGCAGGAATTTGACAATACCAGGATGAAGGCTCTTCTGATCGGCAATTATTTCAATCTGGTTGAAGCCAAATTGCGAAACAATCCCTATTCTCAGTTCCAGGTAGAAGAAGCTGAAAAGGATGGCAATGCCCTTCTGACCACCTATGAGCTTTTCCAGGCCATCAAAGCTGAAAAAGAGGGTCTGGTCAGCAAAGAAGAAATCAGAAAGCAGATCAGGGAGAAAGCCGGACTGCTCAAATTCAGCTATTGATCAGATTCCCTGCCTTTATGAATTTGCAGGCTCCGCCCCTTTTGTTGCCTTTTGCTCTTGGATTTTATTCCTGAATGTGCTAAAAAGAAGTCTTTAAGGAGCTGTCAGAAATGAAAAGAACTGAGAGAAGGCAGTTAAAGGAAAATGAACTGGCTACCGGCCTGAGCCAGTTTGTTCGCTGGGTCAAAAAACATGAAAAAAAATTCATGGCCATAGCTATGGGGCTGGTGGCCCTGCTGGCGGTGATTATTGGAGTCAGGTTTTTGCTCCAGTACCAGAAAAGCCGGGAAGCCGGCTACCTGAGCCAGGTGATGGCCCTCAAAGCTGATCTGGACAAGAATCAGGAAAACCTGGCCAGGCTGGAGAATCTGGCCAAAAAGAGAAAATACGGGCGGATAGCCAGCCTGCCCCTGGCTACCCATTATCTCGAAAAAAATGACCTGGACAAAGCCGAAAACATACTGTCCGGAGTCAAGGATAGAGGGTCTGACCTGGTCCATTATCAGATCCTTGACCTCTATGCCCAGGTCCAGTCCAGACGCGGCCAGTATGATAAGGCGATAGAGATATACCGCCAGATGGAGAAGGAAAAACCGACAGATTACCCGCTGGATGTTATTCTTTTCCGCCTGGCCGAGACTTATGAAAAAGCAGGGCAGAAAGACCAGGCGATCAGCCTCTACCGGGACCTGCAATCCGGTTACCAGAATACTTATTATGGTTACCAGGCGGCCATGAAGATGATGACGCTGGAAACCGGTCGGTGACCGGCAAAAAGTATTGTTTATTTCAGACGGGAGAATATAATAGATTTAGCTAACAGAAAAGGAGGATGACATGGCTTACAAGATTACTGAAGATTGCATTAACTGTGGAGCCTGCGAACCAGAATGTCCCAACCAGGCTATCTCCCCGGGTGACGAGAGATATGAAATCAACCCGGAAAAGTGCACCGAATGCGTGGGCTTTTTTGATGAATCTCAGTGTGCTTCGGTCTGTCCGAGCGGAGCCTGTGTTCCCGACCCCGATCACCGGGAGAGAAAGGAAGATCTGGAAGCCAAAGCCCGTCGCCTTAAGGGAAGCTGATTATCAGCGTAAGTTAACAGGAGTGCTTCGGCACTCCTGTTTTTGTTTTTTGATCCATCATGTTGAGCGGCAAAAGGTGGTTTAATCTTTTTCTTTTTATTCTGACCATAATATCGACCTATTTTGTCGGTTATTTATGGGGAATAAACTATATCTTTGCCGGCCGGAATCCGGAGGATATCTCCGGAGCCATCAATATGAAGCTGTTCTTAAAGCCCGAGCTGATCAGGCTCAGTCTGATTTATTCTGTATCCCTTCTTATCATCCTTCTTGGCCACGAGCTCGGCCATTATCTCACCTGCCGCCGCTACCGGATTCAGGCCACTCTCCCGTATTTTATTCCGGCTCCTACCCTGATCGGAACTCTGGGCGCCTTTATCCGTATAAAATCCCCTCTGACCGAGCGTGAAGAACTGTTTGACGTCGGGGCCAACGGGCCGTTAACCGGTTTTCTTTTATCTGTTCCCGCCCTTTATGCCGGGCTGCAGCTCTCCAGACTGGTCCCCGCTCTTCCCAGAGAAAGCTCGATCCTGTTCGGGGAGCCGCTGCTTCTCAAGCTGTTCATCGGTCTGACTTTTGGCCCGGTAGCCAGGAATCAGGATCTGATTCTGCACCCCCTGGCCGTGGCCGGCTGGGTTGGATTGCTGGTAACTTCATTCAATCTCTTCCCGGTGGGACAGCTCGACGGCGGGCATATTCTCTATGCCCTGTTCGGCGAAAGGACGAAGAGACTGGCCCCGGGAATAATTCTGATCTTGCTGGTGCTGGGTATTTTTTACTGGGCCGGCTGGTTAATCTGGGCGGTGCTGATATCAGTCCTGGGGTTGCGCCATCCGCCGGTTGTTGATTCCGGCCGGGTATTTTCCAGGAGAAGAATCATTTTGAGCCTGGCTATAGGTCTGATTTTTATACTGTCTTTTATACCCGCACCGATTTCCGGCAATAGCCTGCTCGATTTTCTCAAATAAGATTCTTCACCCAACCATCTTTTTTCCCTGCTGAAGATATTCACAATTTTTGTGGAAAAGCCTGTGCAAAAAACCCGTTGCTTTTTGCCCAAATATATTGAATTTGCGCAAGATATAACTAACTGCACAAAATTTAGGCACCTGATATTTGTCTCTAAAATTTGCTACAATACTTCCATAAATATAACTTAATGAGGGATAATCAGATGCCCGACAGACGTTTTCGAGCGGTGGAAGCGAGTTTCTCTCAACTCAGCAAACAGTTCAAGCGCGGAGACATCAGCCGGGATCAGTATGCCGAGGCCCTGAAGAAACTGCGGCTGGTCGACGGAGAGGGGCGTTGCTGGATGATAGGGGCCCAGACTGGCCGCTGGTATTATTACGATGGCCAGCAGTGGATTCAGTCCGAACCCCCTGAAGATGGAGTGGAGGCGGTACTTTGCCCCGTCTGCTATCATCAGAACGAGCCGGAGGCCAAGAACTGCGAAAGCTGCGGCGCGGCGCTGGTCAAAACGTCGACCAAGATTGTCTGCGTTGTTTGTGGCAATCTTATTGACCATAATCTGAAAACCTGCCCTTTCTGCGGAGCCGGGTTATGTGGCCAGCCAGAGGGATCTGTTCCAGAACAGAAAACCGGGACCGGCATATCTGAATCAAAGCCGGCTGAGAGCGGAAGCATCTATCTGCGTTCGGTGGACCAGGTTTCTTTCCTGCTCTTCTTCGGCGGCCTGGGGATTTTTCTGGGGGTTCTGTTCGGGCTGGTGCTTGGCTCTACCGAATTTTTCCCGGGTCTGGTTTCCGCCCTGCCTGTCTTTCTTAAAGAAATGCAGGGAAAACTGATGGGCGGTCTGGTTTTTAGTTTTCTGGGTGGAATTTTTGGGTTTGTGCTGGCGGCGGCTTCCGGTTTTTTTCTGGCCCTTCTGGTCAATGCCACCATCTATTTTTTCGGGGAGCCAGGTTTCAGGCTGGAAAGAAGTCGCCGGAGAATTTCTCTGAAATAATGCCTCCTAAGACTGCCGGCAATTAACTCTGAAGGGTTTTCGTTTCATCTGGTTAAGGGCGTAGGCAATCTGACCCAAGGACAGGGATTCATCTCCCGGAGAATAGAGCACAGGTCTTATGACTTCAAAGCCGTTTTTCCTCAGGATTTTTTCTGTCTGTTCGGTCAGGATACGGTTTAAGAACACTCCGCCGGTCAGAACTACCCGGTGAAGGCCATGCTCTTTTCGGGCGAGCAGAGCAATCTCCAGGATGACCCGGACCAGGGTCAGGTGGAATTTCCAGGCGGCCAGTTCCGGACGGATATTTTTCTTCTCCAGGTCAGACATCAATTCAACCAGGGTGGGGCAGAAATCAATCCGGTAGGGTCGGGTGGCCCGGTTAATTGAAAAAGAATAACGGAGGCTATCTTTTGAAGCCGCTCTGGAAGCCGCGGCTTCCAGACGGGAAGGAGCCTCGGCTTCGAATTCAACTCTGGCCGGGGCCAGTCCACAGAGAAAAGCCACGGCATCAAAAAGCCGGCCGGCGCTCGAGGTCAAAGGGGTATTAATTTCCTTTTCCATCATCAATCGCACTGAGCGCAGCCTTGTCTCAGGAATCCGGGCCAGAGGTCGGGGCCGGGGAAAGTTATTACCGAAGGCCCTGAACAGGTAGGCGGTCGCCATTCTCCAGGGTTCTCTGGCGGCTGCATCTCCACCGGGCAGATGAACATAATCGAAATGAGCATATCTTTCGTAACCGTCGTAATCTGCCAGCAGGAATTCGCCGCCCCAGGCCTGGCCGTCGTCACCATAACCGAAACCGTCCCAGCTTACGCCCAGAAACTTTTCTCCCGGGGGGATTTGATGTTCTATCAACGGGGCCAGGCTGTGGGCAAAGTGATGCTGCACTTTCAGATGTGGTATTTTCAGATTACGGGCATAGCGGGTACTCCAGAAATCAGGATGGAGGTCGCTGACCACCAGATCGGGACGGAAGCTAAAAAGTTTCTTGAGATGAGCCAGAGTCTCTTCAAAGTATCTGAAGTTCTCGTAGTCATCCAGGTCTCCCAGAAACTGCGAGGTTATTATGTAGCCATTCCTGTAGACGGAGATGGTATTCTTCAGCTCACCGCCCACGGCCAGAATCTGGACCGGGCTTTTAAGACTTTCGGGAACAGCCTGAGGGAAAGGAACGAATCCCCGGGCCCGGCGGAAAAAAACCGGTCTTCCGCTGGCTATTCTGATTACCGAGTCGTCCGCCCGCATGGCAATTTCCCGGTTGTGGGTAAGGATATAATCACACAGCTCCGGGCCCACCTGAAAATCGTCTTTGATGATCGGGGCATCTTTCCGGTTGGAACTGGTGGCCACAATGAGCGGGAGGTCTTTGAGCAAGAGGTGATGCAGGGGAGTGTAGGGAAGCATGATGCCGACCGTATCGATGAACGGAGCAATCCCCGGCAATTCCTTTTTCTTTTTCAGAAGCACTATCGGCCGGGCCGGAGAGGTCAGCCAGCTTTTTTCGGCAAGGCTGAGTTTCGCGTACTGCCTGACCGTCTGGATATCGCGTGCCATCAGGGCCAGTGGTTTAGTCTTTCTTCGTTTGATCTGTCTTAACCTTTTTATGGCTTTCTGGCTGGTGGCCAGGCAAACCAGGTGAAAGCCCCCCAGTCCCTTGATTGCCAGCACCTTGCCTCTTTTGATAAGTTTTACTGCCTCCTCCAGGCCGCCTGATAATTTTTTTCCCGTTCTGGCTTCCAGAAGGCAGAGCTCGGGACCGCAGCGCGGGCAGGCAATCGGCTGGGCGTGATAACGCCGGTCGAGGGGGTCCTGGTATTCCCGCCGACAGTCCCGGCACATTTTGAAGCCTGACATGGTCGTCTTTTGCCGGTCATAGGGAAGCTTCTGGACAATGGTGTAACGGGGTCCGCAGTTGGTGCAATTGGTAAAGGGATAGCGATATCGTCTTTCCTCCGGGTTCCCAATTTCTTTTAAGCAATCCGGACAGGTGGCGACATCGGGAGAGATAAAAACAAAAGATTTTTCCTGGCTGGAGTGGTCGATTTCAAACCTCGACCGTCCGAGAGGTTCAACCGGCTGATAATCAACCCCCTCAATTCTGGCCAGGGGAGGGGCTTCGGTTCTCAGGGAGGTCAGAAATTCTGACAGGTTGCCCCCCTCCTTTTCCAGATAAATTTCCACCCCCTCCCCGATATTCCTGACAAAACCGGAATAACCAAGACGGCTGGCCAGGCGGTAGATAAAGGGGCGAAATCCCACTCCCTGGACTGTCCCCCGGACAATCAGTCGGAATGCCTGTCGGGTCATGGCGAGGTGGGCCTCCGGCTGTACAGGCAACCGCAATAATTCTGCCGGTAGAGTCCGAATTCCCGGCTGAGCCGGACGCTGCGGTTAAAACCATCTTTCTTCTTGAAATCGGCTTCCAGAAATTTCAGCCCGTATTTTCTGGCGGTCATTCTTCCGATTCTATTCAAGGTGCGACTGTCCTTCCAGGGACTGATGCTCATTATGGTGGTGAAAAAAGGAATGCCGGCCTCCAGGGCTTTCCGGGCAGTTCTGTCCAGCCGCCAGGCAAAACAGATATTACAGCGGCGGCCCTTCTCCGGTTCGGACTTAAATTTTTCGGTCAACCGGAACCAGGTCTCAGGGTCATAAATATCTTCGATCAATCTGAATCCCAGGTGCCTGGCGACTTTTCTGGCTTCTGCCAGTCGCAGCTGGTATTCTTCTTCAGGGTGTATATTCGGGTTGTAAAACAGGCCGATAACTTCAAATTCAGCCTGCAGCTGGCCAACCACATACAGAGCATCGGGCGCGCAGCACAGATGAGCCAGAATCTGGGTCTTGTTCATGGGTTTATTTTAGCCCTGATTGTCTGCCCGGTAAAGAATGGCTTTAGACCCGCGGATTTCGGTCTTCAGGCGGGAAGTTTGTACCGCTATGGGCCGGGGCTACAATTTTTCCAGTTTTTCCTTCAGCTGGAGGATCCTGTTCTCCAGCGAATCTATCTGGAAATAGAGGAAAGCCAGATCTTCTCTCTCTGGTCTCAGGCTGTACATAAGGCGACCGACCGTCTGGTGATATGGTTCCAGCTGTTCGTCGGTAGCCACGATACTGGCCTGGACCTGCCCCAGTTCTCTCCTCAGGTCGGAGATTTTATTTTCAATCTCGACCAGTCCGGCCTTAAGATTATCATCCGGGGCGGGTGAGGATTGCAGCCGGGTTTTTTCTTTTTTCAGGTTTTCCAGCTGTTTATAAATCCGGTGCCATTCCCCCTGAAGGGCGGCATTTTTTCCCTCCAGGACTTTATTTTCCCGGGAGATTTCTTTTATTTCCGGCAGGTCGGGCCAGTCTATGGAGGTCAATTCTCCCAGTCGTTTGAGCAGCTCGGATTTCTTATGCTCCTCCCTTTTTAAAAGGACTTCAATTCTCAGGCGCGAGAATCTCCGGCGAGGGCCGGCTAGAAAATAGCTTATTTTCTGACGCAGGTCTTTTTTTTGGAGAAAATTTATGAAAATCAGAAGCAGGATGACACTCAGCAGGAGGTAAAAAACCCAGAAAGGGAGTCCCGCTTTCTGGAGTTCCGGCGTTGAAAGGAGACCGAGATGGTTTGTAACCACGTTATCCACTATCTGCTCTCCTTGCCCTTGAAAACAGCGCCCGGTCTGCTTTTTACCACACTTTCCCGGTCTTTTTCAAATTCTCTTTTCAAGAACAGGGCTGGCCCGACTCCGCTCCTGGCATAAGAAGCAACTGTTTGCTCGATAAGATAGAGAGCAGCCGGCAGGTTCTCCCTAAAAATAAGTTCTATGTCGCTCTCGGAATTCAGAAAACCGCCCTGAATAAGGTCAACCGGAGGCAGTTCTATGGTGAAGGCAGGTATCCGGAAAAATCCATAGGCCCAGTCGGCAAAGTCGCCGTTGGTCAGGTACAGAGAGGCCGAAGCCCGTCCGGTCTGGTAGGTCCGGCCGTTGACCTGAGAAATCAAGCGAGCCATCTCTGAGGCCAGGCTCTGAAGCAGGGTTTCGTCTTCCGTGGGCTGGTCGAGGTAGCCCCAGGGGTAGAGTATGAGCTGGGAAAAGCTGTGGTAAGAAATCGCGGCCGAAATCCGATGGTTCTGGAAGAGATTTCTGATGGCTTCGGTTTCCGGCTCGGAAAATGGGCCGGTTCCCCTGAAAACGGCCGCTGAAGGCTCTGGACTGGAACCGAGATCGTCATAAGCCCACTGATAAGAATAATTCCGGTTCAGGTCCACCCCGAAGGAGCCGTCCGGATTAAGCCTTCTATTTTTTCTCCACAGCCGGTAGTTCAGAATTGAATATTCCAGTCCGTCCGGGTTGACCAGGGGAACAATCCAGATCTCAGCTGAATTGACCAGGTCTTTCACCCGGGCCTCGCGGTCGTAATTTTCCAGCAGGTACCGGCCGATGAGCAGGGGCACTTCGACTGAAATCCATTCCCGGGCGTGGTGGGCGCCAAGAAGGGCTATTCCGGGTTCGTCCTCGCTCAGCCCGGGCCGGTCGCTGATTTTAAGAGCATAGATATTTCTGTTTTCCAGGCTCTTACCGGGAATATAAAGCCTGGCCAGGGCGGGATAGGTGGAGGCCAGGGATTTAAGCTCGGCACTCAGTTCCAGGTAGGAGTGATAGGCTCCGTTCAGTCCTCCCTGGCCGTCTGCCTGCCAGCGGAGATTCTTTTCATTTTTCCGGTCAAACCGGCCAGTTTCAATGGAAAAAGTATAGCCGGCCTCCTGGATGGCTCCGAGATATTTTCTCTCAATCAGGAAATAGACTTTATCCCCCTCGGCCAGCAGAGGGTCGAGCGGGAAGCTGAACCTGAGGCTTCTAAGGTCCTGCCCGGCATTCAGGGCAATTACTTCATATGTCTCTGACGGGAGTTCGGGACAGGGAGCCTGGCGAGAAAGACCCGCGACCGCCGAAAGAACCAGCAAGACGATTAGAACCAGTTTTCTTTTTTCTTTTTCCATTTTATTTTTCCGCAGCCAACCTTTTCACACGGGGATAAAAGTCCAGGGTAACAGAAATCTTTTGCCTCTTGAGCTTATGCCCGGAACCGCTTTCCAGACCGAGCGCCGTGGAAAAGCTGAGGCGCCAGCTGGCATTTCCGAAGCCTGAACCAAAAGTGAGATAATAGTAGGTCGACCCGGGGTCTCTATCTGGCTGGGGGTCAATGGCCAGACCCAGAAAGTAGGGAGAGGACCAGTTCCGACCCAGGAACCTGAATTTTCCCAGGTATTCAAGGCCGGCCGCCAGGGTCAGAATGTTCCGGAAATTTCTTGGCTGTTCTTCACCAAAATAGAAAAACGAGTACTGTTTCCAGCCGAAATAAATCGCGTCGAGAAAGATTTCCAGACCGGGCCTGATTACCAGCCGTCCTCCCATTCCGACTACCGGGGGTCTTTTTATCCGGTCGGAACTCTTTCCCTGAATTCTAATTTCTTCCAGCGGGGTCAGGTAGGAAAGCGAACTATCTCCCTGAGATTTTCGGTAAGAGGGAGGGCTGAAACTCAATCCAAGCAACAGGCGATCATTGACTTCGTAACTCATTCCAGCCAGAGCCATAAAACCTCTGATTTTCTGGTAACGGTAGTCAAGCAGCTGGATCTGCTCCTGCATCCAGAATTCGTCCAGGCTCCTTTCTATGGAACCACGCTCCTGGACCAGACTGAGGCCGATGCTTATTTTCTGACCCAGCTTTCTGGCCAGGGTAATTGCCCAGGATGACAGATATCCCGTTTGCCAGATCTGCAGCTGGTTGTAAACTTCCTGGTTATAAACATACCGGTATTCCAGTCCCGGCCGGCCGTAATTTTCGGTTAAGGCAGCGCCAAGGCCGATAGTCCAGCCTCCTGTCCTGAATGACAGACCGATATGGTCAAGCTGCCAGCTGCGCTGAGTGAGATTACCTGAGGTGGCTATAACTCCCGTATTTACCAGCCAGTAACTGAAAAGCTGGGTCTGGTTGAAGCTGCAGCTCAGGCTCAGGGCAACCGGGGGTAAAAACGTCAGCAGTGACGGGTTTGAATAGGCGGCGCCCAGGGTGCCAGGCCTGGCCAGCCGGCAGAAGCCGGAGCCCAGGCTGGCTGCAGTCCCGGGACCGAGTATATTCCAGCTGCCGAGAGGCGCTTCTTCTGTGTACTGGCCCGGACCGGTCTGGGCCAGGACGGCTGAAATATTAATAAGGTAGATAATGATGAATAACAGCGACTTAACAGGCAATTTTCTCATGTTTCTACCCCGGGCCCGCCCTATTTTACCACCCCCTTCTTTATTTTTGAATCAAAAATAAGTATCATAGAGCATCATCGGGAGTAGGCTCATGGTTAAGAAGGAAAAAAGGATCAAGATCAGTAGCATCGGGATTTACCTTCCCGATAAGGTACTGACCAACCTTGACCTGGAAAAAATGGTGGAAACCTCAGACGAATGGATTACCACCAGAACCGGAATCAAGGAAAGGAGGATTGCCTCCGACCAGCAGGTGACTTCGGACCTGGGTGTGGCTGCCGCCAGACAGGCTCTGGACCGGGCCGGACTGAAACCCGAAGATATCGACCTGATTCTGGTTGCTACCAACAGCCCCGATACGCTCTTCCCTTCCACTGCCTGCTGGATCCAGAAAAAGCTGGGGACCAAAGAGATGCCAGCTTTTGACCTGCAGGCCGGGTGCACGGGGGTGCTTTACGGTCTGATAGTGGCCGAAGGGTTAATCCTGAGCGGGGTCTGTCGCCGGGCTCTCCTCATCGGGGTAGATATTCTTTCCAAAATTACCAACTGGGAAGACCGGACTACCTGTGTTCTGTTCGGGGATGGGGCGGGAGCCTTTATCCTTGAAGAAAGCCGGGATGATTCGGGCCTGTTATCTCATTTCTGGGGAGCAGACGGATCTCTTGGTGAATTGCTGATCCTTCCGGGCGGCGGAACACTTCATCCAGCCAGCGAACAGACAGTAAAAGATAAGCTGCACTACATTCATATGAAGGGGAATGATGTTTTCAAGCACGCCGTCAAACGCATGGGGCAGTCAATTATTGAAGCTCTGAATTCAGCCGGGCTGGACAAGCATCAGGTGGATTTCCTGATACCGCACCAGGCCAACCTCCGTATCATAGATGCCATCGGGGAAAGGTTGAACATGGACCCGGAAAGGGTGGTGGTCAACGTCGACCGCTACGGCAACATGTCGGTAGCCACAATTCCAGTTGCCCTGTATGAACTTCAGGAAGAAGGCAAACTTGAGCCGGGGAAAATCGTGGCCATGGTGGCTTTCGGAGCTGGATTCACCTGGGCTGCGGCTATATACCGCTGGTAGCTTGAGTCTCTTTTGATTAAGGCTATCTGGCAGAATTACTCCTGCCTTCTGAGCGCGGAGCGTCTTGTCTATTCTTTTTCCAGTTCCTCAAAGACCCGGACCAGGTCTTTTTTGGACAGCTGCCCGACGTGTTTATACCTCAGTTGGCCCATCTTGTCGATGAAAATGGAAGTCGGGATATACTGACCCGGTTTGAAAGCCGACACAATGTCCTGGCCAACCAGAGCCACCGGGTAATTTATCTTAGCTCTGGTCACAAATGACTTCAGCTCGGCTTCCGGCATATCGTCGACCGAGAAGCTCAGAATTTCCAGTCCCCGGTCTTTGAGCTCGGTATAGGCTTCTATAAATTCGGGGATTTCAGCCCGGCAGGGAGGACACCAGTTGGCCCAGAAGTTTACCAGAATGACCTTTCCCTTTAATGAGACCAGACTGACCTCCTGACCGTCCAGTGTGGTAACAGAAAAGTCAGGCGCCGGCTCAGCGTTGGCTGCAGGTTCAACAGATCTACTATCTTTCCCGTTATTTTTCAGGCAGGCCTGGCTGGCCACCAGCAGGACAGCCAGAACCGCAACCAGAATAATTCTTTTCACTTGAGTTTCCTTTCATTCAGACGGCTGTTTTACAGACCGCAGTTTTTTTGAATTTTTGCCCAGCGGGAGTCGACTTCCTGCTGAATCAGGACAATTTCATCTTCTTTAAGATGCCGGAAACGGCCCTGAAGCTTCAGGTATTCAGCTATGGGCTTCCTTTCCTTAACTTTCAGGTTCAGGGTCCATTTTTCGCCGTCTTCTATCTCAAAAAGCGGAAAATACCCGGTCTGCACTGCCAGTCTGGCCAGTTTCACGGTGTCCTCAGGCCGGCTTTTCCATCCAGCCGGGCAGGGTGAAAGCACATGGATGAACCGCGTTCCTTTAGTTTCCCTGGCCTTCTTGAATTTTCTGACCATGTCTTCTGGATAGGCAACGCTGGCAGTGGCGATATAGGGAATTCCATGGGCAGCCATGATTCCGATGATGTCTTTTTTTCTCTCTTTCTTATAGTGTTTGACCGGGGTGGTGGTGGTCCAGGCTCCCACGGGGGTGGCTGAGCTTCTCTGGATGCCGGTATTCATATAGGCTTCGTTGTCATAGCAGGTGTAGATAATGTCGTCATTACGCTCGGCTGCTCCGGAGAGGGACTGGAGCCCGATATCAAAGGTTCCGCCATCTCCAGCCCAGGCCAGGACGGTGGTTTCGGTGTCGCCAATCATATCCAGTCCGGCTCTGACCCCGGAAGCGGAAGAGGCGGCGGTTTCAAAGGCACAGTGGTAAATGGGTATATCCAGGGAGGAATGCGGGAAGGGACCGTCTATTACCGCCCAGCAACAGGCGGGAATGCAGACAATGGTTCTCTGCCCCAGACCTTTAAGGGCCAGACGCATGGCCAGCGAGGCGCCACACCCCTGACAGGCCAGGTGTCCCGGACTCATGAATTCCTCCCGCGGTATGGTTAAGGTCATTTTTCTTTCTTTACTCATTTTTTCACTCCTATCCAGACTATTTCTTCTTCAGCTCTATTCTTTTTCAGTGCGTACTCGGCGATTTCCCTGAAAGAATCTCTGGTGATATCGCGGCCGCCGAGCCCGGCAATAAAGCCGAAAAGAAGCGGGGAACGGGGCTGTCCGTACAGGGCTGATTTCACTTCCTGGTAAAAAATCCCGTGATGTCCGTAGGAGATGTTGCGGTCGAGAACCGCGACCTTCGGAACCCGGGACAGGATAGCTCTGACTTTTTCGAAGGGGAAGGGACGGAAAAGTTTTATTCTGAGATTTCCGGCTTTGATGCCCTTTTCCCTGAGTTCATCCACTGCCACCCTGGCCGTGTAACCGGCTGTGCCCGAGGTTACAAAGACCAGTTCAGCATCGCTGCAGCGGTATTCTTCCACCGCGCCCAGGTAGCGACCGAAAAACTGTTCATATTCTTTTCCGGTCTCCTCTACCAGAGCTGGAACCTTTTCCATATCTTTTTGAAGCTTATAACGGAGCTCCATATAATGGTCGGGCGATGTCAGTCCCCCAAAAGCATGGGGATCGTCAGGATTTAAACGCCAGGGGGGATTGAATGGGGGCAGGAACCGGTCTACTTTGTCCTGCTCGGGAATTTCCACAACTTCGTAGGTATGGGAGAGAGCAAAGGCATCCAGGACAATCATGCTGGGAATCATTATCTTTTCTGAGACCTTGAAGGCCTGGATGACAGTGTCCAGAACTTCCTGGTTGGAAGAGCAGTAAAACTGTATCCAGCCGGTATCCCTTTCTGAAAGGCTGTCATTCTGGTCGGTCCAGATGCTCCAGCCCGGGGCCATGGCCCGATTGGTATTGCCCATGACCACCGGCATCCGTCCCCCGGCCGCCCAGTGGAGCATTTCGTGCATCAGGGCCAGCCCCTGAGACGAAGTGGCGGTGAAAGTCCTGGCTCCGGCCAGAGAAGCACCCAGACAGGCGGCCATGGCCGAATGTTCGGATTCAACTTTTATGAATTTGGCGTTCAGGGTGCCATCGGCGCACATTTCCGACAGAAGCTCCACCACCTGGGTCTGGGGAGTGATAGGATAAGCAGCAATGACCTGAGCCCTCGATAACATGGCCCCATAAGATAGGGCATGATTTCCCATTATTACTTTCTTCATTTTTCCTCCTCGACCATGGCGATGCATTTTTGCGGACATTCTTCAGCGCACAATCCGCAACCCTTGCAGTAAACGTAATTTATCTGCGGCCAGTCATCCACAATGTCGATTGAAGCATCGGGACAGAATTTCCAGCAGATTCCGCATTTTATGCATTTTGACAGGTCTATGACCGGCTTGATGTTGCGCCAGGCCCCGGTCTTGTTATAGAGCATTGAACCCAGGGACATGGGCACGGCCGGCATTTCTTTTGCCGATTCAAAAACTATTTTTCTGGCTTCTTTCTTTTTGCTCATAAGTTCCTCCTTCAGGCCCGTTCATAGGCCTCGATGGCCGCCCTGACGTTGTCTTCCGGCTTGATGGGGATGCCTTCTCTAATAGCTTCCACCAGAGACTCCAGCCTGGTAAGGTTCAGGATTTTGATGACCGCTCCGGTAATGGCGGTGTTGACGATGGGTGCGGCCAGCGTGCCCAGCTTGTGTCTGACCGCGATTTCCGTGGCGTCAATGGTAAAAACCCTGTACTTGGGCGGGAACTTGAAGTGTTCTGGTGGATTGTTGCTGTTGATGATGATATAGCCACCGTCTTTGAGTCCTTCTGTTACGTCAATCGCTTCTACCAGGGTGGGGTCAACCACCACCACATGGTCCGGGTTGTAAATCTTGCTCTTGTCGTAGATGGGTTTGTTGTCAATCCGGATGAAGGCAAAGACAGGAGCACCTCTCCGCTCCACCCCGAACTCCGGATATGCCTGGACATAGTTGCCCTCTTTGGCCAGAGCATCAGCCAGTACTTTAGAAGCTACCACCGTTCCCTGGCCACCTCGTCCATGGAAGCGAATTTCAATCATCTGCTTCTCCTTTTCCAAGAGATATTATCGGGTATTGATATAAAGTCAATGCCCCGGTGAATTCAGGGCAGATGGCTGTCGGCTCCGGGGCCGGGTTGCAGAAACCAGGCACGGGCCGGAAGGCTTCACGGGCAGGAAAAGAATAAAATAACCGCTTCTTTACGGGGCTTATGTTTAAGTCCATTTAGTTAAAATTATATGGTTAAAAAGATTAGAATTAAGTTTATTCTTAACCCTATTCCGTGTCAAGAATAACCTGAAGAGAAAATCCATCCCCCTGGTTTCGGACCGAAAATCAAGCCTGATTATCCTCACTCCGCAGGCCCGGAATCGATCCTTTTTTCCCTTAGGCTGTTATAGAGGTTTTTCAACATCAGGGCGTCAGTCTCGAGAGAAGGGCTCTCGCAGATCACAGTTCCGGCCACTCCGGCGTCGTCCAGTGCCTGCAGCCATTCGTCGAAGCGGAATTCTGACTCTTCCAGGTTCAGGTGTTTCAATTCGCCGGTCTGGTTGTATTTGACCCCGGAAATATGAACGTGGGCATTTTTAAGGGCTGACCTTCCAAGCTTTTTCTCGACTTTTTTTAGCACCTGCATAAAATTCCGGTAGGAATTTATTTTTCCCTCCCGGGAAAAGATATGGGCGAAATCAAGACAGGGAAGGAGGCCGTCGAGTTCCCGGCAGAGTGATAGAACTTCGTCCAGGCTGCCGAATTGTTTTCTCTTGCCCATGGTTTCAATCCTCAGCCTGGCTGCGATTTTTTCGGAACGGGCAAGCGACAGGATTTCCTTTAGCGAGTGCTTGATGTTTTGATAAGCTTCTTCCGGACTGCTGAGGCCGTAATAGCCGGCATGAAAAACCAGGTCGCTGGCTCCGGCGGCCGAGGCCAGTCTCAGGGAATTGAGCAGCAGGTCCTGGCTCTGTATTCTTTTTCCGCGGTCTTCGGCATTTAGATTGATGAAATAGGGAGCATGGGCGCTGAGTCTGACTCGCTGGCTGAGGGCGGACAGTTTAATCCGGCCGGCTGTTTCCGGGCCCATCTTGAGCCCCTGAACAAACTCCAGCTCCAGGGCATCCAGGCCGATCTTCCTCACCTGGTCCACGGCTTTAAGGGAAGATTCCTCGAGGCAGGAGTGGGGGATGCCAGCCACGCCGAACAGAAGACCTTCAGGAACAGGTATCATCAGCCTCTCCACCGTTCAGGAATTCGCTGACAATCTTCATGGCACAGAATTCGCCGCACATGGAGCAGGCTCTGGTTCTTGATTTTCTTCTCCGGCGGACCTCGACGAACTTATCGGGATCCAGGCAGAGTTTTTTCTGCCGGTCCCAGTCCAGTTTTTTTCTGGCCCGGGAAATCTCAGCATCGCGTTCTATCGCCCCGGGATAACCCTTGACGATATCAGCCGCATGAGCAGCAATCCGGGAGGCGATCAACCCGTCCTTAACATCTTCAACCGTTGGCAGGCCGAGGTGTTCGGCCGGCGTTACATAGCAGAGGAAATCAGCCCCGGCCGAAGCAGCCAACGCTCCGCCTATGGCTGAAACGATATGGTCATAGCCCGGCGCGATATCGGTTACCAGGGGGCCGAGAACATAGAAGGGAGCTTCCTGGCATAGCCTTTTCTGGAGCTTCATGTTCATGACTACCTGGTCCAGGGGCACATGTCCCGGGCCCTCGACCATGGCCTGAACACCAGCTTCTCTGGCCTGCTGAACAAGCTCTCCCAGGGTCAGCAGTTCTTCTATTTGGGGACGGTCGGTGGCATCCAGCACCGAGCCGGGTCTCAGTCCGTCCCCCAGGCTCAAAGTAAAATCATATTTTCTGGCCAGTTCCAGCAAACGGTCAAACCGGGCGTAAAGGGGATTTTCTTTTTCGTTATGAAGCATCCAGGCCAGGTGGAAGGCTCCGCCTCTGGAGACTATGTCGGCAATCCGTCCCTGCTTTTTCAACCGGTCGACGGCTTTCTGTGTTAACCCGCAGTGAACGGTCATAAAATCAACCCCTTCCCGGGCCTGAGCCTCGATCGTCGAGAACAGGTCATCTTCCGTCATCCGCACGATGGAGCCCCTTCTGGAAATAGCTTCTATGGCTGCCTGGTAAATCGGGACAGTTCCCAGCGGAAGCGGCGACCGGGACAGTAGTATCTTTCTTATCGCTCTGATATCCCCGCCGGTGCTGAGGTCCATGACGGCGTCAGCTCCATATTTCAGACTTATCTTCAGCTTGGCTATTTCGGTTTTCAGGTCGGGATAATCCCGGGAAGTTCCGAGGTTAACGTTAACCTTGGTGCGCATTCTGAGACCGATAGCCGCGGGTCTGGCCGGCGAATGATTGCGATTGTAAGGGATAACCACCCGGCCCCGGGCGACCAGTGACAGCAATTCGTCGACAGATATTTTTTCTTCCCTGGCCAGTTTTTTAATCAGAGAAGAAGAAAATCCTTGGCGGGCCCGGTCTATGAGGGTCATTGATTTGACTTTCTTTCGAGATTATTATCAAGAACTCAGTATAGTTTACACCCCATACCCTGTCAAGGAAACCGACCGGCTACTGACCGGCTGATATTCGGGTCGGACGGCGAAATTTATGGGCGGGATAAATTTACAAACGGCCTGAATGCTGGTAGCATTTTAATTAATGAGCAGAACGGTCCGTCTGATGGCTTTAATTCTCGTCCTTTGCTATCCGTTCTTATTTTTTAGGCGGGGCCAGGCAGCAGTCTCGGGCGGCGAGGATTCCCATTTACAGAACAGGACTGACGACCTGGATAATGTTCTTAAAGTGATCAACTTTCTGGAAGAAGCGGCCAGCTTCTGGCAGGAAAAGGGCCATTTCCAGGACCGGATGGCTGAATTCAGTCAGGATCAGGTCGCAGCCTTTTTTCAGCATATACTGTCAGAAGGTAACCCGGGGTTGAAATCGCTCCGACTGAAGCTCGTCCCGGGCAACCGGATAGAGGGCTGGGTGGTCCTGGACCTGAGGGCCCAGGGGCTTCGCGGAGATCACAACCTTTATTTTGAAGCCAGGATAGAACAGGAACGGCGCCGGGTCAGGCTTAATTTCCGCAGCCTTTACCTGGAGACCCAGAGGATCCAGCCAGAGATTATCAACGCTCTGATAGACCTGGTGGCTGCAGCCAGAGGGCTGGAAGCCCGTCACCTGGACGACTGGTATGACCTTCCGGAGGGAATTTCCCATATTGAAACCCGGGCGGGCAGCCTTCTAATTTATTATTGAGGTTCATAATGATCAGAATCATAGGCGGCCGATTCAAAGGAAGAAGACTGAAGATGGTGTCAAATCCGGCCGTTCGGCCTCTGCCCGCCAAGCTCCGCGGTTCTCTTTTTAATATACTGCAGAAGAGAGTACTGGATGCCTTTTTCCTGGACGGCTTTGCCGGTACCGGTTCGGTGGGAATAGAAGCTCTCAGCCGGGGAGCCAGCCGGGCGGTGTTCATCGAAGAACTTCCTCAGGCCGCCAGAATAATAGAAGCCAACCTGGCCCGATGCCAGGCCGAAGACCTGGGCCTGGTCCTGAACCAGGAATTCAACCGGGCGATAATTGAGCTGGGCAAGAAGGGTGTTAAATTTGACCTGATTTTTCTGGACCCACCCTATAAACTCCTGGAAGAGAGGAATCCCCTTAAAGTAATAAGAAAACGCGGCGTCCTCAAGCCCGGCGGTCTCCTCGTCATCAGGCATCACCGCCGATTTGAGCCCTCCCTTGAAGATTTCAAACTCCTGCGCCGGGTTGACTTTGGTGACGATATTTTTTCTTTTTATTCCGGAGAAGTGGTGGCCGAAGCTTCCAGACGACGCAGGCCGAAGGCCGGTGATTGAATGACAGCAGATATTTTTATAAAATACCACTACCGTTTGCCGGGTTGGTGATTAATGACCAAGAATGACCGCAAGATAGAGCCGTTCTGGGAAAAAGAATCAATTCTTAAAGACGAGGAAATGTTTTCCCGAATCGGTCCCTCCCGGGGGTCGATGCTCTTTCTGGGCCGTTACACCCTTAAAGAGGTTATGGCCGTTCTGGCCAGGAAGAGTTTTTTCCGTGAAGCCAGGGAAAAAAATCTCTGGCCTATTAAGTACCACCTGGACTCATCCGATTACCCGGTCCAGAGGCTTCTTATTTACTGGGAGGAAGAACATCCGGACAGAATGATCGTTGACCTTAAAATAAAGGAAGCCAGGGTCGGGTTCACTGCTCCCCGCCTGCATGGCTACCGATTGCCTCCTCAACACTGCCTGTTATTTGAGTGGCTGACCCTGCAGAACCCTCGACTGAACTTTGACGACCGGCATCCCCCGCTGCCCGGACAGAATAAACCCGGGCTCAGCCTGTCCAAGAAAATATTAGAAATTTTTCTTCACCTCGGCCGGCTGATAAATATCGATGCCCTGGTGGCTTTCCCGGCCTACTTTCATAATGCCCTGCTCTTTTCGAGGTATTTTCAGTTCGTTGATCCCATAAAACAGGGCGAAATAAAGGCCATCAGAAAGCAGTTCAGTCATGTCCCTTTCCGGCAGCTGGCCTGGGCCGTCTACCTGGGCTGCCTGAAGGATGAAGACGGCCGGATATATGAGTGGCAGGCCGAAGAACAGGTGGTGGCCCTGACTGATGCCCTCAGAAATTATCTGGAATCAAGAATTTACAGGGAAATATCAAAGCACGTAGAGAAGAATTCGGTCTTCAGTCTGGACTGGGATCTTTTCCAGCAAAAATGCCGGGACCAGGGTATCCTTTACTGACCGTCCAAAACCTGCTATAATCAAATGCCTTAATAAGAGGAGACGAGCTCATGAAAAAAGGAATTCATCCGGAATATCAGGAATGCACCGTCATCTGTGCCTGTGGCAACACTTTTAAGACCAGGTCCACAAAAAAGGAAATAAGGGTTGAAATCTGTTCCCAGTGTCATCCTTTCTTCACCGGCAAGCAGAGAATAGTTGATACCGCCGGCCGGGTTGAAAAATTCAGGAAAAAATATGCAACCAAGACCAAAAAATAAACCATATGCTTCAGGAATTAAAGGTCTTAGAAGACAAATATAAGCAGATTACTGCCCTCCTGTCCGATCCCAACATTTCATCCAGTCCCCAGAAAATAAAGGAATTGGCCAGGGAGAGGTCCGAACTTGAGCCGGTCGTCAGAAAGTATGATGAGTACAAGAAAGTGGTCCAGGAGATCAGAGAAACCCAGTCCATGCTGTCTGATGGTCAATCTGACCCTGACCTCAAACGGCTGGCCGAAGCCGAACTGGACCAGCTGAAGGAAAAGAAAGACCGGCTGGAGCAGGAATTAAAGAAACTTCTCCTGCCAAAGGATCCCAACGATGAAAAGAATGTCATCCTGGAGATCAGAGCCGGGGCCGGGGGAGACGAAGCCTCCCTTTTTGCCCAGGACCTTCTGCGGATGTATACCCGTTATGCCGAGCACAGGGGCTGGAAATGGGAACTGATGGACGTCAGTTATTCGCCGATCGGCGGCATTAAGGAAGCCATCGTCAACATCCAGGGGAAGAGGGTCTATTCTTTTCTGAAATATGAAAGCGGGGTTCACCGGGTTCAGCGGGTTCCTAAAACTGAAGCTTCGGGACGGATTCATACTTCTACGGCCACGGTGGCCGTTCTCCCCGAGGCTGAAGAAATTGACCTGAAGCTTGACCCCAAAGACCTCAAGATAGAAGCTTTCGGAGCTTCCGGGCCCGGGGGGCAGAATGTTAATCGCAACTACACTGCAATCAGGGTGACCCACAAGCCCTCTGGCCTCGTCGTTTCCTGTCAGGATGAAAAATCCCAGCACCGCAATAAAGAAAAGGCCCTGAAAATTCTGAGGACCAGGCTTCTCGATATCGCCCGGCAGGAACAGACGAGCAGGATTTCCCAGGACCGGAGAAAGCAGGTCGGGACGGGAGAAAGAAGCGAGAAAATAAGAACCTACAATTTTCCCCAGTCCCGGATAACAGACCATCGGCTGGATGAGAATTTTCATAACCTGGAAAGCATAATGGATGGAGAGCTCGACGAGCTGGTAGACAAGCTGATCATCCATTTCCAGACCAGGGCCCTGGAGGAGAACAGAACAGGCCTGTCCCCGGACCGCCAAATTGAGATATAAGAATCTGGACCAGCTTTTCCGGCAAACCGCTGGCCGGCTTTCCTTTTCTGCCTGTCCCTTTCTGGAAGCCCGGCTGCTGATTCAGAGGGCGGCTGGCTGGGACCAGGCAGAATTTTTTCACCACCTGGATTCCAGGCCGCCCGCAGGACTGACCAAGAAGCTATCGGTCCTGATAAAAAAAAGGCTGAGCGGCTGGCCCATGGCTTATATTCTTGGCCGGAAAGAGTTCTGGAGCCTGGAATTTAAGGTTAACCGTCTGGTCCTGATTCCCAGGCCGGAAACAGAACTGGTAGTTGAAAGCGTGCTGGCCCTGCCTCTGCCCCAGAAAGTCCGGATTCTTGATGTCGGCACCGGCTGCGGGAATATCGCTATCGCCCTGGCCAGAGAATTTTCGCGGGCCAGAGTCGTGGCTTCTGACATCTCCACAAGAGTGCTAAACCTGGCTGCTCAGAATGCCAGAAATAACGGTGTCAGAAATATCTCCTTTGTTCGCAGCGATCTGCTCCGGTATTTCATTGAGAAAAAGAAAAAATTCGATTTGATAGTCAGCAATCCGCCCTATGTTTCTGAGTCAGACTGGGAGAAGCTTGAACGCCCGGTGCGGGATTTCGAACCCCGGAAAGCACTGGTGGCCGGCCCGACCGGACTGGAGATAATTGAACAACTGGTCGACCAGTCCAGGTTCTGTCTGCGACCCGGGGGATTTCTGGTATTTGAATTCGGGGCAGGCCAGGAAAAGGAAATCAGAAATCTCTTTGGCCGGGAATGGTCCAGACCGGAAATTCGACAGGATTATTCTGGTTTACCCAGGGTTATGATTGCGAGGAGGCTGGCTTGAAGCCAGCCGGCTGAAACCGGTCTTATTGAGCCTGTTTATTTCTGCCGGCAAGCAGCCGGTGGAAATCCTCAAATGAGGGCAGAAGCCTGGTAGTCTCGAAACGTATTCTTTCCCAGCGGTCAATTTCCAGGGCACAGAAGGCCTCAACCACCATCGGGTCAAACTGGGTGCCCGAGTTTCTGATTATTTCCTGCCGGGCCGTCAGAAAATCCTGTTCCGGGCGGTACGGCCGATGGGAGGTGATGGCATCCAGGGCGTCGGCCAGCGCAAATATTCTGGCCTCCAGAGGGATATCATCTTTCTTCAAGCCGCGAGGATACCCGCTTCCGTCGTATTTTTCGTGGTGGTATAGGATTATGTTTCCCACTTCTTTCAGCAGCTTCATTTCTTTAATCAGGCCGTAACCCAGCGTCGGATGCATTTTGATTTTTTCCCATTCCTTGGGGGCCAGAGGACCCGGCTTCTTGAGAATGGAATCGGGTATGGCAATCTTTCCAATATCGTGGAGCAGGGCTCCTTTCCTGATATTGTCCAGGGTCGTCTGCTCCTTTATGCCCAGGACCTCAGCCAGCACCTGACTGTATTTGGATACCGTGCGTGAATGTCCGAAGGTTTCCACATCTCTCAGGTCAAGGGCGGTCATCAGATTTTCTACCGTCGTGTCATAAATCTCTTCAAGTTCCAGAAGCTTGCGAATGTGACGCGACTGTTCCAGCTTGAGTTTGGTCAGATTCTTCAGGTAATACTCGTTTTCCAGCTTCAGTTGCCGGCGCTGGATTTCAGACCTCAGGGCGGCGTAGATTACCGGCAGGTTGTTTCTGGGGCAGACAAAATCCAGCAGGTTATCTTCAAGTGGTTTCAGGAACTCAGCAGCTGCCGACGGAGAAGTAAGCAGAATGAGGCTCAGGCGGGGAAAGGATTTCTTCAACTGTTTCAATAGGGCAGG
>Ga0172363_10000165_pt1 | contig 43151 bp, 44 predicted proteins | sample LakKivs2_kivu2a2_FD_114541 | JGI IMG/M metagenome (GOLD analysis project Ga0172363, IMG submission 114541) | Sediment microbial communities from Lake Kivu, Rwanda - Sediment s2_kivu2a2 | ecosystem: Environmental > Aquatic > Freshwater > Lake > Sediment | place: Rwanda: Western Province, Lake... | reverse complement strand
CCGCCCGGGACCGCTTTCAATCAAAAAAAAACCTTCCCGTCAACGGGAAGGCTTACGCACACAGTCTTTTTTGATTCCCACATGGTTCATGACCGATCCTTTTTCAATCTCACCGGATCAAATTAAAAGGTCGTTTGTGGATTCTCTATACCAATCGGATGGCCGAGTCAAGGCCATATTTCAAAAGCGGGAATTTCTTCGACTTTTTCCCTCTTTAGCCTAAAAGTTTATTGACAAGGCGGATATTTTGACATAAATACTGCCGCAGATTGAACCAAATGGAGGTAAGAATGTCGGGATTTCTTGCGGTTACAGCCCTTGATTTCGGCGGGAATTACGGCGGGAGCCTTCTGGGCATGATCCTCGATGCCGGCGGGATGGTGCAATTCGTCCTGGCCCTGCTCCTCATTTTTTCCGTTGTTTCCTGGGCCATTATTCTAATGAAGTACAGGGTCATCCGGAAGACGAAGAAGGAGAACGAACAGTTCCTGGACCTTTACATGAGAAGCAGCAAGCTTTCAGATATTTTCCCCGAGTCGAGGAAATTTCGGGCTTCGACGCTGGCGGAGGTCTTCCGGGCCGGGTACATCGAACTGGGGAAATTAAGCAAGTCCGGCCGGGGTTCGGGCGGAGCCGGTGATCTTGCCGACGGCGACATCCCGTCCGTCGAGCTGGTCGGGGTCGACAACGTGGAGCGGGCGCTCAACAGGGCCTCCGGCCAGGAGGCCTCCAAGCTGGAGAGTGCCCTCGGGTTTCTGGCCACGACGGGCAGCGCCAGCCCTTTCATCGGGCTTTTCGGCACGGTGTGGGGGATCATGAACGCCTTCCGGGGCATAGGCTTCCGGGGCTCGGCCACTCTGGCCGTTGTCGCTCCGGGCATCTCGGAAGCCCTGATCGCCACGGCAGCGGGTCTGGCAGCGGCAATCCCCGCTGTTATTTTTTATAACTACTACCTGAGCCGCATCCGGCTCATCACCCAGGAGATGGACAACTTCTCCTCCGAGTTTCTCAACATCGTCGAGAGACACTACATACGGAAGTAGGTATCATGCGTTACCGTAGAAGACCCAATCACACGGAAAATAAGCACGTCTCGGACATCAACGTGACCCCGCTCGTGGATGTCATCCTCGTGCTCCTGATCATCTTCATGGTCACGGCGCCCATGCTCCAGATGGGGATCGATGTGAATCTCCCCCGGGTGAAGGCGAAAAGCGTCCATGTGGGGGAGGAAAAGATCGTGCTGACCATCAACGGCAAAAAAGAATTATACCTCAACGAATACAAGACTTCCATGGGCGATCTCAGCCCCAAGCTGGAGAGTATCTTCAAGAACCGTCTCGATAAAGAGGTGTACATGCGTGCCGACAAAGAGGTTCCATACGGGTTCGTTGTCCAGGTTATGGCCGAGGTCCGGAAGGCCGGCATTGACAAACTGGGCATGATCACGGAACCGCCGCAGGGTACGAGATGATATCGCTTGAATACGCCACACGTGATTTTCAGGGTGGTATCAGCCTGAAACGGACGATCCTGTTTTCCGTCCTGATCCATGTCGTCGCTCTGTCCCTCCTTTTCTTCTCACCCTCCCTCCCGTCGCGACAGTGGACCTTCGGCCCCGTCTATTCCGTCGATCTCGTCAGCCCCTCCGCTGTTCTCTCGGGAAAAGCCGCGCCATCGCCGTCGAAGGATATCCTGGCTAGGACGCTCCGGGAGAGCTTCAAGGAAGACACGATAGTGCTCAAGAAAACGGTCAAAACGACGCCGCCTTCGCCCCTCAAGAAGCATTCCGTGACCGAGAAGGTGGACGATGGCCGGGTCGACCGGGCGATAGACGACATCCGCAAACGGCTGGCCAGCTCGGAGAAAAAAGGCGCGGCCGGTCCTCCGGGGCCCGCGGGGCCCGCAGGGCAGGGGGAGACCAACACGAGGCTCATGTCCTACTACTCCTCGATCTGGTCCAGGATCAAGGGCCAGTGGGCATTGCCGCAGAGCATTTTGCAGAACCAGAATCTCGAAACCGTCATCGACGTGAAGATCGCAAGGTCCGGAATGCTGCTTTCGGCCCAGTTCGAGAAGAAATCCGGGAACACCTATTTCGACTCCTCGGCCATGCGGGCGGTCCAAAAGGCAAGCCCCTTTCCCCCGCTTCCCGAGTGGATCCGTGACGACAACGTGGAACTCGGAATCCGTTTCCGGTCATCGGAACTGCGGTGAGAGCGCTCGAATTTTTCTGGATCCGTTTATCCTGCAAGCATGAATAGGGAATGAATCTTATGAGATACGCAATTGCAGCCCTGGTGGCCGTCATGGTCATCACGGGCGCGGCTGCTGGTCCGGCCGTCGCCAAAGTTTACATCGACATCGACTCCCCCACGTTTCAGAAGTTCCCGATCGCCATTCCTGATTTCAAGAATCTCGGCGGCAGTGCCCGGGAGGACTACTCCGTCTGGTTTTCCGATGCCCTGTCGCGGAGCCTTACGATCACGGGGTTTTTCAACATCATCGACAAGAAGGCTCACCTCGGAGATCCGAAGAAAACGGGTATCACGGCGGAGAGTATCCGCTTCCCAGACTGGGTGGGTATTGGTGCGGAGTCTCTGGTGACGGGGGGGTACCGCTATGACGGCAAAGAGCTCACGGCGGAATTTCGTCTCTTTGATGTCGTCCAGGGGAAGCTTCTCGTGGGCAAGAAATATTTCGGCACCCTCGATGAAAGACGGGAGATGGTCCTGCGCTTTGCCAACGAAATTATCCTGGCCCTGACCGGCGAGAAGGGTCTCTTCAACACGAGGATTGCCTTCTCCGGGAAAAAGGGGAGTGTGTCGGAGATTTACACGGTCAGCTTCGACGGGACCGACTTCACCCGCCTGACAGGTTTCCAGTCTCTCACCCTCATGCCAAGGTGGTCTCCCAATGGGAAGAGCCTTTCCTTCGTGTCTTATAAAGACGGAAATCCCAACGGCTACCTCATGGACGTGAATCGAAGGACGAACCGGAAGTTCTCCGCTTACCAGGGATTGAACCTCCCGTCCTCATGGTCCGCCGACGGAAAAAAGATGCTCATCACCTTAAGCAAGGATGGAAGTGAAGACATTTACATGATGGATGTGGCCGGCGGTCAATTGAAGCGGCTGACGAGCGAACCCTCCATCGAAGTCTCGCCCAGCTGGTCGCCCGACGGCCGTCAGTTTGTCTTTGTTTCCGATCGTGCCGGATCACCCCAGATTTATGTGAAGGGCATCGGTGAGAATTCCGCCCGCCGGATCACCTACGAGGGCGGCTACAACACCTCACCCTCCTGGTCCCCCCGCGGGAACCGGATCGCATACGAGGGGCGTGAAGGCGGTCGTTTTCAGATCTTTGTCATCGGGTTTGACGGGTCCCTGCCGCCGACCCGGCTGACGGCCGACGACAGCCGCAATGACTCCCCGGGCTGGTCTCCCGACGGCCGTTACATTGTCTTTGTCTCCAAACGGGGCGGAAAAGCGAGACTCTGCATCATGAATTCAAACGGCATGAATGTACGGGTTCTTCATGAGGGATTTGACAGCTACGGTGGTCCCTCCTGGTCCCCGAGATGAAATTTGTATTGACGCCTCTGGAGAAGATGGATTAAATAAACGCGGTTTCCTTTTCCGAAACGGTAAAAGGGATTGGCTTCAGGACCAGACAAAAAAGGAGGAAAGATTCATGCGGAAGACACTCGCCTTAGCAGTCATTATCCTTTTGAGCATCAGTCTCACCTGCATCGTGTTTACCGGTTGCGCCCCGGAGAAAAAAACGCTGATGGATGACCGGGGGACCGCGGTGTCCAAGCCGGGTCAGCTCTCGGACGCGGACCTGCAGCGGATGAGAGATGAAGAGGCCAGGCAGCGGGCCCTGAGGGAGCAGGAATTGAGGGAGAAGGCTCTGAGAGAGCGGGAAGCGGCAGCCGCCGCGGCGAAAGGGAGCGGCTTTGAAAACATTTATTTCGGCTTTGATCAGTATGCGCTTACATCGGAAGCCCGGGCGACGCTGAAGAAGCATGCCGATTGGCTTCAGGCCCATCGGGGTTACGTTATGCGCATCGAAGGGCATTGCGACGAGCGAGGGACGAACGAGTACAATCTGGCCCTCGGGCAGAGAAGAGCCGATGGCACCAAGAAATATCTTGTGGGCCTGGGTATAGATGCCAGGCGTTTATCCACGGTGAGTTACGGCGAAGAAAAACCCCTTGATCCCGGTCATGATGAAGGGGCATGGGCGAAGAACAGACGGGCTCAGTTTGCCGTCACGAAACAAAAATAAATCTTCGATCCGGGAGGCTTGAGCCTTGAAAAAGAATCTTGTGCTTTGTTTCATCGTTGTGTTGGCGTTTTTGTGGGGTTGTGCCACGTCGGTCGATCTGAAAAAGGTCCAGCAAAACCAGGACCAGAAGACCGGCGAACTGCGGGAACAGGTCAACAGGATGAGCGTTGATCTCGACAGGGCCCAGAAGGATCTGGCAGAGGTGCTGGAGACGAACAAAACCCTGCGCAAGGCACAGGCCGATGCCGGTGCGGACATGATCAATCTGCGGGACGGCGTTCAGAATCTCAGAGGCTCCGTCGATGAGATGAAAAAGGAATTTGCGGCGCTAAACCAGCAGAAAGGCGGCAGCCTGAAAGAGATGAAGGAGAAGCTCGATGACCTCTCCTTCCGGGTGGAGTACATTGAAAGCTTTATCGGCGTGAGCAAGAAGGAGGCGCCGAGTGCTGTAAAGGAGGAAGGAAAACCCGCCGCGGCTGGGGCTGCAGCCGAGGCCAGGAGCGACCGGGAAGCTGCCTACCAGGCCGCTTACAAGACCTTCAAGGAAGGGAAGTATGCTCAGTCCCGGGAGGAATTCGCCAAGTTTCTGAAGCAGTACCCGAAAGGGGAATACGCGGACAACGCCCAGTTCTGGCTCGGCGAGTGTTACTACCTGGAGGGAAGCTACGAGAAGGCCATCCTGGAGTATGAGAAGGTCATCAAAAACTTCCCAAAGGGCGCAAAGAACCCCGATGCCATGCTCAAGCAGGGCCTGGCGTTCCAGAAACTCGGCGACAAGCAGAGTGCCAAGCTCATCTTTCAGCAGGTGACGAAGAAGTACCCAGTTCCAATCAGGCCAAGATCGCAAAGGCAAAACTCAAAGAAATCAAGTAAGACAAAGCTGTTTTAACATCCTGGTTATGTCTGCCAGCCGTCCTTCCACCGAGGGACGGCTTTTTTATGACTTTTTGCCTCAAGAGCCGGGTCCTATGTCAAGAAAAGGTTTTGATTCAAGATTTCACCTACGACTCTGCGCTTTCGCGTAGAAAAAACATTATCGATTATCGTTTGAAATGTTTTGTTGACGAGAAGAATGCAAATGATCAGATCAGCGCGCAGTCGGATCATTATATTCATAGTCAGGGAATAATCTTGAGTGAATCTTTCGCTGTTTACGCCATCGTGCCTACGGGATTTGATTTTTTCCCGGCCTTGACCAGAAGGACGGCGGAAAGAAAACGAGGCGCCAGAAGAGCGTCCAGCCACGCGAGGACAGCATAGATTCTGTTCACCCATTTATAGATGATGATGAGTGGTCCATAAGTTTTTTGGGATAAATTTTTCAGCTCACTTTTTCCCCGGTCGTTTTGAAACTTCTCTATGCCATAGATAACGGCCATCATGGTTAGCTTCTCCAGGGGACCCAGTATCTTTTTTGTGGAAAGGAGCTTCAAATTAGCCGCCTCCAGGCGATCCGCCATCTCTCGTAATTCATACCGACGAAGGTGACCTACGAACCGATCATCATTCGTGAAGTAGAACTGCCGGTGAGGGAAGGTGAGTAAGAGGCGGCCCGAGGATCTCATAACCCTTGACAGCTCCTTCAGGGCCGTTCCGTCGTGTTCCACATGCTCGAGAACTTCGGAACAGACTGTGTGATCGAAGACTCCGTCTTTGAAGGGAAGCCTCGTGACATCGGCTACGACGAAGGATCCCCTCCCCAGATCCTGTTTCAGGCGTCTCATGGCGAGGAAAGAAACCTCCGAATAGATAATACGGTCTCCGGGTGTTGTCACGGGAGAGATACCGCTTCCAACCTCGAGGGTCAAGCCGGGCCTCTCGCGCTTCAGGGCCTTACCGATAGCGCGTTTCCGGAGGAGATAATTATAGAGGTGGTTTTTGAAGACCAGGTACTTCTCTTCTTCAAAGAAGTCATCGAATCGGTTCTTGCTGGAGGAATCCATCTCAAGCGATACGGAGTTCGAAGACAAATTTGCTCACAATGTCGACAGCCGCGATGTTTCCAGGCGGAGGGAAAACAGGCTTGATTTCACATAGGTTGAAGGGTGTTTAGATTATAACTTAATCTGGTCGTTTTTTATCATCATTTCCATTTGAAATCTATAGTGAAATGAAATGGAGTAAATTGCCGCTTTCAGGAAGGAGTCGTCAACGGAACTGATTGTGACTGCCGTTAACCCCGATCTTCCCGCTTAGTCCAGTTGAAGGGGAGTGATGCCGGCCGGGATCTCGAGGTCGAAGAGATCTTCGTCTTCGTCTGCGGCGATCTCGGTGCTTCTGTGCCGGATGAGGATATTTGTCTTTTCGGGCTTGAAGAAATCCAGGATGAGTTCTTTGGGGATGATGAAATCCCCGGCGGGGCCGTAAGAGGCCAGGCTCACCTCACAGAGCACATCGCCTTTTTCGGTCAGGAGTTCTGTCCTGACCAGGCGGTGATCGAGCGGATCAATCCACAGGGAACCGAGTTTCCCACCGCTATTGAAGGTGTCGATCCGGTAGAGATCCTCCTCCGTCCGGCCTTCAAGTCTTTCCGCTGCGGCGATGCGAGGCGGCGGCATGCCGAAGAGAAGGGCAAGAAATTCGTCCACCTCGATTCCCCAGGGTAGAAACTTGGAGATGTTCTCTCGTGTGGGCTTCCCCACATAGAATTTTCCCTCCTTCGGGAAAAATACCTTGAGCTGGTCTTCATTGGCGGACAGGAACAGATCGGGAAGCCCCCAGAACGGCATCTCTTCGATGCGAAGGGAGGAGGGTCTTTTTGCCAGCAGGGCCATCTTCACGATATATCGCCCATCGGCCGCGGTGACCGTCAGGGTGCTCACCCCTTTCAGGGTGTCTTCCCCGGTGTTCATTTGCTTGAGCTTCGCCAGGGCGCGCTCGGGGGAGGAGAAATCCTCTCCGATAAGGAGCGCTTTCCGCGGAGCACACCCTGCTGCATAAACGGCCACCGAGATCACCAGAAAAAAGAGAGCGGTTTTTCGCATGGTCAATCGAAGAGGCTCCACGTGTATCCCCCGCGTCCTGAAACTAAAAGCTTTAATCCGAAGATCCCTTCCGGCGGGGGCGGGAGGTCCTGACGGTCATTGATGTGTTCGGGCGGTTGGCGGGAAATGGTTCCGGCGGTACTGAGCGACTCCGGATATTTTAAGATCGAGTCATCTTTTTCAGTGATGACGCTACCTGCTTAAAGTGTCCATTTTCTCGCGGACCTTCTCGGCGTCGGGTTTCAGCTGAAGCACGAGCTTGTATTTTTCGATGGCGTCCTGAACCCGTCCAGTCCTGGCGTAGGCATCGCCGAGGTGTTCCGCGATGGCAGGGTCTTCGGGCAGAATGCGCAAGGCCTCCTCCAGGTACTTGATCGCTTCATCAGTGCGGTTCTGCTTGAAGTAGACCCAGCCGAGGCTGTCGGTAATGTAGCCGTCGCCGGGTCTCAGTTCCAGCGCCTTCTTGATCATGGCCTCGGCCTCCTGGAGCTTGATTCCCCTGTCCGCATAGCTGTAGCCGATAAAATTGAGCGCCTCCGCGCTTTCGGGCTCGATTTTCAGGACTTCCTCCATCTGCTTCATGCTCTCGTTAAAGCGATCCGTTTTCTCGTAAAGCACGCCGAGACGGTAGTGCAGATCGGCGTTCGCGGGCGCAACGGCAAGCCCCTCCATCAGCGTCTGCTCTGCCGTCTTGAGATCTTTGGCATCTTCGTAAAGGGAGGCCAAGAAACCATAGAGGGCGGGGTCCCCTTCCTTGGCTTTCATGGCCTTCTTCGTCACCTCGATGGCTTCCTGCGGGCGGTTCTGCTTTTTCAGGATGACGCCGATCTGGATTTGCGCGTTTGCGTAAAGATCGTCACTCACCGGTATCTTGTTTAAGTCAGCAAGGGCCTCACCATAGAGTTTCTTTTCACCGTAGGCGGCGGCCCGGAAGTATCGGGCCTCATCATCGTTGGGAAAGACCTTCAGGACTTCTGAAAATTCGGCGATGGCCTCATCGTGCTTGTTCCACTCGTAGTAAATCAGCCCCAGGGTAAACCTCACCTCCCGGTTGTTGGGATCGCGCTTCAGGATCTCCTGGAACTGACTGACGGCTTCCTCATATTTTCGGTCCCGCAGAAGCAGTTTTCCGAGCTTGACCCTTGTCGATGTCCTTCCAGGATGCTGGGAGATCATTTTGACATAAATCTCTCTGGCCTTATCATTTTTCTCCTCCAGTTCATACAGGAGTGCCAGATCGGAGAGGGCGGCCTCGAAGTTGGGTTTGAGTTCCAGTGTCTTGAGGAACCACTGCTCGGCTTCCCGGTATCGCCTCATCTCGGAATAGATTTTCCCCATGTAGTAATGACCCATGACGTTTCCGGGATCCGCCTTGAGCATCTGCTGGAGGACGTCGATCGCTTCGGCGTATTGCTTGGTCTCAGCGTAGATGACGCTCAGGTAGAGGTAGGATTCCAGATTGCCGGGTTTCAGGGAGAGAACCTTGCGATAGGTCTCAATGGCCTTGTCGTATTGCCTCGTGTGGAGGTAGAGCCCCCCCAGGATGAGGTAGGTATCGACATAGTCCGGGTTGTATTTCAGGGATTTTTCGGCTACGGCAATCGCCTTGTCGATGTTGCCTATCCGGGTATACTGTGTCGCGAGCTCAACGGCGAGAAAGGGCGAAGTGGGATCGGCGAGAAGGGCCTTCTCGTATTCGGAAACGGCTTCCTTGAATTTCCCGTTGAGACTGGAATAAAGCCCCGACATATAGCGATAAGGGGCCTCAGGGGTGTTTTCCGCGCAGAGGACAGCCTGCGGGGCGGGCCACAGCAGAAAGCCAAGTACCGCACAGAAGAGGAGCAATGCCTTGATGGTCTTTTTTTTGTTCATGGGGATCATAAATAGCTAACCTCGTTGCGACCGGGCGTGGCCCGGGGGACGGGCGTTCCCATTTCTGGTGATGAGTTCCGACAGGGAGATCACCTCAACGCCTGCCGACTGGAGCCTGGGCAGGAAGGTCTTCAGGGCCTGGATCGTTTCGGGATAGGGATGGCCGATGACCAGGAGGCTCTGCCTCTGTCCCTTTTTTTTCAGCAGATCTTTCATGTTCCTGAAAACCATCTCCCGGTCCCGGGCGTGATCGATGAAAACCTCACGGGATGCAAATGGAACACCTGTTTCGCCTGCGACCTCGGCAGCCTTTGAATCCGCCGTGGTCAGGCTGTCGATGAAGTAAAGGCCTCTCTCCCGGAGTTTCCTGAAAAGGACCTTGAGCTTTTGCCTGTCCTGCATGAGGCGGGAGCCCATGTGGTTGTTCACACCGCGTACGAAAGGGACCGCCCTCAAATCTTCTTCCACCTGCGATCGCATTTCCCTCTCGTTCATGGAGATCAAGAGGACCCCCTTGCCGGGGTCCCGCTCCGGATATTCAAGGGGCTCCATCGGGAGGTGCAGGAGGACTTCCCTGCCCGCTTTGTGTATCTTTCTTGCCGCCCCGATGGAATGACTGCAGAAAGGAAGGACCGAAAAAGCGATCGGCGCATCGAGCCGCAGAAGTTCATCAAGGGGTTTCAAGTCCTGACCGATGTCATCTATGAGTATCGCGATCTTCAGATGCCGGGGAGAGGGGGCGTCCGAGAGCGGGGGCTTTTCCTCCGAAGGGACCTTTTTTTCTGAACCCTCGTAGGGCACCGGCGGATAGGCCACCCAGAGGATAAAGACCACCAGGCCGAGAAGAAAAAGACAGAAGCCCAGCCGGGCATGGTTATTTTTTGTTGCCTTTTTTCTCTTCCGTTTTGCCACGGTGATGCCCGTCAGGCGGTCCCTTCGTTACCTTCCGCTCTTGCTGAACACCTCCCAGCTTTTCAGGATATCCACAGCGCTTTTCAACTGGTTGTCCCGGGACAGGGGGTCCTGTTCTTTCTTCTGGGGCAACTCCTTCGGACGGGCCATTTCCTTCTCTCCCTTGATGTGGCCCTTGAGATCCTTTTCCCGGATGGCCGTCTCCGGCCCTTCCTCCTCTTCGGGCGGTTTCACAAACTCAACCACGATGTCCGGCACGATGCCCTCCGCCTGAATGGACCTTCCCTTGGGCGTGAAATATTTTGCTGTGGACAGCTTGAGGGCCGACCCGTCCTCGAGAGGGATGACCGTCTGAACGGACCCCTTACCGAAGGTCTTTGTCCCCAGGATGATAGCCCGGCTGTTGTCCTGCAGTGCTCCCGAGATGATTTCCGAGGCGCTCGCCGTTCCCTCGTTGACGATCACGACCATCGGGCAGGTCGGTTCACTCCCGTCGTCTCTCGCCACAAAAGTCGCCTCGACGGTCTTGACCCGGCCCTTCGTTGCGACAATCGGTCCGGATTTGATGAAGGCGTCGGATACTTTCACGGCCTGCTCCAAAAGTCCGCCGGGGTTGTTCCGGACATCCAGGACGAGGCCTTTCAGGGGTTTGGCTTTCCCGTTGATTTCCTGGAGGGCCTTCTTCAGCTCATCCGTTGTCGATTCCTGGAAGTTCGAGAGCCGGATGTAGCCGATGGTTCCATCGAAGACCTGTTGCTTCACGCTTTTGATCTTGATGGTGGCACGGGTGATGACGATGTCTTTCGGCTGTGTGAATTCTTTCCGCATGATGGTGAGGGTCACCTTCGTGTTTTCGGGACCCCGCATCTTCTTGACGGCGTCGGTAATGGCGATCCCTTTCGTCCACTGCCCGTCGATTTTTAATATCTTGTCTCCCGCTTTGATACCGGCCTTGAAGGCGGGCGTATCCTCAATCGGTGAGACGACCACCAGCTGGTCGTTCTGAAGGGTGATGACGATCCCGAGCCCGCCGAACTGACCGGTCGTGTCCACCTGGAGATCCTTGTACTGGTCCGGCGTCAGGAAAGCGCTGTGGGGGTCCAGCGATCTGATCATCCCGTTGATGGCCTCCTGGATGAGCGTGTTGGTCTTCACGTCTTCCACGTAGTTCTTCTCGACAATGTCGATGACCTCGGTGAAGATCTTCAGGCTTTTGTACGTGCTCGTGTCGACGGCTGCCACCCGGCTGTCGCCGTAAGGACCGAACATGACAAGAAGCACAGGAAGAAGCCAGAAAGAGACCAGGATGTAAAACCGTTTATTCAACATTTTCATAAAACGCCTCCAGATCGTATGACCATTAAATCGTATAGACCTTTAAAATTAGCCGCTTTTCGCGCAAATTTCCAGTCTTTTTATTCGCTCTGAGGTGATGCCCTTCGCACTGGTCCGGTCACGGCGCATCATCCATTTCTTCACGTCGCCCATGACGGTCATGCCCGCCGGCGGGACAGGGCACCTGCCATGGAAGCGCAACTCTCCGCGATCTTTGAATGCGGGGAGGCTTTTACGAGGATTTCCTGGTTCATGATCGATCGCGGCACATCCTCGTCGTGGCGCAGAGACCCGAGGTGCGTCAGGGGAAACCCGAGAAACCGCCTGCAGATGGAATCGAAGTGGCGGAAGATCCGATCGCCCTCCTTCTCGTCCATCGAAGAATTGACAATGATGTCAAAGGAGTCCCTGCCGAATAGCTGGTAAAGGACCTTGATCATCGCATAAGCATCCGTCAGGCAGGTGAGTTCGCGGTTGATGACGAGGATGTTCCGGTTGGCGAGCAGGTTAAACTGGAGAACGACCTCTGTCATGCCGGCACCGGTGTCCAGTAGAATCAGATCATAGCCCTCGAGTGACAGGAGCATCTCCTTGATCATCTCTATCCGTTCGTAAAGAAGCTGGGCCATGTCCCTCACACCGGAGCATGCGGGAACGAGGTCAAAGCCCCCCGTTGTCCTGACGATGACGTCCTGAAGCGTTGCCTCGCCGAAGACGACATCCTTCATGGTCCTGACGGGCCGGATGCCCAGCATGATGTCCACATTGGCGAGACCGAAGTCGCAGTCGACGACGAGGATTTTCTTACCCTTCTTCGCCAGCGCTGCGGCAAGGTTGACCGTGAGAAAGGTCTTTCCGACGCCACCCTTCCCGCTTGTGACGCACACGATGATGGGGTTTCTCTTTTTTCTGGTTTTCATGTCTTTCACCTTCTGCCCGTTTCGAATCTTCGAAATAAGATGCCTTACCTTCGGGGCTTCTCGTCTTTGACCTTCAACAGCAAATCTCGTTCCTGGAGGCTTACAGGCTCGGCTGCAGCGATACGCCTATCGATGACCCCCGTGTAGGAAATTTTGTTCTTGCCGTCTTTTTTGGCCCTGTAGAGCTCTATGTCAGCCAGGTTGAAGAGTTCATCAAGGGCCACCTTCGTGGCGGGGTCGAACTCCGCCATGCCGATGCTCGCCGTGACGATGCACTTCTTCCAGTGGATGTCGGTGATGAACTGCTGGAGCCTTCGGGCGATACCGATGGCGTCGACCAGGCCCGTTGCCGGCATGAGGATGCCGAACTCGTCTCCCCCCAGGCGGCAGAGAAAGTCTGTGGGGCGGAGCCGGTCACGCATAAGCAGGCCCACCTCCGTGAGGAACCGGTCTCCCTCGGAGTGACCCAGGCTGTCGTTGATTTCCTTGAAGTTGTCAAAGTCGAGGATGGCCATGCAGCAGGGCTGTCCCGAACGCTTCGTACGCGCCATCTCGACGCCGAGCTGCATCTTGAAAAAACGCTTGTTGTAGAGACCCGTCAGTTCATCGGTCAGGCTGAGTGATCGTAACTGCTTGTTTTCCCTCTCTATTTCAATGATGCGTCGTACCAGATCGGCTCCGAGCTCGATGACTGCATCGGCGGTCCGCTCAAGCTTTTTACGGTCGGCACTGGGGAGCTTCTCGGTGAGGATCATCAGCAGTTCACCCCTGCCGGCCCCCCCCTCACGCAGCCAGTCTGATAGCCCCTTGTTTTTTTTGATGATTTTTTCTATCGATCGACGCTTATCGATCTTCTTCACGGCTGCGGTTTTTTTCCCTGTAACTTTTTGATTCCTTGGCATACGGCTGTTTGTCACCTTTCGGCGGGGCGGACCGCGCTTGTAAAAGCGTGAAATCTGCAAGAAAAGTGCCTGTATAAAGCCCTTTTCCTGTCCTACGACGGACTTTCAAATCCCTGGGCCGACGGGTGTTCCGAGTTTACCCCGGGGATCCCCTGTTGCATGACTGGAACATTCAGAAAGACGTGGATTTTGCATGACGTGTTTTGATACACGCAAAATCATCAGAAATCAAATATTGAAAGAGAAAGAACCTGGAGGCGGAGGATATGAAAAAGAGGCTCGTCATCACCCTGGCGTTGCTGTTCCTGGCGGTACCCGCATCGGCTGAAGTGCTCTCACCAGGGATCGAATCGACGCACCCGGACAAGCCGCCCGGCACTTACGGGACGAGCGGGGACGTGACGGGGATGTCAGCCGGCCCCGAATGGATGATGGTCGCGGCTGACTCGCACAGGATCGGACAGCTCGAAAAAGCCGGTGTCGTCAACGAGACGGCGGAACCCTTCCCGAGACAGCCCCACCGGATCGGCCTTGCCCTTAATTACTACTATTGTGATTACAAAGAGGAGTTAACGTCACCCCTGAAGAGCACAGAAAAAGAGTGGATCACGGCGCTGAGATTCTACTACAACTATTTTGCGAATGACAGCGGCTACATCCTCCTCTTCGCCGAGACGTCCGTGGTGGATGACACGGACTACGACGGATCCACGCAGACGGGCATTCCCCTCAAGCAGACCACGGAAAACGATTTCCGGAAGGTCGAACTCGATCTTGGTTATACCTTCAAGGGGGGACTGCCTTTTTCTTTTACACCCTACGTGGGGATTGGATACCGCTACTGGATGAGGGATCTGGGAAGCTTAAAGGAAGATTACAGCTGGTTTTATATTCCCCTCGGGCTTCGTGTGACCTGGGCGCCCCACCAGCAATTCTCGATGGCCTTGAATGCCTCTGTGAACTTCATGTTCGACGGTGAGATGACCGTTTACGACTGGACCGGCGCATCCAATGTTGCGGACACGACGGTCCAGCTCGACGACAAGCCGGGCTACTTGGTCGAACTGCCCATAACATTCAATCTGGCACGTCACTGGGCGATCGCACTGATCCCCTGGTATGAATACAGCAAGATCGGACAGAGTCCCTATGAACCGATCTTCTACAAGGACGGGACCTATACGGGTTTTGTCCTCCGGGAGCCGTCCAGCCGGACGCACCAGTATGGCCTGCGGGCCGGTGTGGAGTTTGTCTTCTAAGTGGAAGCCCGCGGGGGATGCCGTTCCATCAACGAAAAGCCCCTTCCCCTTGCCGGGGAGAGGGGCTTTCTTTTAAACCGATGGTTTCTTCATCAAGGAATCGCGCCTATGAAGGTGTTATTGCCCTCGTTCTCCTCTCGGATGAGGTTCGACGGATCGATGACGCCAACCAGATATTTCCTCGAGGGGTTCTCCGTTACTCTGAACCTGACCAGCTCGGATTTCGAACTTCCCGCATTGACCGGCCCGATGGTCCTATACCCAAGATACCGGTCACCGGTCCCGAAGGAGCCGTCCGTCGAGAGATAGACATTTACCTTCACGCTGGAGACGCGGGTGCTGCCTGTGTTTGTGATCATGATGTTGCCGGAGGCCATATAATAGTCGTTCGTCAGCACCGAAGAGACGCCCGTCCACGCACCGTAAAGATCGATCATCTTCACGATGCCCGACTGGGTGACCGTGACGGTCCGCCCCGCGATGGTGAGCGTTCCAGACCGCTGCGAAACGCCGGTGTGCTCGGCCACGGAGAACTGGACCGCCCCTGTGCCGGTCCCGCTCGCCCCCGTGGTAATGGTGATCCAGGAGGCGTTACTGACGGCCGTCCAACTGCATCCGAGGCCCGCCCCTACAGTCACCGTGCCCGTTCCGACCGTCGCGGGCAGCGAGAAGCTCATCGGCGTGACGGTGTAGCTGCAGACGGGCCTGCCATAGCCGAATCTTTGAACGCGTTGGTTCATGCCGGTGTCAGTAACACAGATGTTCCCGTAAGCGTCGACGGCGATACCCCGGGGGTCGCTGAGTTGACCGTTTCCTGTCCCCGACGCACCGAAGCGGGTGATGTAGATACCGTCGGTATTGAATTTCTGAATTCTCCTGTTTTCGCTGTCAACGACATAGATGAAGCCCCTGCTGTCGACGGCGATACCCCGGGGAAACCGGAAGTCGGCGTCGGCGGAACCCTCCTCCCCCCACGAGGCCACAAAGTTACCGTCACCCGATGTGAACTTCTGGATGCGGTTGTTTCCCGAATCGGCCACATAGACGAAACCATCGGCATCGACGACGATGCCCCAGGGGCTCCGGAGGAAGCCTTCCCCCGAACCGGGGCTTCCCTTCATCCAGACAGACGAGCCGTCGGCGTTGAGTTTCTGGATGCGATGGTTTCCGGTATCAGCCACATAGATTAAACCATTGGTGTCCACGGCGATCCCGGAGGGATTCTGGAACTGGCCCTCGCCCGAGCCCTGGCTTCCCATCGACCAGGCAAATGTGCCATCGGCGTTGAGTTTCTGGATGCGATGATTTCCCGAGTCGGCCACAAAGACGGCTCCATCGGAACCCACGGCGATCCCGGAGGGGTTCTGGAACTGACCGTCGCCCATACCCTGGGTTCCCCATTCACCGAGGCAGATGCCGTCAAGCCCGAATCTCTGGATCCGGTGATTGTCCGTGTCAGCCACGTAGATGTTTCCCGTCCTGTCGGCCGCGATTCCCGAGGGGTTCAGAAACTGTCCCGCACCTGAACCCCGGGCACCCCACCTGTCGAGGTAGGGGAGGCCGGCATTGTTGCGGTAAGCGATGGTAAAGTCTCCGAAATTGACGTCGCTGTCGAGTTCCGAGTAAGCAATCCTGAAAAAGCCGTTCTCCCCCCAGCCGGTGCCCCAGCTGTTCTTGACGATAAAGTAGCGGCCCGCGTCATTGTATCCGACGATGAGGACGGCATGGGCGCCCGCGATACCCCCCGTGGTGTGCTCGTAGATGCCGCCCCGGTAATAATAAAAATCCGTGTACACGTTCATGAGCGTCGAGAGCGGCCCATAGGTGTCCAAAGCGTTCTTCAGGGCGTTGGCCGTGGGCGATGCCTGCGTGACGTAAACCCAGTCGCTTATCTTGTAAGCCGTGGCCTTCCAGTTCGAACAAGCCCTGTAACAGCTGCCGTTCAGGGCCGTGTAAGGGTAGCAGGACTCGAGGGGGAGACCTGAGCTCTTCAAATAGTCCGAAGCCCGATCGGGCCAACCGCCCTTGCAGTTGCCGGCTTGTCCGCAAGATACAAGAACCTGTTCTGAAAGATCGAGGTTCACGTCGGGTGTGTTGTTCTGGATCAGCGTGTAGGACTCCAGGGCTGCCGTCGTTGAAAAGGCCCAGCAACTTCCGCAGGAACCCTGGTCCCTGACGGGGGTCACGTAATTCTTACTGTTGAAGGATCTCCAGTCGGCACCGGGCGCGGCACCGGCAGCGCGGGTCAGCTTCGCGGGCAAGACCCGTTCACTGCCCGAGAGCTGCGGGCGGATCGCGCCGACTTTCATAAGCCGCATTTCATGGGGAAGCCTTGATATGGATGTCTCGGCGGCGACCCACCGGGCCCCCCGGGTCTCAATGGCGGAGCGCACCTGGCGGAGTGTCGCGTGATTTTGAGTAGCCGTCCCTTCGGCGGGCGCGGAAATGGTTGGCTCGGCGGCAAGGGATAAATTCAGGCACACCGGGATGAGTAAAATTATGATCCCCAGGAGGCATCCCAGCCCTCCTTTTAATGTCCGTCCCCATTTCATATGTCATTTCTCCTTATGGGTGATCAGAACTTTGATGTGAAAGAGATCCGTGGCTTTTTCTTTCCCTTCCCAGGTCCTGTAATGGAGCATCCGGATCTCCGCCTGTCCTTCTTTGATGGCCTTAAAGCGCCACAGGCCCTTCACAGGGGCTCCAATCCTGCTCTCGCCGGTCGCTTTTTGCGTCTCCTCCGAGAGAAGCTCCAGAAGGGTTCGATCAAGCTGTTCCAGGTACCACCCGTAACCGGCACTTCCCAGCCCGGAGAGTTCAAGCTGGATGATATCTCCCACCTTGATGCGGATCTCTTTCCCGCTGTCTTCCTTTGTGATGGTCGTCATTTTTCCCTCGGGATGGTGAATGAAAGCCGACATGGCGTCGACCGTTGACGGTAGGATTATGACCAGAATGATGCAGATGAGACATCCCAGGATCTGCGTGATGAAGGTAGCTCTGCATTGCTTCGAAGCCATCGGTGTCTTCCTTGGAATGCCGGCCGGGTGTTCCGGGATCAAAAGGCGCTCCAGCTTTTTATCTTCAGGTTTTTAAGGGGAAAAATCAATAGGGAGAAAGTATGGTTTTAAGTACAATGTCCTAGGAAGAATGACCTAGGTTGTTGGTATGAGGGGAGGTCGGGGCCGTGGACGAATTATTGAGCGGCGCAGTGGAACGCCCAAGGCCGCTTCCGCCCATACCGGAAGGTCTGAAGACAGGTGCCGATGGCCGGTTTCCGGGAAGCACCTGCGGGGAGGATCTTTTTCATATCCAGTGGTGAACGTGAAAACCCTTCCGCCGCAACGAATGACGGCGTTTGCTTCCCTGCAGGAATTTATTTTTATGATTGCTTTTTCTCTGGACATTCGGAACAATGGTGTGTATGAAGGGTTTGCCCATTGAAGGGGCGCGGATCCCTTCAGGTAAGGGGGCTTCGCCGCCCGGGCATCAAGCAACCCCGATGCCTTGCGGAAAGCAGGGTACGGGGTGCCGGACACGCATGGCGATTCGGAGGAAATTGCCGCGTGCGGATCCGGTGACCCCAAAAGGAAAGGAGGGAACGGGGAAAGGAGGCAGGCTGACCAGTCAAATCCGAAAACGGGGATAGAATCCCCCCGAATAGACAAAAAAATTTTTCATAAGCAAGGAGGATTAAATGAACAAGGCCGATTTGATCGATGAGGTGGCAAAGGTTGTAGATACCAAGAAAGCCGCAGCGGAAGCCGTGGATTGCATGATCGATGCGATCACCAAGGTCCTGAAGAAAAAGGGCAAAGTAACACTGGTCGGTTTCGGGACCTTCAGCGTGTCCAAACGGGCTGCCCGGAAGGGGAGAAACCCCAGGACCGGCAAAGAGATCAAGATCCCCGCAAAGAATGTGCCGAAATTCACCCCCGGAAAAGAACTCAAGGCCGCTGTAAAGTAAAGGCTGGCCAAAAAGACCCCCGGTGTCGATGCCCCGGGGGTCTTTTTTGCCTCCGGTACAGCCCTTGCCGTCTTTCAGGACGAAAAAGGACTCACCCCAAGGGGTGGATTTGTGGTAAAAACGACCCGATATTGGATTTTTCTTCCGATTCCAGGCTGTTTCGTCGTTGTCAACGGATTAAATGGCTAAGCGTTTAATATTTCAAAGACCTTGCTCCGCGGGGTGGCAACACCGGGGAAGGCTCTCGAGGACTATCATCTGGGCACGAAAGAGGATCTGAACCGTTTTCTTTCAGGTGTTGAGCGGAGGGCCTTCCGGATGGCGATTTTTGCCACGGGAAGCAAGGAGGAATCCCTCGACCTGGTGCAGGAGGCGATGCTTGGGTTTGTGAGGCTCTACACCGCGCGTCCGGAGGGGGAGTGGAATGTGCTTTTTTACCGGGTCCTGCAGAGCCGGATCACGGACTGGTACAGGCGGAACGCCGTTCGGAAACGGTTTATGGGCTGGCTAGGCCCCAAGGCAGGAGAGGACGAACAGGAGGACCCCCTGCAGGGGATCGCCGACACAACCACCATGGGCCCGGCCGATCAAGTATTTCAGCGGGAATTTACCGATACCCTGCTGAAGGTCCTCAAGGAGCTGCCCCTTCGTCAGCAGCAGGCCTTTCTGCTCCGGGCCTGGGAGGGGATGGACGTGGCCCAGACGGCCCACGCCATGGGCTGCTCCGATGGTAGCGTGAAGACCCATTATTCCCGGGCCGTTCATTCGCTGAGAATCAGATTGGAGGCTTTTGATCGTGAATGAGAGGATAAAAGAAGAAGAGGGACAGGATGAGCGCCTGCTGAAAAGGACGAAAGAGGTCCTGGATGCAAGCGCTGCGAACCTCGACGTCCGAACGCTCGAGCGGCTGCGGGATGCCCGTCAGCACGCCATGGAGACGGCCGATGAACGGCCCGGACTGCTCCTGCGGTTACCACGATGGGTGAAGGTGAGCGGTCTGGCCACGGCCGCTGCGGGCGTCCTGGTCTTTGCTCTCTGGTTCACTTCACCGAATCATGATCTGACCGTCAAGAATCCGGAAGATTTCGAAATCGTCCTCGCGAAGGACCAGATCGATCTCTATGAAGATCTGGATTTTTATGGCTGGATGGCGGATGACGAAGACAATGCGTAGGTTTCTGAATAGACGGGCAGGAGTCCTGATATTTGCTCTACTGATCCTGTTCATGACCATGCCGGTCCGGGCGGCCGCGCAGGGGAAACGCTGGGACCAGCTCAAGCCGGAGGAGCAGCAGGTTCTGAAGTCTTTCCAGGACCGCTGGGAACAACTTCCCCCTGATCGCCAGGATCGTCTGCGAAGGGGAGCCGAGCGGTGGCAGCACATGACGCCCGGGGAAAGAAATGAAACCCGGGATCGTTACCAGAAGTGGCGGGAACTTCCGCCGGAGAAGCGCCAGGAGATCCGGAATCGCTACGATAAATTCAGAAAACTGCCGCAGGACGACCAGGACAGGCTCCGGCAGTCCTACAGGAAATACCGGGAACTTCCGCCAGAGAGGCGCCAGGAGCTTCGTAACAAATGGCAGCAGATGACACCCCAGGAAAAGCAGGAAACCCGCCAGAGATGGCAGGGACCTTCCCGTGAAACCGGGAGGGATAGGGGGGATGGAAGTCGGGGGTTTCAAAGGCGCTGAGATACTTATCACAACCCTCCCGGGGTGGGTTTCCCGGTTTCGATACAAAAGAAAGGGGATCGGCACAGAACGCACGTCCCCTTTTTTATTGCCTTCAGACCGGCAAGGCCTTTGAGTGTTAGGATGTACGTGTCGTTTGTGGCGAACGGATCAGGAAGAATCTGGAGACAACCCTGTCCAGGTGATCGATCTCTACGGATTCATACTCCCGGCGAAAATCCTCCCACAGAGACGAGAGGGTCGTCCGGAGAAGACGAGCCCCCTCCATGTCACCCGCATGAGTCATGAGGTCATTCACAAAGCTCTCGCTGAAACCGGTCATACGGTATGGCGGTCTCTCTTCCCCCTTGCGCAGGGCGCGGAACAGTCGCCTGGCCTCGTCCATCGAGAGTCCCGAGAAAGAGGGTTTCAGGTCGAGCAAGCGGCGGGACCAGAAATTGAAGAGAAGTTTGGCGTATGTCAGATCCTCTTCCAGAAGCAGGGCATCTTCCGGCGGTGCGACCTCCGAAAGCCTTGAAAAAAGCCTGTCAAGGACCACGAACCCTTCGAGGACCTTTTCCGCCTCCTCGAGTTCTGCGGCATGCTCAAAACTTTTCGTGGGTTCCTCGGACTCGAGTCCCTGAAAGAACATCGGTTGCTTCAGCAGAAGCGCCGCGAGAACCCCGCCTTGTTCATCTCCCCAGAACCCCGGCGTGAGCCCGCTTTTTTCGAACCAACTTTTTTTCTTCCATTGCTCGGCCTGCCACCGGAGCTTCAGCGCGTATCCTAAGCCGACCCGGTGGATCGAAAGGAGGGGGTTGGCCATTATCATCCTGCCGGCCCTCATCGCGTCATTGTCGCAGAGCCTTTCCATGGCGAGGTTCAGATAACCCGCAGCCTCCCGGCAGGTTTTCACCAGATGATCAGGATCCTCGATCGACAGACCCTGCGCGGCAATCATGGCGTTACAGATGCCGGCAAACTCCAGTCGAATCCTGTCCATGGCAGCAAGGTCTCTGATGGTCGAGAGCCCTTTCTCGAAGAGAGTGCCTTTTCCCGCCTGGTATAGCGGAAGGATGGGGACCAGGGCCCTCATTTCATCCTCGTCCAGGTCGATGGGAGAGGCCCTTTCCTCTCCGTCGGCAGCCAGGGACCGTTCATCCAGCGGGGAGAAGATCTCGAGGGCCTCTTCAAAGGGGAGAAACCCCTGCTCTGCAACTCGTGTACTCCGCAGTCGGTACAGTTCCTCCTCCGATTCCGTGGTAATGATGGTCGGGAGGGCCTGCAGGATGGCCATATACCGAACGGGGTGTTCGCCGGCCATGAGTTTCGTCATCTCCTCGATGAAGGGCCGCAACTCCTCGTTTGAAACCCCGATGTAGATCACCCCGTCGTGCGTGAAGTGGCCTTCGGGAATCTCCGGCGTTTCTTCATCCTCCTCTCTCACGAGAACGTCGATATATTTTTTCAGGCAGAAGCCGGCGAACTCATATCCTTCACTCAAAAGCCAGCGGACCGTTCTCTGCCGGTCGGCTTCATAGAGCCTTCTCAGCCAGGCCATGGCTTTCTCTTCATCCAGGTGGTCTCTTTCCCAGATCTCCATGTCGAGGATGTGCTGCCACTGGTCGTCGCTGGCCAGGGACAGAAGGGGGAGGGAATCGTCGGCGCCGATCTTTTTGACCAGCCAGAAAAAGTCGCCGAAGGCGAGGTCGCCGACAAGCTTCGCAGGGTTCTCTGACCTCAGGATACGGTCGAGCAGCTCTTTCCCCGTGAGGGCAGGGTATGCCATGAGCAGGGCATTGCCTGCTTGCCTGGCACGTTCGAGACGGGGCTCTTCCTTTGCAGTTCCGGGCCTGTCCTCAGTCATATCCGATCGGGCCTCAATGTTTATCGATCCTGACCAGTGTTAACTTTCCCGGATGACCGGGGTGTCACAATACTTCACGATAATATATTTGACCGTCGGCCTTGACATCGGGATGTTGTATGGGGGTGCCGCCGGAAAGGGCGGAATTTAAACAGACTGCCAAGGGACATATCTATGCAGCAATATTAATAATCACCTCTGATTTTATGTCAAGGCCTTCCAATATGCCAGGCCATAAAAAATCCGACGTAAAGTATCATCCCCAGAATAATGTTCTCTTTCCTCCACTCCCTGTGATATAAGGTCGCGAATTTTTAAGACAGGATCGGACAAATGTCCCGTTCGAGAAAGGATAATTCTTATCATGGATGAAAGAAGTAATTACCGGCCGTTGCCGAACCGGCGGGATCACAACTGTTTCGGCTGCAGCCCCTCCAATCCTCACGGGCTTCACCTGCAATTCTTCGCGGGGGAAGGCTCCGTCCTTTCGTGGGTCACGGTGCCGGAGCATCTGTGCGGGTGGAAAAACATCGTACACGGAGGCATCCTGGCCACCATTCTCGACGAGGTTATGGGGCGGGCCGTTCTCTACCAGCTCAAGAGCCTCACCCTGACGAAGTCGATGGATATCCGGTTCATGAAACCGGCCTATGCCGGGGCGGAATTAAGAGTCGAAGGCAGGGTGACCGGGGTGCCAGGTGAGCGTGAGGCAACGGTGGAGGCTTTCCTTTATAACAGCGAGGGGGAACTCTGCGCGAATTCCACGGGGGTCTTCGCGGTGATCAAGCCCGAGGCGGGCAGAAAGCTCGGTCTTGCCGATGAGGAATTTCTCCGGTGGTTTGAAGACTACATCAGGACGTAGGCAGGGACTCGATAGGCCCTGAGAGGGGGCAGACAGGGAAATGCCTGATTTCAAAATCGGCAATGAGAAGAAAATCGCCCTCTTCACCTCCGTGACGCATTTTCTGTTTCACTTCTATGAGATTGCCTTCCCGGCCCTCGCGATTCCGCTCATGCTTTCCCTCAAGACGGATTTAAAGGAGGTGCTGGAGCTCGGCTTTCCCATGTACCTCATGTTCGGGGTCTTTGCACTTCCCTGGGGTTTTTTCGCCGACCGGTTCAGCAACCGTGCAGCCCTGATCATATGTTTTTTCGGGACCGCCGCGGGGGCCGTCATGACGGCTCTTTCGACAACACCGGCCGGCATCATGTACTCCCTGGCCCTTGTCGGCATCTTCTCGTGTATCTGTCACCCGGCCGGCATGGGTCTCATCTCCCACGGGGCGAGAAACCGGGGTATGGCCCTCGGCATCTTCAGTGTGGCGGGGACCTTCGGGCTCATCGCGGGACCCTTCCTGGCGGGACTCCTGAACTGGCTCGCCGGGTGGAAGATGGCCTACCTCGCGACCGGCATTTTCGGCCTTCTCTGGGGGATGGCCCTGATATTCGTCAGGATCGACGAAACCCCCCTGGAAGTGCACGAAAATAACAACGGGCAGGGGTCAGACAATTCAACCCATCCGATCAGACGGCTCGTCCTTTTTTTCTGGATCGTCACCCTCGGCGGTCTGGTCTACAGGATCAACATTGTGGCCCTGCCGGCCCACATGGAATACGAGGCGCCCTTTCTCTCACGCGTTTTTCACCATCTCCAGATCCCCGACATCGCGGCGACGACGACGATGGCCGCAGCGCTCCTGACATCGCTTGTCTACGTCGCGGGAATTTTCGGACAACTCTACGGGGGCAGGCTGGCGGACCGGCACGACCTGCGCAGGCTTTACCTTGTCTTCAACGGCCTGTGCCTCCCCCTGGTCATCCTCATTGCCTTCCTGGGCGAGCAGTATCTCGTTGCGGCCGCGGCGGGCTATGTGTTTTTCGCCCTGGGCATCCAGCCCATCGAAAACAGCCTCATTGCCCATTTCACGCCGAGGCAATGGCGGAGCACCGGCTACGGTTTCGCGGCCATCCTGATCTTCGGGGTGGGGGCTCTGGCCGTTTATCTCGTCGGCTGGGTTTCGGAGCGCTGGTCGCTGGGTACGGTTTATCTCTTTGCGGGCGGCCTCATTCTCCTCATCATCGTTCACATCCTGATCCTCCTGTACGACACACGCGGCGTTACCTTGAGGAATGTGGCCAGGCGGTGAGGGTTGGTCCCCGCCCGCCGGGCAGCCGGCCGTCATTTGGGCGAACTGAAAAAGGTGGTCTAAACGTCGATGTTTGAAGGGTTCATGACAGTGCCAGCCATCGTCAAGGTGGGCTTCTCTTTCTTCGGGATTCTCCTGGCGAACCGCGCCGGTTTGCATCTGGGATATTCGATTCTTCTTTTTTCCGCGTTGCTCTCCCTGTGGGCGGGGACGGGCCTTCAGGGTTTTGCCCTGCAGGTCGCCGATCTCGCGAGGCCGGAGGACTACCTGCTGACCATTATCGTCTTGCTGCTTCTTTTTTTCACCGAAGCCCTCAGCAAGTCGGGCAGGATGGAGAAGACCATCGCGGCGCTCAAGGAATGGCTGCGGAGCAGACGGCTTCTCCTCGCCGGACTTCCCGCCCTGATCGGGCTTCTTCCCATGCCGGGAGGGGCTCTCTTCTCGGCGCCCCTCGTCGCCTCGGTGGATTCGGAAAACGAGCTCGATGAAAATCACAAGGTCGCCATCAATTACTGGTTCCGCCACATCTGGGAGTACTGGTGGCCCCTCTACCCGGGCGTGATCCTGGCCATCCGGTATTCGGGGCTCCCCGTGGCCGCCTATTTCCTCGTCCAGATGCCCTTCACCATCGTCGCCGTGCTGGGAGGGTATCTCTTCATTCTGAAAAAAGTTGAAAGAAGACATGGGGAAGGTCCACGGAACGGCTCCCTCGATCCTGCCGGCGCCCTCTCGGCAATGGGGCCCATCGCGCTCCTCGTCATCCTCTCCGTCCTGGGCTCGGCCCTGCTGCCGCTCGCCGGCGTCAGCGGGACACTGGCGAGCCTGCTGGCGATGTTCATCGGACTCATCGCCGCGCTTGTCTGGATTTTCACGGCCGATCCACGGTCTTTCGGCCCGTCCCTCGTGCTTTTCAGGGACCGGAACACCTGGCTCATGATGATTCTTGTCGTGGGCATTCAGCTCTTCTCATCGGTCATCAAGTACCCCCTCGACGCGGCAGGGGCAACGCTTGTGACGCTCATGCGCGACGAACTCATCGGTGCGGGGATCCCCCTGCTCACGGTTATCATGGTCATTCCCTTCATCGCCGGGCTGGTCACGGGGGTCGCCTTCGGCTTTGTGGGTGCTAGCTTTCCCATCGTCTTTGCCCTCATCGGCAATGACCCCGGCTTCGGGACGCTTGCGGCCACGACGGCATGCGCCTATTCCTTCGGCTACATGGGCATGATGGTATCGCCTATGCACGTCTGCTTCGTCGTCACCGGCGAGTACTTCAGATGCTCCATCTACGGCGCCTACCGTTACCTGGCGGGACCCGTCGTTCTGATCCTCCTGGCCGCTTTGCTGATATCGTCGTTTTATTACTTTGTCCTCTGAGGCCTGATGGATTTGTACGGACGCAGTCCGTCATTCGGGACAAAAAAAAGGGGCTGACCCTTTCCGGTCAGCCCCTTTCTGTCAGGTGATGAGGGAGTCGCCTTACTGCATCGTTTTTGCGATGAACTTGAACATCTGTTTGAAGACCCCCTCGAGGATATCAGGCGCGATGAAGTAGCCCGGGAATTCCTTGTAGAAGAAGTCGTTTATTGCCTTCGCGGAGGCATCGATGTCGCCGCCATTTTTCCGGTAGTATTCCTCCAGATAGGCCTTCCACTTGCGCCCCTCCTGGATGGACTTGTCAACAACCGTCGCCGCCTCGTCGCCCGTGATGTAGCCGTAATGGTCGGCGCAGAAGATCGAGACGGAAAGGGGCTTCATCTTTTCAAGGCTTTTCAGGAACTGGACGGGGTTGGTGTTCATGGAGGGGAAGAGAAGGTCCCGGTAGGGAATCCCCGCGGCGTCAGAGGGGAAGAGGGTCTTCATGTTCGGCTCATAAGCCGTGATGGAGCAGTTGGTATGGCCGGGCGTTTCGAGGATGTTGAGCGTCACGCCGCCCAGGTCAATTTTGCTTCCTTCACCGATGGTCGTACCCGTGACATCGTCGCGCCATTCGATGTCGTAACCCTTCAGGGCCTCTTCCACGCCCATTTGCCTGGCGCTCATCTGACCGAAGCTGTTCATGATAGCGATGGCCTTGGGCATGGCAAAGATATTCCAGGCCGCCGCCGAGGCCAGCACTTCGATCTGAGGGTAGGTCCTCTTGAAGTAGGGGACGATCCCCGCGTGGTCGAAATGGGAGTGGAGAATGAGAAATTTTGTGACCTTCGCCGGGTCGAGTCCGAGTTCCTTCATCTGCTTGAGCACATCGGGGAGAATGCAGCTCAGCCCCCCGTTGATCATGATGACACCGTTTTTCCCTTCGAGGTAGTATGTGCCCGATTCCCCGCGGCCGAGGTACCACAGGTTGTCCGCGATCTTTCCAGCCTTTCGAAATCTCATCGTGCTGCCTCCCGTCCCTGAACGCGTCAGTTGATTGCCGGTTTTTTGAGAGATTTCTATATAGACAATCAGGGCGGTGATGGCAAGGGGAAAAGAGTTGACGAAAGAGGGGTACTTTTGTCCCGTTTTCGAAACGGATGGGGAATCACTCCCTTGTTTACGCACTGAGGTGTTTCGCCAGTCTCTTTCCGAGGGCGATAAGCGTCAGGACCGGGGGCAGGCCCCAGGCCTCAGGTATCACGGAGCAGTCGCAGACATAAAGATCATCGAATTCCGTCTTCAGATCGGCATCGACAACGTCACCGATTTTTGCGGTGCCACCGGGGTGGGTCGCCACATACCAGCTCCTGAAGATATTCCTGGCACCGGCGTTTTCGAGGATCTTTTTTGCCTGCCCATACCCCCTCTTGAATTTTTTCTTTTCTTCTTCCGATAGTTTCTTTCTAACTCCGCCCGCGTCTGTGAGGCTGCCACCGAGTGTATCTTTGACCTTGATCATGATCTGAAGTGTCCGGGCTTGAGAGAAGAGGCGGTCAAATCTGAACACCTCTGCTGTGAAGATTCGGTAGAGCCATCCGGCCCATCCCAGGTCTGTCATCATATAGCCTTCGTCTTCCATATGGACGCCGCATGCCATGGGGAATTCATTTCCGCCCTTGACATCCCGGACGGTCCCGAACACACCGATAAGGGGGTCGAAGAAGAAATCATTCCCGGCGGCTTTGATCCCGCTGGCCCTCAAGATCACGGGAGTCCCGAGCCCACCAGCGGAAATCACGATGCATGAAGCAAAAGCCTGATGAGACGTTCCATATCTTTGATACTCCACCCCAAAGGCTTTCCGGTTTTCAACGAGCACCCGTCTGACCCTCGCCCCGGTGAGAAGTGTTGCCCCAGACCCGATGGCCTCTTCAATGAACATGCGGGCATTCCACTTTGCATCGTAGGGGCATCCCGTAACGCACTTGTCGCACTCGGGGCGGCATTTTTCTTGGTAGACCATTTTGTCGAGTTTCTTCCAGTCGTATCCCAGATCCCCGGCGCTCTCCATGAGGCGTCGGGAAAGCGGCCCGATCAGCTCGTCATGAAGCGGAGCGATGGGAAGTTCCCGCCAAGCTTCCTCCAGCCCGGGGCTGAGATCGACGCCGCGGGACCTGAACACGTCTAGCGGCGGCCTGATCGCCGTCGCGTAAAAGACGACCGAGGACCCGCCGGTTGTGATGCCCCTGGCCAGTCCGAGGAGTTCATTCGTGAAAAGCATGCCTCTTCCCGGGAGGGCGGCCATCCGGATCGCCTGCCCGATGGTGCCCCTGATGGGCGCATTATCCCCCCACTCGAGGATAAGGACCTTCTTCCCCTTCAGGCTCAGTTCCCGGGCGACGGTAGCCCCGCCGGGACCGGACCCGACGACCACGGCATCGAAGACAGATGTGTTGTGTCCTTTCATGCGCGTGTTCCTCAGTGTGAAAACGTGCAGAGTAGGCGACAGCGAGGGGAGAAAATGAAATAGTCCTTGAAAAAAGGACTAATTGATACTTAATACTGTATAAAAGGGAATGTCAATTTGAAAAAGGCAAAGTGGGGATCAAGGAGGAAAACATGCCCGGGACGCGACCGTTGAGGACCATAGAGGATATGACCCGAGAGGAAGTTGCCGATCTTCTCAACCGCTGCTGGATGACGCACGACGGCATGTGGTTCTTCCACTGCTACAAGGCCCTCGGTATCGAGAAGGCGAGCGAAATCAATAAAGCGGCCATCCGGTCGCTCGCCCCGATGGAGATGGAAAGGATCAAAAAAGCCCTTGGTTTGGAGAAACGGAAAATTGAAAACGAAAGGGAGTTTCAGGATTTTTTTGGTGCCGTTTCCCGCCTGTTTATCCCCGATTTCATGGCGATTCAGTTCACCTACCCGAAGGAGAACACCCTTCGCTGGGATTTCGAGCCGAATAATTGCTTTGCCTTCAAGGGCATGAAGAGGATAGGGGCAGTGGATGGTTACGAGTGCGGCGTGATCTTCAGGCTTCGGTGCTGGATGGACTGCCTCGGTTTGAAATATCGGCTTTCACCCGAGGTCGAAAGGTGTCTGATGCTCGAAGACGGGAAGTGTTCCGGTGAGTTCGAATTTGATTTCAGTGGATCGTGACACGCCGCGGCCTCACCTCCCGCAACCTGCCGGCCCTCAGCCTTTGATCAGGCGATCCAGCTTCTGAATGATCGCTTCGGCGTAGATTTCCTGTCCCCTCTCGTTCGGGTAGCGGGCGTCCTTTTGGAGGAAGTCCGCGCTCGAGAGTTTTCTCGCCAGAAGATAACTCGCCCAGTAGGTGTGAATGGGGAGCATCTCACAATAAAGGTCGGAAGCCACCTCGCGGAGCGTGCGGTAGTAGATGCCGACAGCCTCCATCTCGTGGGGATCATCGAAACTGTGGGAGGAAAGAAGGATGACCAAAGGATCAAACTGATCTCGAGCAAGCCGCACGATGTGAACCAGGTTTTCTTTGAATTCGAAGCGGTGGACGGCTGAGAAGGCGTCGTCAATGCCGAAGTGCAGGAGCAGGATTTCCGGACGGAAGGGTTCGATATCCTCCCCAAAGGAACCCACGCCCTCGAAGGAGGTTTCCCCGATCCTGGAACGGTTGATGACTTCAATCCCTTTAGGGGCGTAGTGATCCCGCAGGATATCGACGTAGCCCCGGGTGACGCCGAAGCCTGCCGCGATGTTCCCGCCGCGAACAAGAAGTTTCATCTCAAGTCCAGCTCTTTTTTTATGATTTACTTAACCCGAAGAACCCCTGTAGGTCAACTATCAGATGTTCCAGTTTCTGCGAGTATCCCAAAAAGAATGGTTTCTCTGGTAACAAGCAGTGAGACAGGGACCTAGTCGGGTATGATGATAACAAATGTATTGAAATTATAGACATATACATATCAAAATGAGCTTGACAACATTTGCAGCATTGTTATGCTGTGTCCCCAAATAACTCGGCGTCCAGGCAATCAGGAGAGTCGAAGATCAGGGGTATCAGGGAGAGATTATGAATAAATTAAACGCTGTTTTGCTCTTGTTGATTTCGGTTGGGGTAACATGGGGCTGTGCTTCATGGCATGCGTCGGAGGTTCAGAAAGGAGCAGAGGCCCAGACATTGACCGTTGGGACAGTTCAGCGCGAGATCCGCGTCGGTATGTCCAATGCCCAGGTGGCAGAAGCCCTGGGATCACCCAATGTGGTCACCACCGATGAGAAGGGAAGGGAAGTCTGGGTCTATGACAAGATTGCTACCGAGAATGTATATTCATCGAGCACGGCGCTTATTCTCGGCATCCTTGTGGGCGGCTCCGGCGGAGGTGGGGGCTTGTTGGGCCAGAGCGCCGGTGCCAGCTCTACGAGTCAGCGCACATTGACCGTGATCATTAAGTACGATGAGCAGAAAAAAGTGCGTGATTTTGCTTACCATTCGACACGATTCTAGAAGTGAGCATGCTCCATTTCACCGTTAGATATACGACGCTGCTGTTCTGTGTGGTATGCCTGATGGCCTGTATGGCCAAAAACATTCCCGAAGAAGCACTGGCGCTGAAGCAGGAGTCCCTCCAGCAACGACAGATTCAAACACGGCGGTTTGAGACGGCCGATGAAGCCCGCATTCTTGCGGCCTGTGCATCTCTGCTTCAGGATATTGGGTTTAGTATTGATGAAACGGAGATAAAACTGGGGGTTCTCACCGCCTCGAAGTATCGGAGTGCTCAGGATGGTAAACAAATCGCGGCTGCCGTTGTCTTGATGGTATTATTAGGAGTTCCGATACCCATTGACACCTCACAGACAATGACGGCCAGTGTGGTTACAAGGCCGATCGGTGAGGATCGAAAATATTACGCTGTCCGGGTTACATTTGAGAGAATCGTCTACGACGACCGGGGGCTTATCTCCAAGAGGGAGTCTCTAACAGACCCTCGAATGTACCAGGGCTTTTTTGAAAAGCTTTCGAAAGCTTTGTTTTTAGAGGCCCATGAAATCTAATAAGGGTAGAAGGCGAAGTCTGACTCTTTTGTTTTTAGTGGCCATGCTGGTTGCGGGGTGTGCGACCACGCATGACCGACTGCTCGATATGGACACAAGCCAGGTTCAACTCAGAAGTGTTCAGACAAGGGCTTTTGATACGACGGATAAAGAGAAAACCATGCGTGCTGTCATCGCAACGCTTCAGGATCTCGATTTTATTATTGACAGGGCCGATTTGACACTGGGGGTCCTTTCTGCAACCAAGGCGTCAGCTATGCTTCGGGTAACCGTGACGGTAAGACCAAGGGGGGACACGCAGTTAATGGTACGAATCAATGCTCAACATGGTCTCAATCCCGTGACCGATCCGAAACCTTACCAGAATTTCTTCGCGGCCCTTGAAAGGGCGATGTTCCTCGAAGCCCATCAAGTCGATTAATCGTGAGTTTTTTATAAATTGATGAACCTGCCTGGAGCTTTAAATCCTCTCCTCGTGCTGAAACAGGTGGGGCCTTTGCTGGTTCTGCCTGTTTTTTTACTCGTACGTCTTTCAATAAGATACTCCGTTTGTCAGAGACACTTGAATCTTAACTTGATTCTGGAAAATGCGTCGGAGCCGTGATATAAAACGACCCTGTATTTTTCCCGCCATCGCCTCATCCCGAAGAGAACCTCTAAAAAAGGAGGACCCTATGAGTCTCATCAGTCAGCTCGATGCCATCTTCAAGCCGAAGAGCGTTGCCCTTATCGGGGCATCGAACACCCCCGGGAAACTCGGCTATGATGTCCTTTACAACTTGATCAATGCAGGCCTCCAGGGACCCATTTATCCCATCAACCCCAAGGCCGATGAAATCCTGGGGCTGAAAGTATACAAGGACATCGCATCCACCCCTTTGCCCGCGGATCTCGCCGTCTTTCTCATACCCTCGAGAATGGTTGCGGGGGCCATCGAGGAATGCGGCAGGGCCGGGGTGAAGGCCGCCGTCGTTGTCACTGGAGGGTTTGCAGAGGCGGGCGAGGAGGGGGAGAAGCTTCAGGCGGAGCTCGCCGCGAAGGCCCGGCAGTACGGTGTCAGGGTCATCGGACCCAACTGCCAGGGGGTCAACAGCCCCTACTCGAATCTCTGCGCCTCCTGGCCGCTCATCACAACAAGAGGCAGGATCGCCTTCATCTCCCAGAGCGGGACCGTGGGTGCGGCCCTCATCGACTGGGCGAGTCAGGAACACTTAGGCTTCAGCGCCTTCGTGAGTCTCGGAAACCGTGCCGACGTGGACGAGGCGGACTGCATCCAGTACTTCAACGAGGACCCCCATACGAGGGTCATCGCCCTCTACATGGAAGGCGTGAAGCGGCCCTATGTATTCATGGAGTCCCTGTCCAAGGCCATAAAACCCGTTGTCATCCTGAAGGCAGGGAGGACAGCCCGGGGCAAGGTCGCGGCGGAGAGCCACACGAAGTCCCTGGCGGGTAGCGACGAGATCTACAATGCTATCTTCAGAAGATACAAAACCTATCGGGCCGATAACCTGGAGGAGCTCTATGATTTCTCCAAGGCACTGGCCTACATGGAAAAGCCCAAAGGAAGGCGTCTCCTTCACATCTCGAGCTCCGGGGGAGCGGCGATCCTCGCCATCGACGAGGCGGAGAAATACGGACTCGAGTCGCCCGCACCTTCTCAGGCCCTGAAGGAAAAGCTGAAGGCATTCCTCCCGGCGCACTGCGGTGTGAGCAACCCCATCGACCTCACCGGCGATGCAATCACGGACCCCACGCTCTATTCGAGGTCCATCGAGGCGGCGAAGTCCGATTATGACACTTCCGTCGTGATCTTCGGTGATCCGATCCACGGGGCCTCCGACATCGTCACCGGCAAGGGGGAACTCGTTGTCTTCTGCGGCGGCGCCGACGTGGAGCGGGAGGAAACAGCACTCATGCACAAGAAGGGGATTCCCGTCTTCCCCACGCCGGAGCGGGGTGTCAGGGCCCTCGCCCAGTTCTTCGCCTTCGATGAAGCGAAGGTGCAAAGGGCGGAAGAGGGCCACGCTTCCGCACCGGCCCTGATGCCGGCGCCCGAGGCGGTAAAACTTCTGAAAAAAAATAAGATCCCCGCCGTGGATGCAAAACTTGCCGTGACGGCGAAGGAAGCGGCGGCCTTCGCGAAGAAATTCGGGAAACCCGTGGCCCTCAAGATTGCCTCAGCCGATATCTCGCACAAAACCGACGTGGGCGGCGTGCGTCTCAACGTGGAAAAGAAAAACGTCACGAAGGTCTTCGGCTCCATGATGAGATCGGTCAAGGGGAAGGTCAGGAAGGAGAGGCTCGACGGCATCACCATCTCCCCCATGGCAAAACCGGGAGGCGTTGAGGTCATCATCGGCGTTATCACCGATCCCCAGTACGGGCCGGCCATGATGTTTGGGCTCGGCGGGATCTTCACGGAAATTTATAAAGACGTCCAGTTCTGTCTGCTGCCCGCGAAAGAAAAAGAGTTCACGGAGATGATCCGGGGGATCACAGGCTATGCGGTGCTGGCCGGCGCCCGGGGGCAGAAGCCGAAGGACCTCAAGGCCATCGTCGGGGTCATGAAAGCCCTGTCGAAGCTCGTCATGGACCACCCCGAGATCGACCAGATCGATCTCAACCCCGTGCTCGTCTACGAGAAAGGGGCCATGGTCGTGGACTACCGGATCCTGACGGTCGAGGGAGGTGGGGCCTGATTCGGGGGGGATCCCAGCTGAGGGGCCCTTTCCGGCGGAAAGGTCGAATAATAATTGAAGTCGTCCCTTTGCGGGAATTCTTTATAAATTCAAAAAAGTGTTTAGGCAAGTCGGGGGTCAGGAATGGATCGAAGTGATCGGCGGTACAGCACGTGTATTGAGCTGGTCAAGAATCTCTCTGCGATGCTTTCCGCCTGTTATTTTTTACGATCAATTACGGCGGGAACTTCTCGTGGGGAGACGACAACATCATATGCAGAAGGAGCAGAACGATGAAGAGACTGGACAGAGAAAATCAACTTAAGACATTCGCGGCGGCTGTTCTGCTTGCCGGTGTCTTGGCCCTGGTGACGGGCCTTCACACCCTCTTCCGGGCTGACGCAGCCGATGCAACGGACGAGGCAAGTGCCCGCGCAGCCTTTCTCGCCGCGGTGGAGGTCCTCTACCACCCTCGTTGTCTGAATTGCCACCCCTCTGGGGACGGGCCGCTGATCCGCGATGATTCACAGCCCCACATGTTCAACGTCAAGCGAGGCCCCGAGGGCAAGGGTGTCGGCACCATGCAATGCACGATGTGCCACCGGGACACGAATCAGGCCGGGGGAACCCCCGGTGTACCCAACTGGCATATGCCTCCGGAGGCGATGCCGATGATCTTTCAGGGAAGGACACCGGGAGAACTCTGCCGACAACTGAAGGACCCGAAACAAAACGGTGGCAAGACAGGGGTGCAGGTCGTCGATCACATCTCGAAAGATCCCCTCGTGCTTTGGGGCTGGAACCCCGGCGAAGGACGAACAACCCCGAAGATGAGCCATAAGGAATTCTCAGCGAAGATGCATGAGTGGGCGAACAAGGGGGCAGCCTGCCCGGACTAAAGGCAAGAAACTTGGAGGCTGAGAATCAAAAGGGGGTTGCAGACTGCAGCCCCTTTTTTTATCCCGGTTCCGAAGAAATCAAAGCTTTATTTTTTTACTTGCTATTAGAACGAACGTTCTATTATAATTCACCCATGACGAGATGGCGGACGACGGAGGGCGTCCAGAGGAGGATCGCCGCTTTCTACCGCGAGAACAGGCGCATGCCGACCTACGCGGAGATGATGGGTCTGCTCGAAGTTCGATCCAAGAGCGTCGTCTATTTCTGGGTGCAGAAGCTGATCTCGAAGGGCCTTCTGGAAAAGGACCGGCGGCACCTGAGGCCAGCACGCAGGGCCTTTCCCCTTCCTCTGGTTGGGGATATCCAGGCGGGGCTCCCTGCGCCGGCCGAAGAGGAGCTCCGCGATGTCGTCTCGCTGGATGAGTACCTGATCACCCGTCCCGACGCCACCTTTTTCGTCAGGGTCCGGGGGGATTCCATGATCGACGAAGGCATCATGGAGGGTGATCTCGTAATCGTGGAAAAAGACAGGGCGCCGAAGAGCGGGGATATTGTCCTTGCCGAGGTCGACGGGCAGTGGACGATGAAATACCTGAGGACACGGGGAAGGGACACCATCCTCGAATCGGCCAATCGGAATTATCCCCCCATCAGGGCAAAGTCGGAGCTTCGCCTCGGGGGGGTCATCACGGCCGTTCTTCGCAAGTACGATCGCGGAAGCGTCGGTCACCGGTGAAATTAAAAATCAGTTTCAATTTGAAAGTGAGGTTATCATATGGGCGTGAAGACCATGAAGGCAGACGGGTGTACCCTTCCGCTTCCCCTTGACGCGGCGGAAATGGGTTTGGCCGCAAAAACGGAACGGGCCGGGCTCTTGTCCAGGTGCAGGCGTTTGATCGAGGAGAAGGACTGGGAAGAGATGGCGCTCAAGCTGGAGAAGCCGATGGATATTTTCTGCTGGGTGGCGGTCACCGCGGCCGTGATCGTCATCATCCCCCTCTGCATCAGGCTGCTCGCGGGATAGACGCTTCATAAAAAGGGGACAGGCTACTTTTTTTAGATTGTTGAGAAGAAATAGCTTCGGGCAATTTAAAATCAGATCGCAAAAGTAGCCTGTCCCCTTTTTATCCGGAGCGGACAGTTTACGTGCTTCTTACATAAGCATTAAAAAAGGTTGCGGATCTGATAATTATCTGATTAGAAAAAAGGACTAATTTGGAACCGTCGGCATGGGATAAGGAGGGAATGCCGTGGACCGACTGCGAACCCCGTTTCTCAAATGAGGCGGGGTTTTGTGTTTTGAAAAGGGGGAAACCATGAAGGCCAAAAAAGAATCAGTAAAAACAATCTTGATGATTAGCATAATGAACATACTAATTTTTGTATCGTCATCATCTTGGTCTTTGGCAGAAGAAATGCGGTGGAAACATTTCGGAACCGACAATCAATATGAATACTATTATGATTCAAGAAGTATAGTTTATCTGCAAAACAATTGTGTCAAAGTATGGGCGAAATATGAGCCAAAAACAAATGAACAATATGAAAGGCTCTTATTAGTAGAGTTTGATTGTGAAGACAGGACTTACCGAATAATTGAGCATCTTAGTAAGGATGAACGGGGTGAATATATGCCATTGTTATCCCGCGGTTTATTAACTCATGAATGGCTTATTATACGACCGATGGAAGAATATAAAAAATTTGAAACACTTTATGAAATTGCTTGCAAGAAGGTAACACAGGCAAAACCTGCAAGGTCTATGAAAGACATTTTCACAATGTGGGGGTTAATCCTTTGTGCTGTTGGGGCAATAATTATTGGCATATTTTCAACTCACGGAACTTCAAAGTTGTGGCAGGGAATATCGTGGAAGGGCAAAATACTGTTGAGTGGTGAGACGACGAGAATAACTGGTTATCTTATTTTTGTGTTTGGTTTTGTCCTACAAATCATTCCGTATTGTCCATATATTATGTCTTTCATAGATAGGTAATAGTTGGAAGTTAGCCATAAGCAGAAAAGGGAGGGTGTTAATTTGAAGGATAAAAGCATATCTCTGTTATTAGGCATCATTGTGACTTCCTTTTTCTTAACTGGATTTTCAAATGAAGTCAAAGGAGCAAATTGGGAACTTTTAGGAAAAGAAATTACGGGAAAGCAATACAACACTTATTATTTTGTTGATATGTCCAGTATAAAAAAGATTTCTTCGGGGAAAGTCAGATTTTGGAAAAAAACATTTTCAGCAGATAGCCTAAAAGAATCACCATTCGGACCAAGCATAAAAGAGATTCAAGGAAAAGGTTATAATCAATACATAGAAATTGATTGCATAAAAAATAGATATAGAGATGTCACTACTGAAAAAGAGGCACCTAAAGGTTATGTGATTGTAGAAACAATTAAATGGCTTAACATTGAACCTGATTCCGTTGAGGAAAAAATAGCGAAAACCGCGTGTCAAAAGAAATAGGTCAATTTTCAAAAATGGATAATAGGGGTGATTGAATGGGCGTCGTCGTGAAAGAACGCAGGGGAAGTGTGCCATGACAAAAGTGTTATTGGGATGGTTAATCATAGGAATGTTAATCGTATATTATAAGATTCGACAATCACAAGTTCTCGGTTTTGACCGGAAGATTGAGTTAAGAAATTTACATTTTATTTTGTTAGGTGTTATCTTCTGGCCGTTAATTTTGTTTTACATCTTTAAAGAGAGGAAATCGCACAGGGAGGCACTAATAGAATCACGCACTATTAAGAGTGAATTTGATAAAGAACTGGATGAGATTGAGCAAGAATTAGACAAACTGAACAAAACCGAAAAAAATAAAGAGACATGACGGGGATTGGTATAAAGAGGTGATTAAATGGGCCTGATCAGCATAGAAAAAGGCTGTCAAACCGCAAGTGGCGGGCTTTGTTGGGGAGGTATTTGTTCGGACTAAAATGAGGTGATACATGGATGCAGTTTGGATTCCGTTGTTGTCTGGGTTTGGTGGAGCTATAATTGGTTCTTTATCTTCTATAGTCACGATTATTGTAAGGTCACGATATGAGGAAAAGAGAGATCGATTGCGTTTAGCAATAGAGGCTGCGATTCACGATCGGAATATGGCACTCGACCTTGCTAAACATCGGAGCGGAAAATCTTACATTCTACCCTTGAGCGTTCATCTTTATTATCATGCAAGAATTCTTGATCTATTATCAAAAAATCAACTGACTGCCGAGGCGATGCAAAAACTTGATGTTGAGATGGATGCGGTGCATAAAGCCGTGGAAAAGCCTGAACAGAAACCATCTTCGGTCTCTTAAACGAGCCGTGGGGTTTGTATTGAAACCGACCCCGATTGACCGTTCAGATTCACGGGCAGGGTCAGAAATGGCCCCGCTTTTTTTCTGCATACTGTCAGGTAAAAAAATGGGGAGAGAGTGGGGAGAGAAAAAGCGGTCCCGGAGAGATGAGAACAAAACAGAACCTCAAGACCATTGACAGAAAAGGCTTTCAAGGTTATCAATCCTCAAAAGCCTTATCCCTATTGATTATTTGGCTTTATATATCTCAAAAGCCTTGCTATCCATGGTGGGTCAGGGCGGGATTGAACCGCCGACACCCGGATTTTCAGTCCGGTGCTCTACCTGCTGAGCTACCGACCCGTTCTGTGATCCTGTTTCAAAGGCCTGTTTGGTAATAGATATCCCCTCCTTTGTCAAGGGCTTTTTTGCCCAGAGGTCCGGCCGTGCCTCGTATTCCAGCCTGATGACAACGGTCCCCGCGATCTTGTCGTGCCACCCCTGTCTCCGTCTGTCGAAAGCGACCCAGATAAAGCCCAGATTCATGCAGACGGTATTGATGATGTACCCCACCCACCGGAGGAATGCGAGACCCGGCCGCATGGACTCCCCCGTTTCCTGCATCACCTTGAGGCCCAGGACTTTCTTGCCCAGTGTCTGTCCCATCGTCCCGTGAAGGTAGGTGAAGTACGCCATGCTGAGCAGGCCGGTCAGGAACTGGTAGAGGAGGACGTACTTGAGACTGAGCCCCCAGAACATCTCCTCGTCGAAGATCATCTCCCTCGTCTGGATGCCGAGGCTCAGGGCGGTCCCGCCGATGAGGAAAAGGAGCCAGCCGATCGCGGTGAGGATCATCTCGTCGATCATGAAAGCAAAAAAGCGCCGCCAGAATCCACCGTAGATATAGGTCATGTTTTTGACTCCGTCTCCTTCGGTTCAGTTAAACCGCCGAGGGTATACTGAAGGATGGCCAGGACCGCCAGCGCCGCCGTATCGACCCGCAAAACCCTTCCTCCCAGGCTTGCCGTCACAAACCCGGCCGCCCTCGCCCTGTCGATCTCCGCCGGGGCGAAGCCCCCTTCTGGGCCCACGACGGCAAAAACTTCTTTGACGCCGAAGGCATTCTCCCCGAGGATCTGCCGGAGGGATCTTTCAGATTCCGCTTCCCAGAAGATGACCTTCAGGCTGCCCGCGGCGGCCCGGCCCAGTATCCTTTCAAAGGGGAGGATGCCGGGTATCTCCGGCACGTCGGACCTTCCGCACTGCTCGGCCGCCTCTGCGGCGATTTTCCGCCATCGGATGAGCTTTTGCTCAATTTTGCTTTCCTGGATCTTCGGGATCGATCGCGCGGACGTGAAGGGCAGGATTCCCGTTGCGCCCATTTCTGTCGCCTTCTGGATGATCCATTCAAGCTTTGTCCCTTTGGGGAGCGCCTGGGCGAGGGTGATCTTAGGGGCCGGTTCGACGGGGATGCGATTTTTTGTGGTGACTCTCATGTGCGCCTTGCGTCCGCCGAGGCCGGTGATGACGGCGCTGTACTCGAAGCCCCGCCCGTCAAAGAGGGTGGCGGCGTCGCCTGCCTTGAGACGCAGCACGTTCCGGAGATAATGCGACTGATCGGCCGGGAGCTCCAGGCTCTCACCCGGCTCCGCCGTCCGGGGGAAATAGATCCGGGGGATCATCCGTTTACCCTGGGCGGTTTCTTGAAGACGTAGCTGAGCCACTCCTTGTCGGTGATCGCCCGGTGTGTGGTGAGCTTATCCTTCAAGAAGGCTTTCTCGATGTCTTTGCGATTTTGTTCGATGATCCCGGAGATGATGAGATATCCCCCCAGTTCCATCATCTTGACGAGGTGGGATTTGATCTTGATCAGCGCGTCCGCCGTCAGGTTCGCCACGATGAGTTCGAAGGTTCCCTTGATCTTGACCACGTCGCTGTTGACGATGACCACGCGGTCGCCCACCCGGTTGACGGCGACGTTCTGGTGGGCGATATCCACGGCCTGGGGGTCTATGTCTACACACATGACGCTCTTGGCGCCGAGCTTCGCTGCGGCGATGCCCAAAATACCGGTGCCCGTCCCCACGTCGAGGACGCGCCACTCCCGGAAACTCCGATCCTTCAGGAGGATCTCCTCAATGGCTTCGAGGCACATCCACGTCGAGGGGTGCTGCCCGGTGCCGAAGGCCATACCGGGGTCGATATCGATGACCGTGTCCCGGCTCGTGGCCTGATACCTTTCCCAGGTGGGCTTGATGACGATGCTTCGGGTGACCCGGAGCGGTTTGAAGTACTTCTTCCACTGTTCTTCCCAGTCGGGGTCGACGATGACTTCGGTGGCGAGGTGCGGTCGCTCCAGGTCGGGAAACAGGTCGCTGAGACTGTCGATATAGGTGGTGAGGGAGGAGATCAGGGACTGGTCCGAGGCATTCGAGGGGATAAAGGCGTTCAGCACACCCTTGGAAGGGGGTTCCGGTGTATCCGTGAGCGCCGATGTCTCCAGCTCTTCCTGGAAGACCCCCTGGGCTCCCAGTTCCGTGAGGAAGTTTGAGAGTCCCTCGACAAACTCGGGTGGCGTGGTGATGGTGAATTTGAGCCACTTTTCACGCCCGCTCATCGCCTTTTCCGTCTTGGCCGGCATAAATCCTCTCCCTCTGAAGAGATGAATCCGCGAAGGTTCTCCGTGACGAAGTCACGTTTTTTGGACGTCGTGAATGTATAGCTTTTTTTTCGTAACATTGCAAGTAACTTGAATTTTCGCTGTCATCATGATAACTTTCACATCCTTGTTATTGCGATCTTTTGCGAGGGACATGACGATGAAATACTATCCCGTGTGCCTGGATGTCTCCGGCAGGCGGTGTGTCATCATTGGCGGAGGCGAAGTGGCCGAGCGCAAGGCCCGGAGACTGATGGACTGCGGTGCGGAAGTCCTCGTGGTGTCGGAATCCCTTTCCCCGGCGCTTCAGGTCATGAAAGCCGACGGACGCTTGAGCCACATCAAGGCGGGCTACAGCAGGGACTTGATTGACGGGGCCTTTCTCGTGATCGGGGCCACGGATCGTGCCGAGGTCAACGAGGCCGTCAGCCGTGACGCGAGGAAGCAGGGGATCCTTGTCAACATCGTCGACGATCCCGGACACTGCAACTTCATTCTCCCCTCCCTTTACCGACGGGGGGACCTCCTGATCGCCATCACCACCGGCGGGAAGAGCCCGGCCCTTGCGAAGAAGCTGAGACAGGAGATGGGCCGCCATTTCGGACCAGAGTACGAAACTTTTCTAAAGATCATGGGACAGATCCGGGGCAAGGTCATCTCCCGGGGATACCCCGCTGGGAAAAACAAAGCCCTTTTCGAGTCCATCATTGAATCGGACATCATCGATCACATCCGCGGAGAGAGGTGGGACAAGGTCAAGGAGATGATTCGAAACCTCACGGGGGAAGAAATCGAGGTCGACGAATAATGGAAGCGACCCTCTTCAAAGCGGCCCTCCTGGGCTATCTGGTCGCCACACTCGGCTACACGGTCTCCCTGATGGTCAAAAGGGTTGCGTTCGCCAGGGCGACGGTGTGGATCCTGCTCGCCGCATTTGTGATCCACGGGGTTTCACTGGCCCTCCGGTGTTTCAGCCGGGGCCTGACCCCCGCCATTCATCCCCACGAGACGCTGTCCTTCTTTGCCTGGGCCATGACGGGAACCTATCTTGCCTTCCAGCTCAAGACAAAGACCCGGGTACTGGGCGCCTTCGTATCTCCCCTGGCCTTTCTCCTCATGGTCGTTGCCTCCAACCGGCTGGGTGTTGATGTCTCCGTCCCCGACATCCTAAAGGGGACCCTGGTGCCCGTTCATGTGGCACTGTCCGTCATCGGGGAGGCGCTTCTGGCCATTGCCTGCGGGGCCGGCATCCTGTACCTGGCCCAGGACAGCCAGATCCGGCAGCGAAAGATGACGCCGATGAGCCGCTACCTGCCGTCGCTTGACGACCTGGACCGCGTCAATCATGTCAGTCTCCTGGCCGGTTTTACCCTGCTGACCCTGGGTCTCCTCGTGGGCTCTGTCTGGGCGAGCACAGTCTGGGGAAGGCCCTGGCCGTGGGATCCGAAGCTCATGTGGACATTGGCGGCCTGGTTTTTCTATGCCGTCCTCATCCATCAGAGACTGGCCATCGGATGGAAGGGGAGAAAGATCGCCCTTTTATCGATTGCGGCCTTTGCCGTGCTTCTTTTCGCCTTTGTGGGCGTCAATTCATTTTTTAAAACTGTGCACCGTTTTCAATAGGATCATGAATATCATTTTGATCGGCATGAATCACAAGACGGCTCCCCTCGAGATCAGGGAGCAGCTCGCCTTTTCATGCGGCGACGGCGTGGATCCCCTCAAGGAGATCATGAGGGGACCGCAGATCATGGAGGCCCTCTATCTGTCAACCTGCAATCGCGTCGAGGTGCTGGCCAGCACCCTGGAGATGAATGAGGCCATCGAAGGCATGAAAACCTTCATTCTGGCACAGGGAAATCTGGGGCGGGGGGAGATGGAAAAGTGTCTCTATATTCACAGCGGAAGCGACGCCGTGCGACATCTCTTCCGGGTAGCCTCGAGCCTGGATTCCATGGTGATGGGCGAACCGCAAATCCTGGGGCAGGTCAAGGATGCCTATCGGCAGTGCGTGGAGGGGAACGCGTCCGGTGTCATCATGAACAAGCTTCTGCACCACGCCTTCCGCACGGCCAAGCGAGTGCGTACCGAGACGGCCATCGCCCAGAACGCCGTGTCGGTGAGTTTCGCCGCCGTGGAGCTTGCGAAGAAGATCCTCGGGCACCTTCAGGGCAGGTCGATCCTGCTCGTCGGGGCCGGGGAAATGTCGGAGCTCGCGGCGCGGCATCTCATCCAGCACGGGGCCGAACGGATCATCGTGGCGAACCGCACTTACGCCAGGGCCGTGAAGCTCGCCGAGGAGTTTCACGGTATCCCGGTCGATTTTGAACACCTGGCGGAAACGCTCAAGGAGGTGGACATCGTCATCAGCTCCACCGGCGCCGCAGGATACATCATCAGCAAAGAGATGATCCAGGCAGCGCTTCACAGGCGCAAGAACCGGCTTCTTTTCCTGATCGACATCGCCGTTCCCCGGGACATCGATCCGGCCGCCAGCGAAGTGGACAACGCCTACCTCTACAACATCGACGACCTCCAGGAAGTCGTCGACGAGAACATCCGGGGTCGCCTCAAAGAGGCGGAAAAAGCGGAACAGATCATCGACGAGGAGGTCGTGATATTCACGGACTGGTTCAATACCCTGGAGGTGGTCCCCACGATCGTGTCTTTGCGCGACAAGGTGGAGGGGATCATGAAAGGTGAACTGGACAAGACGCTTTCGGGTATGCAGCACCTGGGTGAGGAGGAGCGAAAGAACATCGAGATCCTCGCCTCGTCCATCGTGAACAAGATTCTCCACGATCCCATCACGGGACTCAAAGAAGAGAGCCAGAACGGCAGTGCCATACCGTTCGTTGCGGTGCTGAGGAGGTTATTCAAACTGGACAAGAATAAAGACAGTGATGAGTGATAAGTGACGAGTGGATTGTGGTGAGTGGTGAGATCGGGCCACAATTCCGAGTTGTGAGCAACTGTGTTTCGAGTCAAGGTAATTAACTAAGCATATTTCCAGCACGTGTTGTTTTTGATCATCGTATTGAGGATGATCAGGATCTTTCTCATGCAGGCCGTGATGGCCACTT
>Ga0172363_10000163_pt1 | contig 43337 bp, 53 predicted proteins | sample LakKivs2_kivu2a2_FD_114541 | JGI IMG/M metagenome (GOLD analysis project Ga0172363, IMG submission 114541) | Sediment microbial communities from Lake Kivu, Rwanda - Sediment s2_kivu2a2 | ecosystem: Environmental > Aquatic > Freshwater > Lake > Sediment | place: Rwanda: Western Province, Lake... | reverse complement strand
TAGTAGGTATCTTAGCAGAATAGTCATTTGAAAAGGGTTTTAATAAATCAACCCATTTCTGAGTAATATTACTCATTTTAAACTCCTCTGGGAATTTATTTTGTAAAACTCCTGCGCCCCAACTATCCAACTAAACGCAAACACGGCTATAATCAGATTTGCAATTATGAAAATTGCTTTCACTTCTTTTTTTCCTCTTTTCTTAAACATTTTTATCTTTTTATTTTCTCTTTCTTTAGCAGCATTTTCTGCTTATAGTTTATATAATATATACTCTTCCTTGTTACACTCCTGCTTTTTCTGAACTTAAAATTTTATCTATTTCTTCTTTTAATTTAGGAATATCTTTTTCAATGACTCCCCAAACAATGTTGTAATCAACACCGAAATAATGATGGATTAATTTATCCCTTATTCCAGAAATGCCCTGCCATTCTATACTCGGATGTTTTTTTCTAAACGAAACCGGAATGTTTTTTACAGCCTCGCCTATTATCTCAATTCTTCTTACGCTCGCATCTCTTAAGAGGGAATTTTCTATGAACTTTTCCTTAGTTATACCTTTTACGCTTTCAAGTATCTTATCTATTTCATCATTTATGTGGTTGATAAAAACTAATGGTTCTTTTTTAATCATATTACTTTCACCTCTTCTGACAGTATCTGCTCTTTAAGGTAAGGGTTTATTCCGTTATATGTTAAAAGATCAATTTTTCTCTTCAATATTTTTTTAAGAAGCATCTCTAATCTAACCACATCTAAAAGAGTCATTTCTTTTGTAGGCTCAATTAAAATATCTATATCACTGCCTTTTTTCTGCTCCCCTCTTGCATAACTTCCAAAGAGGCCTGCCTTTTTAATTCCCTGCTTCTTCAAAACTCCTGCAACTGCTTTTTTTATCCTTTCAATTTCTTGTTTATTTTGTTTTGCCATTTTTTATACTCCCGCCCTCGCCTTTAAGCTGTCCACTATCCCTTTTGACAATGACTTATCAGCTCCTCCCTCTTTCCATTGGTAGCCATCATCTGTGTATTTTCCTACCCAATTAACATACCCTCCGCAATCTCCTAATGATATGCACACTTCATTCATTTTTTCTGCCCATGCATGCCCTGATTCCTCTTCCCAGCATTCGCAATTTTCAACACAGTCCTTGCTGTCAAATAATCCTTTCTCAAATGTGACAATGCATTGCGTATTAGCTCTTTTGCATTCTCCTCCCTGCCCTTCTTCCCAGAATTTTAATCCAGGAGGATATTCTGGAACACAAATACCATTGCCTAAACCATCATGTGTCCATCTGCATTCTCTTTTGTCCATATTTTCACAGTCATCTTCTTCATCCTGCTTTCCGCAGTCCTGCCATCTGTTGACTATGCATGCAGCTTCTGTGAAAATTCCAGAGCCAGTGTCTGTCTGGCTTTCAATGCATATTTTGTTCCTGTAATCCTCGCAAGGCTCTACTAATTCTTCTCCTGAAACACAGATATGCCTTACATGCCTGCTTCCAACTGCATCCCTTCCTTCTCCAACATTTCCATCATAACTGCACCAGCTTTCCCCGTGTCTATGGTCTTTTCCATCACTTGTCCCATAACAATTCAAGTCCTGGCAAATATTCTCTCCGTATTGAGGAGGATTTGTCCTGTCTGAAGTCCTGCATAAGCTTCCTAAAAAATAATTGCAGTTTCCGCATGTTTTGCTGTTTGCATTATTAACCCCAGCCCCGCAACTCCCATCTTTTCCGACTATTTTTTTCCAGTATAATTTATCCTTAAGTTTGCTTGCATCATAAATATTAGCAGGATTTCCGCAGGTATCTACAAAATAAACTTCTTCCTTGCCATCTATGCAGGTTGTTTGTTCTGAAGGCCCGCATTCTGTTGCAAGCTCTTCTGCAGAGCACAAATAATCTTTATAGAATTCTGCTTCTGAGCCATTTGCAGAGCCAATTGTCTTGCAGCTTTCTCTTGTCGTAAACTTGCATGTTCTAATATATTCTTCTGATTCATAAACGCACGCTCCTTTGTCTGTTAACTGTGCAAGGGCAATGCATTCTATTTCGCTTCCTATTCCTAACCTGAAGTCTGTTTCTACTCCATAAAACCCTGAAATTTTTTTGCATCTGCTTAAGGTAACAAATGCAGCTTGGTTGTCAAGAACACAGCATCCTAATTCGCATTGAGGTATTTCACATTCTGCGCTTTCGTGCCATGTTCCGTCATTTTCATCGCAAACCCTTTGAGGGGTGTTTTCCATGCATAATCCTTCTGAAGAATCATAACAGCATCCTGGCCTGCAGTAAGAAGTTGCATCGCAGCTTGTAGGAGCCATCCTGTATTTATTATCGCATTTTTCTTCAGGAGCATTCTGGCACCACGCTCCGTAATTTGTTTTCTCGCAGCAGTAATCTGCATTTACAGCAAGGGCTATATATGCAGATAGGACTATCATTAATATTCCGATAATTCCTAATATTGTTTTTTTATCGTAGCTCATCATCAACTCCTAAATATCCTGCAGGCCATGCGATGCTTCTCGATGCGAACATGAATTTTTCGTTTGAAGGCTTATGAGTCAGGATATACACTCTTCCCATGTCTCTTTCTATTTTCTCTACTCTTATGTCAGGATAATACATCATGTAAGTTCTAGAATCAGAATCCCCGTATCTTGCCTCATAATTTGAGATAGAGGAGGCAAGCATAACTAAATCATAAATCTCGCTTTTTACATTTGTTTTGAAACTATCATATTTTATCGCCCCTTCTTTTTTTATTGTTGTTGGAGCTTTTATATTAACAACAATTGAACCTGGAACTAAAGAAGTTTCAACTTTAATATCTTTCACACTTACCTGACTGCCGCTTCTTTCTAATTGTGATTCTACATCACTAAAGCAGCTTCTGACTCTTGGCTCAATATACGAGGAAATTTCCTGTTCTATGCTCTGCTTTAGAAATGGCTTTTGCATAACACATCTTGTGTAATAGTCCTCTGTATAACAAGTGTAATCTACTTTATTATCTTGATAAAGAAGGTAATTCTCAGGCTCTAAACTTCCTCCCTGAACCTCCAGTTTTGGCAGAACTTCTTCTGTTGCTTGTTGTGTGCAGTCTTTGATATAGTCTTGCGCTCCTGTCGGGCTTATCCAGGTTTCTATTTTATCTCCGAAAAAGAACAGTGCAACTAATACTAGAACAATTATTATAGCTATAATTATGAATATGGATAGCTGTGCTTTCTTGTTTTTCCTCTTTTCTTCCATTTTATTTTAATGACATTTATATTTATAAGTCTTCTTATAGCAGGTCATAAGGCCTCACAACAATAGAGCATCTTCCTGGCTTATTTCCGTACTCATCCATACATTTAATATAATAGGTATTTTCTGTCTGCCATTCTAAAGTGTGTTCAGTTCCAGAGCCAGTAGCTAAAAATACATTTTCTCCTTCTTTAATATCAAAATTGCATCTTGAATCGCTGAATGAATATGCGCATGTAGAATCTTCATTTGTTACAATTTTCAGTCCATTTTCATAGTAAACTCTTGCAACCATCGGACCGTCTGTATCAACATATAGTGTAAAGTTAATAACGGTCTTAGCTGTATCTCCGGCAGCATCCACACACTCAATCCAGGTTGTGTAGTCTCCTCCCATAACTGAATTAAATAATTGTATATGTCTATTAGAGTCAGTTTCAAAGAATCTTGCATACTGGGCGTTTTCCCTAAATTTGTAAGAGCAGATAGCTTTTCCATCTTCTGCTCCTCCTGCAGTCAATACTTCTAAGTTAACAGTTGCTGGCTCGCTTGCCACCCTTATTATTTCCCCGTTTTCAGGTTCAGTAAGGACTATTCTTAATTCTGAAGAAGAGCGGGACATTTCATAAACATAACTTTCTATCATAGTATTAGCATTTTCTGATAAATCCTGGCATCTGATATAGAATTTATTATTATTTTCTACATTAAATGTAGCATTGCATGGAAAACCATAGAAATCTTGATAATTCAGGCTGTTGCCGCAAGCCATCTGGTTTTGCATTTCAGCATATTTCATATCAAATAGGTCATACTTGCAGTTGCTAGGCTCGTTTGTCCAAAAAGTTGCCTTAAATTCTGTAGTATTAAATCCAATATATCCTTTTTCTGGCTCTACACGAGTTATCATAGGAGCAGTTAAGTCAGGCCCTTCTCTGACGCATGACTTAACTACATAAGCAGCTTCATTAGCTTTTCCATTAACTCCCTTGCATTTAACATAAAAGTTAAATTCTCCTAACTGATTGACTTGTATAGGAGTGAGGTTGTATTCATTTTTCAAGACTTCAAGGCTTGGTATAACAATAAGACTTGTATGATTTTCAATATAGAGATTGCTTCCCCCAAAATATTGAGTCATCTCATCATAAGTTTCTAAAGGATTAACTCCTATTTTGCATTGAGCAGGCCTGTCTACTTCAATTCCAAACAAGACATTTGTAAATTCAGGAATGCATCTGCCTCCTACTTCATTAATTTGAAAACCATTATCATTAACGCTGGAATATTCAAATCCTTCTGTTATAACTTCATATAGGGGAGATATCCTAGGCGAGCTAGCATCATAGCTAGGAGTCATGTCAATACATCTCTGCTGGTCTGTTCCTTTGTTAATAAGCCTGCATCCCTGCCCGAGTGATTTGCATTTATACTCGCTGCAGTCAGTAAAATCATGACATTTTTCACAGTCATCTCCTCCAGAAGGAGCCTGCCATGGATAACAGCCAAAAGTAACAACTTTCTCTTTAGTGTCTCCTACGCCAACTATCTCTGAATACAGCCAGACGAGTATTGCTATAATAAATCCTATTGGGCCAAGTGTCGCTAGAGCACTAAATATAGACGAAAGACCAATACTGCCATATGCTATAAGGGCATATCCTATTACTATTCCACCTGCAACGCCTAAGGTAAGTGCCAAGGCATCATCATAATCCATATCTCCCTCTGCTGACAAGATTGACGCAATAGCCATTGCTCCTCCAATAACCCCTAAAGCATTGCCAAAGGCGTTTAAACCAGCTAGAGGTGCCTGACCCATTGCTCCTCCAGAACTTATTGTAGTTGTAATTGCTTCAACTATAGTATGTCCATAACCTCCAAAATACAGACTAGCAACAGATAATGCAAACCCAATCCCCGCCGCCCCCCAAGCATCTTTCAAATTACTGTTATCCTTATATTTTCCTGAAAGGACATTTGTTCCCCCGTATAAATCATCCATGTCTCCTGGCTCTGCTTTTTGTCCAGGAATTGTCTTGGCAAATTTTGCCAGGTCTTTTAAATAATCGTCAGATAAACTTACATAGTTGGTTGAATATCCATCAGTTGTGACTTTTCCAACAACATTGGTGTATGCTCCGCAATCTCCGAGGCTTGTGCAGAACTCGTTCATTTGTTGTGTGAATCCTATTTCATCACAATGGCAATTAACTTCGCATTCCCATTTAGCATCCCAGCCCTTGACATAAACCATAGTGCATTTCTGGCTTCCCTGTGAACATACTAACTGGGCGCTTTTTCTTCCTTCTTCTGTTGTTAAATCAAATCCAGGAGGATAATCAGGAACACAATAATTGAATTTAAAATATTTATCAATATTTACACTTTTCATATTGCAATCTGGATTTTTCTTGCATTTATCTTCCATGTCATCTTTATCCTTGTTATAGCTTACGCACTGCCTCCAGTTGTTAGTTCTGCAGGCAGCTTCTGTGAATGTGCCGTTTCCTAAATCAGTATCAGACTGGACGCATATCTGATTTCTGTAATCCTGGCAAGGCTCTATTCTTTCTTCTCCCATAAAACAGACATGCCTGATATGCCTGCTTCCAACAACATCCCTTCCTGCCCCGATTGTCCCTTCATATTCGCACCAGCTTTCTCCATTCTTCTTTTTAACGCTCTTTCCGTCAATCTCCACCTGGCAGTCAATGCTCCTGCACCTATAGTCACTTCCTTGCAATGCGCATATAGTGCCTGTAAAAATAGAGCATTCTTCCTTAACTTCCTCCCTGTTTCCGCAAGAATCAAACCAGTAAACTTTCTGCTCAAAACATCCTGCGTGGTCATGAGCCTCGCAGTCTGTTTCTAATGAAGGGTCAGAGCAGTATTTTCCCTTGTAAAAGTTCCCTCCAGTATTTACACACGATTCTTTTGTGGCTATTGAACAATCTATTCCATAAACACATGCTCCTTCTTCATCCCTGTCTGCCAGGAAAATGCACTCTAATTCATTGCCTATTTCAGGCCTGAAGTCTTTCTCTACTCCATAAAATCTGGCCCTTATTTCGCAGTTTCTTTCTGTTGTGAATAGAGCATTTCTTCCTATAAGGCAGCACCCTCTCTCGCATTCAGGAATATTACAGTTGGCATCTTCAGTCCACTTATCATCGCATAATATTTCAGGAGTCGCCTTATTGCACCATCCTGTCTGAGTGCTGTAACAGCATCCGGGCTTGCAATAATCAACATACTCGCATTGTGTAGGTGCAGTTCTGTAATCCTCATCGCAGTCTTCATCAAGAGTATACTGGCAGTAAGCTCCTTCTTTTGTTTTTTCGCAGCACGATAACCCCTCCACTTGTGCATCCACTAAAAAAAATGATTCACTGATAATGTATGCAAAAGCTATAATACTAACAACTAGCATGACTATCTCAAAATAGCTTAATCCTTTCTCGCTTGATAATATCTTCGATAAATCAGCTTTTGATAATATTTCTCTGTAATTTCTAAATTTGCATATTTTGGTTTTTGTTTCTATCATTTTCTTGCTTGATGCTACTTTATTCTTTAGCTTGTCTTTTATAACAGTCATTTTTATATTCCAGCTGGCATGACACACCCTCTTACAGCAAATTTAAATGAATGACTTGTTTCAATGTCTGTTACAGTGTAAATTAAACTTCCTTCAAATGTATCTTTTCTTATATCATACTGAGGATAGATAATCATAAATCCGAGATTTTCAAAATTGCAGAATTCTGCTTCCTGATTCACAATTTCCATTGCAATTTCAGCCAGTTCGTAAAGAGGAGATGCAATTTTTGCTTCAAATTTCTCAAAGTTTTTTGTTTCATCTCTTCTTGTAATTATTAGATTTCTGTTAACATTAACAACAACTCTTTTTGGCTGTAGTTCTGTAGTAAGATTCATTCCAGCCATTGAAACAACGTAACCTTTGTTTTCTAGCTCTTCTTTTAAGCTGTTGAAACACTCACTCACATTCTTTTCTATATAGCTAGAGATTTCATCCTGCAAATGCTCAATTAACATAGGCTTTTGGTTTATGCAGGGTTTATAGTCGCCATGATAATAGCATAAATATGTAAGATTTTCTTCTTTAAAGCCAAGGCTCAATTCAGGCTTTATGTCTCCTCCCTGCCTTAACAGAATTGAAATTGCTTCTTCTGTGCTCTCTTTAATGCAGGACTCAATATAATTTTGGGGGTTATCAATAGTAGTTGCTGTTTCGGGAGGGTTCCACAAAAAGAAAATTAACAATGCAACAACTACAATAATCAAAGCTATTATAATGAATATTGTCACTTGTCCTTTATTCTTCACCATTTTTATTCTTTATCATTTTAAGTTCCAATCTCCACATAAATATAATAGGCTGTTGAAGATGAATATCCTGGCAAGCCGATTTCAGGGACAATCATCTGAAAGTCATAAGTATCTAGGTTATAGCCTGTTTCATCGTCTTCTAGTATAGTTGCATAAATCATATTGCTCCCGTCATATAAAGCCACTTCTTCAAAAACCAAGTCTTGGGCAAGGCTGTTGTTATACGTGTTTAAAGTAGGGCATTTATTTGGAGGCATATAGATTCCTCCAACATAAAACTCATCGTGGCTTCCTGAAACTGTTAGGTTATCATCTGTGGAGTTAATTGTGGCATTAAAAGTTATTGTTATATTATCATCTGCTCTTGTATGATTAAACTTGTCATTTTCCCATTCTAAGCTGGTAACATTAGAGCAATTGACTGTCGCCCAGGATAGCGCGCTCTGGTTTGCTGTCGCATAAAGTCTTCCAGTCAAGGACGCCATTTCCCAGTCAAAAACAGTTTCTCCTTCAGGATCCATTAATGTGAATTTCCCCGTGACATTTCCAACAAACGCCTTCCATCTCGGGTTCTGGGTTGTTGCATTAACCTGCAAAGTTGCTATCCTCCCTCCAGATATATTAACAAACAAAGGAGCTGTTGAATTCTTTGTAACATTTCTTATTGTATCAATGCTGTCTGGTGGAACGGGGTCTACTGCACTTACTGTATTTAAGATTAGAACTACAATTACAGCTAATCCAATTATCCATAACGCTATTGTTTCTTTTCTACCCATAGGTTAACCCCCTCTTTTTTAATTTTTTCAATATAACCATCAATAACTAATTCAAGAAGATATTTTTCAGCAGTATTCCAGCTCACCTGAATATATTTTGCGATTTCAGAACTGGTTATTACTCTCTCTTTTTTCAAGAATTCAAGTATTTTCTTTTTATGAATATTCATAATAAATTACTTACCTCTTTTCATAAGTATAATATTACGCATAATAATAAGTATAATATTATGCTTATTATGTTGCATATCATAGTGTATATTATAATGTAAAATATAATGTACACTATAATGTATACAATTATGAGTATTCATAGATATTTATAAATGTTTGCATTTTTCCGGCTTTTCAAAAAGAAATTGTTAGAAAAATTTTCGCTTCACCGAAGAAAATCTATTACAAAATTATAGTAAAACATCAGTCTTCTGCTCAGATTAGTGATTTCAAGTAGTAATATCAATAGACTAAATCACTAATCTTCGGTTTCCACTCTTGGTGCAAGAACAAACGAGAGCTCCATTCTGGGAGTTTTAAACTCAAGTTTCAAGGGATAGTTATTCGAGAAATTTATTGTTGTTTTTTCTATTAAACGTGTAGCTTTAATGAACTTCTGCAGGTATTCCAGGCTATATCTCCCTTTTATTTCTCCTATCTCTTCTCCAGGCACTATGTCTATTTTAACTTCATCTGAAGAAAATTCAGATTTTGCTGAATTAAGAGAGCCTTTCGCCTCTATTATAAACTTATCTTTTTGAGAGATAAAAGTGCAGGCATCTGCAACAATGTTGCAGTCTTCTATTGCTTCTGAAAGGTCTATTCCAGGCATTTCTACTTTAGAGGCAAATTCAAGATTAGGCATTGTTTTTTCTTCTGTTTCAATTTCAATCAAGCTTAATTTAAACTCTCTCTTTATTTTGTCCTGAATTTCAATTCTTAATAAATTGTCTTCTGTTTGCATGAATAATGAACTTCCTGGCCTGCACCTCTTTAATATGGATTTTAGGCTGTCTAAGCTCACTCCAATAGTCTCTTCCTCCACTTCTAGCTGGGAAAATGCCTCTTTAGGAAGCTTAAACGAGACAAGAGCGACATTAGCAGGGTCTATTGCCACTATTGACATTCCCTGCTTATTAAATTTCATTCTTACCTCTATTACTAAATCAGAGATTATTGCAATTATGTCTGATAAAATTTTGGGCTCTTCTAACTTAAGCAGCATCTTCTTTTTCCATTATTTAATTATAAAAGAGATAAAAATTATTTTTAAAGATTATTATTGTAGAGTATACTTAATTATTTAAATATATCCTACTAGTATTTACTACTCCTTTAGGAGAATAATAATGGAAGCTAAAAGCACAAAAGAGGAAAGGATAAGGGCCATTGCCTTAACTTATTATTCTAGGTCAGATATCAAGCAAGCCCTTTACGAATTCTCAAAACAAAGGGAAATTGCTCCAAGTTACATGATGCAGGGATTTGGAAAGCGCCCAGACTCTTTTCAATATCCTTCAGACATAATTGCTTTAGTCAGTAAAGGAATGACTTCTTTTCACTGTTCAGAAGAATTATGGAAAGACCCTCTTTCTATCTCCACAGACATGGCAGAAGAAGAACTAAATGAGCTAAGGGAGGGCTGGGATCTTTTGATAGATATTGACTGCAAGTACCTAGAGTACAGCAAGATGGCTGCAAAGTCTTTGATTAAAGCCTTGGAGTTCCACGGCATTGAGAGTGTGGGGGTGAAATTCAGTGGCGGGAAAGGTTTCCATATTATTGTTCCGTGGAAAGCTTTTCCAAAAGAAGTTTACGGGCAGAAGACTAAGAACATGTTTCCAAAATTTCCCAGATTAATCTGCCAGTATCTTACAGAAGTAGCGAGGCCAATTTTAGAAAAATACATGGAAGAAGAGGATATTAAATTTACATCCAAGCTTGAAAAAGGAACCATCTGCCTGAAATGCAAGAAAATAGCAAGAGAATTTTCAAGGGTAACCTTATATTGCCCTTTTTGCAAAAGAGAAGAGCATTCAGAAGTTTTTGGAAATATTGAGAGAAGAAGATGTCCAGAATGCAGATCAGAGATGATTGAAAAAGAAAAAAGAATATTTTACAGATGTGATGAATGCAATCTTAACTCACTGGACAATCCAAATAATTTCAAGTCTTCAATAGATATTTTTAAGGTTTTGGGAGTAGATGTTGTTCTAGTTTCAAGCAGGCATCTATTCAGGATGCCTTATTCACTTCATGAAAAAACCGCTCTTGCGTCATTGGTTCTTGACAAAGACAAAATACTTGATTTTCAGGTTAAAGACGCAAATCCCTTAAAAGTAACAGTAAGAAATTTCCTGCCTGATGCAGAAGAAAATGAGGCGAGAGAATTATTGATGCAGGCTATTGATTGGGGGAGAGACAAGGAGCATGAGTTAGAGAAAAGAAAAACAGATGAAAAAAGTGATTTTAAAGACATAGTCATAAAAGACCTTACCCCTAACCTTTATCCTCCATGCATTCTGGAAATTTTAAAGGGGTTAAAGCAAGATGGGAGAAAAAGGGCTCTTTTCATCTTGCTTAATTTCTTTAAGTCTCTTAAAATAAGCCAGCCAGACATAGAAAAAAGAATAGATGAATGGAACAAGAAGAATTACAAGCCTCTGAAAGAGGGATACGTCAGAAGCCAGCTCTCTTGGCATGAGAGGCAGAAGCCTGTTTTGCCTCCAAATTGTGACAAGCCTCACTATAAAGATCTTGCTGTTTGCAAGCCAGATAGTTTATGCAGGTTTATTAAAAATCCGGTTAATTATACAGTTAAGAAAAGTTTTCTTATAAGAAAGCATGAAAAGAAAAAAACAGGAAAACGAAAGGATTAAAAATAGCACATTCTTCTTTGTTTTATGAAAAAAGAAGGGATTGGAATAATCTTAGCACTATTGGTAATTTTATCATCCTTCATTGTAATAGCACAGGATGATGCAAAAGTGGACAAGGCTTACGATTGCTTGGAAAATAAAGTAGAGGGCAATTGTGATTCTTTAACTTCTGTGGAAGACAAGGCTTTTGTGGCAATGGCAATAGGCAGATGTGTTTCAGAATTGCTTGAGCAAGGAAGCAATGAGGAGTGCTGGCCTAGTTCTTCGTGCAGAATAAGAGACACTGCATTATCTGTTTTGGCATTAAGAAGAAACAACAAGAATACAGATGCTGCAGAAGACTGGCTTATTCAACAGACAGACACGCCTAAAGACTTGATATGGTTCCTTGAGATAGATACTAATGAAGAATCTCAATGTACTATAAGTTATAATGAAAGAGAATATGACATAACCTTAAAAGATGATAAAAAAATAAGCGGCTCTGCAGGAACCTGCCTTTCTATAGACTCATCAGGATACTGGCTGAGGATAGATAATTCCTGTTACGATAAAAACTTTACAATTTCCTGCGATAAGGAGTTTATAACAACATTATTATACAGGAAAAGTACAGGCTCCACAATCTATGTTTCAAGCAAGACAAATTCTGCGCCTTCTGAAGGAAGGACAGAAGAAAAAGTTAATGCACTGTGCTTTGGGACAGGATGCGAGTATGAAGGGAGTTTGTGGGCAGTTCTCGCTCTGTCAGAAACCGGGCATGATGTCTCGTCTTACTTGCCTTATCTGATTGCAATGGCAGATGAAAATGAAAGATACTTTCCTTCTGCATTTCTTTATATAGTAACTGATTATGATGATTTTTTTGCAGAGATTATAGAGTTGCAGGTTAATGATTACTGGAAAATAACTGACTCTCCGTACCATCAGTTTTACGATACTGCCCTTGGTCTTCTTTCATTGCAGGGGCTTGATGCAGAGCAGGTTTCAGCAGCAAAAGCATATCTGTTAGAAGTTCAGGACGAGGATGGGTGCTGGAGAAACAATGTGAGAGACACGGCATTTATATTATATGCTGCATGGCCTAAACAAGTAACTCCTGGAGGGGGCGGAGGAGATGTTGATTATTGTGAAGATTTTGACTTTTATTGTGTTGCTCCGACTGAATGCGATTCAGATGATGTCAAGGACTTACCTTGTGAAGGAAGCTTGGGAAAAGTATGTTGCACAGTTCCTGCTAAACAAGAAACCTGCGCTGAAAAAGGAGGAAAAATTTGTGTAGGAGACGAGGAATGCTCTGGCAGCTACATAGAGTCTTCAGATTCTCCTGGAAAATGTTGTAGTGGCACTTGTGCAATTCCTCCTGAGCCCGAAGAGCCGGAATGTGAAAAAGAAGGATATTATTGCAGAGATGAGTGTTATGAAGATGAAGAATCAGTAGATTATGATTGCGAGTCAACTGATGTGTGCTGCCAGTATAAAGAGCCGTCTAAATCTTACTGGTGGATATGGCTTTTAGTAATACTTATAGTCTTGGTTGTTTTAGGTATACTATTTAAAGATAGGTTAAGAGCATTTTTATTCAACCTTAAGAACAAAATGAGAAGAGGAAAAGGCCCTCCAACCCTGCCTTCTCAAAGGAGATTCCCTCCTTCTCCTCCCCAGCAGGTTATGGCAAGGCCAAGAATGATAATTCCAAGACAACAGCCTCCAGTAAGACAACCCCCGGCAAGACAGCCTCCTGCCAAGCCTGTAGGAAAGACAGACAGGGAACTTGAAGAAACTCTCAATAAATTGAAAAAAATGAGTAAGTAAACATTTATTAATTCTTTTTCTATCTGAAGTTATGAAACACCATGCTTCCAAAAGGCTTGAAGAAAGGTACAATGCAGAAAACTCAGATGCTCTTTTAAGGAGAATAGAGCGCGAGATTTCTAATGGGAATTTCATAGCAGAAGCGAGCTTTGAAGACTCAACTTCAAAAGGAACAGTGAACTTGGACGGAGAGGTTTTTGAAGTTGTAATTAACAATAGCACTTCTAAGGTTATAACAGCCCTTCCAAAAGGGAGCATGAATGAGGAAAAAACAAGGAAGTACCAGGGAAGGGCAAGGCTTAATACAAGAGATTATTCAGGCAGAAGAACATAAACATTTATTAATCTTATTTCTATTTAGTATTAATGAAAAAGGTGGCTATATTTATCTTAACTTTTATGTTATTATCTTTAGTTTCAGCTGCAGAGATAAAATTAAGCAAGGAAATTTATCAGCCAGAAGAAACTCTTCAGGCAGAGATTTATGGGAATTTCCTGGAAAGCATAAAAGTAGAAAACATACACTTTTATAGGGAGAGAAACATACCTCTTGAATATGACATATTAAAATTACCTGATAAATACCTCCTCTACGCTTTGTTGCCTTATGAAGAAGGTAACTATACACTTAAAATAGAGGATGTAAATTATCAAGAAGAAAATGTTGTTACAGATAAGGAAATTATGAAAACTTTCCAGATAGCGAAAGGCAATGAGTCTTATCTTTCTATTGACCCCGGATTTGTTGTAGCAAGAGAGGATTTTTATATTCAGGCAGAATCAAAAGAAAATAAGCAGATTACAGCAGAATTCTTAGGAGAATCGCAGACTGTAGACCTTATAGGCTGGAAAGAGAAAAAAATTTACTTTTCTATTTCAAACGTAACTAACTATACTGAAGCAGAGATAAAAATTTCTGGCTACAGTATTCCTGTTTTTATTTTTCCAAATAAATCAGAGGCCGTAGTAGAGTTTCCTAATTTTAGGTTCAACCCTCTTAAGATTGAAGCAACAATATTAAAGGAGCAAAAACATTCTTTTACAGTGGCTTTAATTAGCTTTGGGCTTAAGAATATAACTGACATTAAAATAACAGCAAACTCTTCTGACTTATCAGTACTAGTTAAGCCTGATAATATTTCAAATTTAGAGGCAAAATCAACAGAATTCATCAACTTGTCCATAAGCTCAGAAGAAGAAGGAAGTTTTACAGGAAAAGTAACTGCCGAGTCCTCTAATTACACAACTGAATTGGAGTTATATATTGAGGTTACTGACAACCAATCAGAAATCATCATTAACAATGACAGTTCAACAGGTTACATTGAAGAGAAAAGCTGTAATGAATCGGGAGGGAAAGTTTGCGCAAGTGACGAAAAATGCAGTGTGGAATTAATCATGAAAACAGACGGATTTTGTTGCCTGGGGACTTGTGAAAAAGAATCTAAAGAAGGTTCTTCTTCATGGATTTATGGAGTTATTTTAATTGTTGTTTTAATCGCGGGATTAATAGGGTTTTCCATTTATGTGAAAAAGAAACAGGGAAAGCCTGTAAATCCTCTGAAAAAAAGAGAAGACAGCTTTCAGCAGAGGATGAGCCCGAGCAGAGAAATAAGAGGGGGATTAACAAACACATAATTACTTTTTCCTACTTTTTCTTTTTTTAGGCTTTTTTTTAGTATCCTGCTTATCCATTTCTGTTTTATTGTTGACAGCTTCTTGGAGTTTTCTTTCGAGGATTTGATTTTCTATAATCAGCCTTTTAGCCAGTTCATCATATTGATGCAATCTTCTTGCCAGTTCACTAGTCAAGTCATTCATTTCAAAATTTTTAAGAGAAATCTCTGTTGGATAGGTAATCTCAATGTGGGAAGGCATGTAGGCAAATACAGCCCTCATTAAATCGCTTACACTGTCAAAGTCCATCTCCACTTCAGCGAAAGTGCTGTATATTTCCCGTTGAGCTTCTTCTATCTTCTTAGGCTCATTTAATTTTTTATTTATTAATTTTACCCCCTTTTCCTTAGAAAGCTTGTCAATAAATTTAGAGAGGGTATCTGTAAGATGTTCTGGAGGTCTTCCAATCATTTCAAAAATAAGAATTGTTTTTATCTCTGCCATAATTTATTTAGTTCTTCCGGTTTTTAAAGCTTATTAATAAAAAGATTATTATTACAACAAGGAGAATATTTAAACCATACATAGAGTACTTCTTTATTTTCTCATTAGAAGATTCGTATAAAATTTCTCCTTTTTCATCCTCTTCAACTGTTTCTGTTTTTTCTCTGTTTCCAAGCCGAATTACTCCTTCAGGCGCTGCTTCTTGCTTCTCAGATGATAGTTCTTTAGCTTCGTAATTTGCATAGGATTCTTCAGAGTCTTCATTTTCTTCTTCATCTTCATCCCCGTTCTCTTTTTCTAGTATCTCAATATCATATTCTTCTTCTGCGAGTATAGTGGAAGTCCCTGTTTTCCTTATCTTGGCATTAATATTTACGTAGTCATAAAAATCTTCGTACTTGCTGTTAATTCTTAAAGTCACTGTTTCTGTTTTTTCCCCAGGCCCTTTAAAAACTTCGTTTATATAATAGCTGCTTGATTTCCATTTATCTTCTTTTTCGTCATAGATTTCAGATATAATGTCTCCATCATCTTTAGATATAGTGATTTTAATATCATATTCTTCTGATTCTAGCTCAAATGCCGTGACTTCTATCTTAAATTCTTCTCCGTTTACAATTTCATCATCCTCCCAATTCATATCCAAATAAATATCTTCTTCATCTGATTCTGATTCATTTTCTTCGTTATCCTCCTCTTCTTGTTCATCTTCAGGCTCTTCTTCTAAAACTTCAATTTCATAATCTGGAAATGATTTGGTGCTTCCCGATTTTATCTTAACTTCAATAAAAGCAGTTCCGTTATATTTTTGTGTTATATTTAATGAGAACACCGACTCGTTACTTTCAGAGGTGTCTATTGCGTCATTAACGTAATATATAGTAGAACTCCATTTTTCTCCATTCCATATTCGAGCTATTCTAGAGCCATCTCCGATTATATCAATTTTTACATCATATACTTCCTGTTCAAAGTCCAATAATTCCAATGTAACTTCAAATTCCTCTCCATAATGCACCTCTTCTGGATAATCAAAACTAATTTCTTGGGAAGAAGCACAGCTAATTAAAGCCAAGGCAAAAAATAAACTAACTCCAAATACCCTCAATTTTGGCATTACATTTAGAACATCTACCTTCATTTAAATTATTTTCTATAATAGAAAATAACCTTCTTTTTACCAGTATTTTTTTACATTTTGGACAATAGGTATTGTCTCCTTCGTCATCAACGATATTTCCCGTGTAAACATAATTTAATTCAGGCAAAGCAAGTTTTCTTGCTTTTTTTAGGGTGGATGTAGGGGTGGGTTCCAGATAGGAAAGCTTATAAGTAGGATAAAAAGCAGTGAAATGTAAAACAGCAGAAGTTCCTAAGTTTTCCTTAATCCATTCAATAAGCTCTTTAATATCTTTTTCAGAATCATTTAGTGTAGGAATAAGCAGGTTAGTTATTTCTGTCCATACATTTTCTTGTTTTAAAATTTTCAGGCTTTCCAAAACTGGATTAACTCTTGCTCCGCAAACGTCCTTATAAAATTTATCATTTATGCTTTTTAAGTCAATATTTGCAGCATCAATGTAATTGCATAACTGTTTTAAAGGCTCTGGATTAATGAATCCATTGCTTACAATAACATTTTTAATTCCCTGTTTTTTTGCGAGTTTTGCTATGTCGAGAGCAACTTCATAGAACACCGTTGGTTCAGTGAACGTGTATGCTATGGATTTACATCCGCTTTCAATAGCATTCTTTACAACCTCTTCCGGCTTGAGACTAAGAAAAGGAATCCTTTCTGGCTTTTCTTGACTTATCTCATAGTTCTGGCAATTTTTGCATTTCAGATTACAGCCAACTGTAGCAACTGAATATGCATATGTCCCAGGCAGAAAGTGATATAATGGCTTTTTTTCTATAGATTCAGCATTTGCAGAACATAATTTTCCATAAACTAAAGAATGGAGAACTCCTTTCCTGTTCTCTCTAACTCCACAAATCCCCCTGTTTCCTTCTTTAATCACACATCTATGAGGACAAAGTTCACATTGAACTAAATTACCTTTCAATTTTTTGTAATACATTGCTTCTTTCATCTTATTATAAATTTTAAGGTTTTACATATTCTTCTACTTCTCTTCTAATACTCATTCTTAAATTATTAATTTGATTTGAAATTTCTTCCCATTTATTATTATTTACAGAACTGATAATTTTTAGTTTTTCTAGTTTCTCTCTATGTTTTATAGGGATGAGACTCATCAAAGATAGGACTTCTTTATTCGTGTGCAATCTAACTGCCCATAACTCTTTTTTACTATAATAACCTTCTCTTGTTTTTCTACCACTTTTAAAAAATATACTAAATTTAGGATGGAATCCATCTTTTTCTAATCTTCTTTTTATTATTTCAAGTAATCTTTTATTAGAATTATATATCAAAACAGTTAGCCCAATATAATTGTGATTATCATACACATGTAAACATCCTTCCGAATCGAAAAACCCTGCAAGAAAATCATAAAAATATTCATCATCTATATTATCATCTTTTGATAAAACAAAATTAAAAGAGTTATTTAGATGAACATACGCCTTCCACCCATACCTTTTTGTTATTCTATTATACTTAATATATTTTTTAGGCGTTCCATATTTTTGAAAAATAGTATAGAAAAGATCTATCATCGCTGGATGTGTTGTGCTTAATTCTACTAAAATCTGTTTGCCATGTTCCCTCGTATGAAGGTCCCCAGTAACTAGTCCCATCAAGTACGCTTTTTCAGAGGGATTTCCGGAAAAATTGTATTTCTTATATTTGAATCTTCTTGCTGGAAGTATTTTATACTCTTTGAGCCACCTGAATATGGTGCTCACAGATACGTCAAAATTTTTTGCAGTCTTATCCACAGGAGAGTTCTTATTGATATAAGATTCCTTTAATTCTTCTTTAGATGGTTTCATCAAATTTCTTTTTCTTGAGCGTCTTATGTTCATACCCCACAGTAACATCTTTTTTCTTATCAATCCAGCAGAAACCCCTATTTCTTCAGCAACCCCTTTTAGAGAGAAACCTTTATCATAATATAAATATCTAATTTTACCTTTATGATTTTCAAGATTTACCCTTCTCATTTTTTAACTCTTTTTCCATAAATTTTTCAATTTGTTTTGAAATTATTAATCCTTTTTTTTCACAAAGTTCCTTATAATCTTTTAGGACTTTTTGATTTATCGAAAGAGTTAATTTAGAGTTTCCTTTTTTCACATTCCCAGATACCATACGTATAATTACGTATTATACTATTTAAAGATTTCTATATTCGAGAATATACTTCTTAAAAGAAGAAGATATAAATTTATTGATTTAGTCTGGAAAACGACGCCTACAATATTGCTCAACCCTATCACTTAAAAGGTTCCTGGTACTAATCTCCCCCCCCGGATTCTCATAGCTTCTCTCCTTTGCCAATATTCTGAATCGTTAGGAAAACAATGGCATCTCTCATCATGCCTTAGATTATCTATTTAAACAGACTGCATCCTTTGAGAAGTCAGGTATTCAAGTTGTATTCTTAGTTTTCTTGTTTGTGCTCTTAGCTCTTCCCATAGCACACTTCTAGCCCCTTTCTTAGAGTCGTCACTTTTAACTTCTCTAGATTCATATCTTTGAAATGCCCATGGAGTGTACCACATATCAAATCAACTATTCTTTTATATTTAAACATATCCAAAAATTTATAATTATCCAAATCTTATATCAATATGAGAATTGTTTTAATTTCATGCGCAAGCAAGAAACTCCCCTACAAGGCAAAGGCAAAAGAGCTGTACGCAAGCTATTTATTTAAATTGAACTTAAAGTATGCTGAATCTTTAGCTCCTGATAAAATGTTCATACTTTCTGCCAAGCACGGCGTGCTTTCTTTAGACGAAGAAATTGAGCCTTATAACCAAACTCTGAACAAAATGTCTGATGCAGAAGTAAAAAAATGGGCAGAATCTGTTGCGAGTCAGTTGTCAATTATTTCAGATTTAAAAAAAGATGAATTTATCTTTCTTGCAGGAGAAAAGTACAGAAAATACTTGATTCCTAAAATCAAAAATTATAGAATTCCCTTAAAAGGACTGGGGATAGGAAAACAGTTAAAATATCTTAAGCAAAATAATAAGGTTAATTTATGCGCAGAAGTGCATAAGTTCTTTAATAGTTTAAAAAGAATAAGTTTTCCATTTGAAAATGAGAATATCCCTTTAAATGGAATTTATATTCTTTTTCAGAAAGGAGAGAAAGCGCATCAAGGAGATAGAATTGTCAGGGTAGGGACTCATACTGGCGACAATCAGTTAAAATCGAGACTTAGGCAGCATTTTATTGACGAAAACAAAGACAGAAGCATTTTCAGGAAAAATATAGGGAGAGCCCTGCTCAACAAAGAAAAAGACCCTTATCTCAAAATATGGGAACTGGACTTAACTGCAAAAGAGTCAAAAGAAAAACTTAGCCATCTTGTTGACTGGGAAAAACAAAAGCAAATAGAAAAAAAAGTTTCTAAGTTTATACAGGATAATTTTGATTTCGTTGTTATTAGAGTAGATGATAAGGAGCAAAGGCTTAGACTCGAGTCAAAGATGATTTCTACTATATCCAAATGCAGGGAATGCAAGCCTTCTGATGAATGGCTCGGCTTATTCTCTCCAAAAGAGAAAATCAGAAAAAGCGGATTATGGCTTGTTAATGAGCTGTATAAAGAGCCTCTGTCTGAAGAGGATTTTAAGAATTTAGTGTGTCAGATAATTTCTTGAGATCTAAATATTTAAAGAGACTTTATTTTTTAAACAAGCTGTTTTAATAATCTTCCTTTATTAATTCATTTAGTTCTTCTTCTTTTAAGATAATACCTTCCGGAAGGTTCAGTTTATTGTCTTTCTTTAAGTTTTCCCCGAAAAACTGGCTGAATCTTTTTCCTTTTTTTGTGGCAACATCAAGGTTTACTACCCAATTTTTTCCAGAGTCTTCCATATCCTTAGGATTTAGAAAGAACCATCCAAGCCTGTTAAATCTAACAGCAATAACAGGCTTCAATCCAAATATCTGGGAAAAAATAACAAATCTGTTTACTTGCTCTTTTGTTAAATATTTTACAGGCTTTTTGCTTGACTTAGCTTCTATGCAGTATTTCCTGCCTTTTTTTCCTGCTATAATGTCGCAGTCTGCATTTTCCATTGTTCCAGAGCCTGCTGTCCTCACAGCCCTGTAGTTATTTTCTATAAACATCTGGTACAGTTCTCTTTCAGCATTAGCCCCTTTTTCTTTGTTTCCTATTCTAACCTCCTAATTCAAGAAAAAATAAAATAGGTTTTTTAAACCTATCCCAAGTATTCTGCTTCTTTATCCTGCTTTTGTTTTGACGCTTTTTCTACACTGCCCATTAATTGCTTTAGTTTATCTTCAAATTGTTCTGCAGCTTTAATTAATGGTTTGTAATCGAGTTTTATCTGTAAGTAATCATCAAGCACTTTAACTGCTTCTCCCGCTGCTCTTGAGTCAGGAAGAGTAGGGTCAGCTTCCACGAATATACAGCTTAATGGTATTTCTTTTTCCTTTAAAAGTAAGACTCCTGTCACCCCGACAATAACTCCGTCTTTGAAAGTGCTAACCTTAAGCTCAGTAAATTTTTTGCTTTTTAAATTTGTGAAATAATAAGATTTAGTCTTAGTCGGAACATCGTCACTTGCAACCCCCTCAATGCTGATTATTTCCTTAGCTTTTAATTTCTTTGCAAGCTCAATAATCATGCCAGCTATTTCCCATTCTGCTCCTGAAATATTGGACAATGCTCTTAATATGACTAGATTATGTTTTTTATCATAATAAATTTCTAATGGGTCTATAATCTCAGAATTATGAATAGCCACCATTGGCTTGAGCTTAGTGGAATAAATGCTCCCAATTCTTTTGGCATTTAAATGCTTAACTAAGAATTCAGTTGCTATTGTGCTCACAAATCCAAATCCAGGAAAACCTTCAATTATTATTGGATTTTTCGGCCTCTCTTTCAATTCAATCATTTTCATGCTCTCATCTCGTTTATACATTCTATTAAGAAAAACGAGCTTTAAAAAGATTGTTGTTATTAGCTGTACCTGTTGATTATCATGCCTATTGCAATTACTGCAAGAACAACCGGAATCCACGGAACATTCAATGAAAGAAAGTGCAGTTCATCTGCAATCCATGCTAATGCAAATAGGAGCAGGATAACAGCCAATACAGGAAATTTTTTATTTGCCATTTTAAATTAGAAGATATATTCCTTTTTAACTTTTTCCCTTCCGACAATAAGCTTAAGCGGATTTTTCTTTTCTTTTACTAGAGAAATAGCTCTGTGGCATCCGTCAATTAAAATTATCCTGCCATCTTTTTCGCCTGCCAGTAAAATATCCCTATTTATTTCTTTATCGTATTCTAATTCTTTAAACCTCTTGGCTTCTTTACTCTTGCTAAACTGCAGAAGTTTATAATCATATTTCTCCAGAGCTTTTTTCATTCTTGGATTCATAGGTCTAAGATAAATTTTCTCAACAGGGACTTCCTCAAAAGTCCATTTATATCTTTTATCATTAATTATTTTAAAAACAGAATTTTTCCTTCCTTCTGAAAGAAGCCAGCACAACTTTCGTAGCAGTTTCTTATTCAAGCTATCTACGAGAATAATTAAATTATCGATATCTTTTATATATCTAGAAAGCTCGTCAATTACGTAGAGTCTTAGTAGATTTTTCTTGGAGATTCTTTTTTTAGTGTCTAATCTAAGCAATTTTCTAAACATTATCTTAATATTATAATTTTACAAATCTCTGGCATGAAGAGTCCTCCTGCCGTTTGCCAACGCTCTGTCAGCAGCTCTATTCAGCAACTCAACTACTTTTTCATTCAATGCCTCTGCCACTTCTCCGGCAACATTTGGCACTTTGTCTTTGACAACTTCTCTTATGTTGCTTTTTATAATCAAATTTGCCATTTTTAACCTCCTTTCATCTCTTCTTTACCTTCAAGTTTCATAAATGGAAATAGGATAACATCGCGTATTGAGTCCTGCCCCGTCAATAACATAACCATCCTGTCTATTCCCAATCCCATGCCCCCTGTTGGCGGCATCCCTGTTTCAATTGCATTAATAAAATCCTCGTCCAATGGATTTGCTTCTTTATCTCCTTTTTCAAGTAATTTAGCCTGCTCTTCCAGTAATCGTCTTTGCATTATAGGGTCATTTAATTCAGAGTAAGCATTTCCCAGTTCAGTGCCCATACAAAAAGGTTCGAATCTTTCTATTAATTGACAGAACCTGCTTCCATTTCTATGAGTCTTACATAAGGGAGTTGTCTCTAGTGGATGGTCCAGAATGAATGTAGGATTTTCTATTTTATCTTGGCAATAATGCTCAAATAAAGCTTGCACTGCCCATCCCCACGTTTCTTCTTTAAGCTCTATTTTATTTTTCTTAACATAATCCAGAACTGCTTTTTCACCCATTTTTTCAATATCCATTTTTGCGTAGGTTTTAATTGCTTGAGCCATAGTAAGCCTCTTCCACGGCATTTTAAAATCAATGTTCTTGCCTCTAAATTTTACTTTTGTCGTTCCATTAACCTTTTTAGCAACATATTCATATATTTCTTCAAATAAATTCATCATATCATTGTAGTCTGCATATGCCTGATAGAGTTCCATCATTGAAAATTCAGGATTATGCCATCTGTCTATTCCCTCATTCCTGAAATTTCTGGATATTGTAAAAACTTTTTCGTATCCTCCTACAATCAGCCTTTTTAAATAAAGTTCAGGAGAAACCGCAAGGTAAAGTTTAATGTCAAGGGCATTTAAATGCGTTTCAAAAGGCCTAGCCAGCGCGCCTCCATAAATTGTGTTGAGATAGGGTGTTTCAACTTCGCAAAATCCTTTTTTCTTCAGGAATTCTCTTATGCTTTCCATTATCTTTTCTCTTTTGTCAAAAACCTCTTTAACTTCTGGGTTCATAATCAAATCAAGATATCTTTTTCTGTATCGCTCTTCCTTATCCTTGAGTCCATGCCATTTTTCAGGAAGAGGCTTTATAGATTTAGCCAGCATTTTAATTTCTTCTGCCATTACTGAAAGCTCTCCTCTTTTTGTCCTGAAGACCTTTCCCTCCACTCCAACAATATCTCCAACGTCAACTATTTTTGCTGTTTCCTTAACCTTTTTTTCCATTTCTATATTGCCTTTTTTAGGAATAAAAACTAGCTGAATTTCCCCAGAACCATCTACCAACTTCATAAAAACAAGCTTGCCAAAGCTTCTTATAGCCATTATTCTTCCTGCTACTGAAGTCTTCTTTCCGAACTCCTCGTTTTTTAGCTTCTTGTATTCTTCCTGTAATCTGCCTGCGTTATCTTTCTTCTTATAAATATGAGGATAAGGATTTTTTCCAGATTTTCTAAATTCCTCTAGTATCTTCAACCTTTCTTTAATCATCTCTTCTTCTCTTGCCATGTTTAATTAAGAAAAAATTAGTTTAAATAATTATCTTTCTCAGTAAACAAATCTTTTTAAGATATACCTTCCAGGAAAGAGTATGGAAACAGATTACTTTAAGATTGCTAATGATTTTGATGCCCGACACATTTATTATGGCTTGCAGTTTTATTCTAGAGACAATCATAATAGTAATGAAGTAATATTTGGACACCTTGAAGCTGACAAACTTAAACATGAATGGGAAGGAGAAACTCTCAAATTTCCTAATCTAGGAACAGAAGTCAAATTAACTTTTTATAATATTCCTCGTGAAATAAAAATTCAAGATACAACAAACACAAAAAATAAAATCTGGAATTTCTTACATTATTTAAGAGATATTAAACTAACCTTCCACAACATTATACACAAGTATCCAAGAGACACTCCATATATCCATACTTTAGAGATGGAAGTTTTAGGAGAAGAACAAGCCAGAAAAGATACTGTAAGAAGATTGGAGATGATAACAGGAATAACTATCTCAGAAGAATTTAAAATCTAACAATTCTGAAGCTGTCAAATCCTTGATGGCTCATTTTTTCTATTTCTATGTCTCTTATCCTGCTCCCAAGAGGCCCTTTCTTGCACGCATCTATCATCCGATTGACATCATTCTCATACCCTTCTACTACTATCTCTACTCTTCCATCATCTAAATTTTTCACATAACCTGTCAAGCCAAGATTATCTGCCTGCTCTTTTGCAAAAGCCCTGAAAAATACACCCTGAACAATTCCATAAATAAAAATGCGTATTGTTTTCATTTTTATCTTTGTTTTTCTAGCAACTCCATAGCTAAAACCAAGTGAGGAATTCTTTTCCAGTCATATCCTAAGAGTAAGGCCCCTCTTTTGTCTACTTCTAAAGGATTTCCAGCTAGCAACAAGCCTATTTCTTTTGGATATCCGTTAATCTCATGTTCTAGCTGTGCTATTGAAGCATCGCAAATAGCGTAATCAGGAGGCCTGATAGATAAGATGTCATGTATAGAATTATTAATTCCTATTTTGTGGAGTATGTTTTTCCAGTTATGCCCTGACTCTTGATAATAGCAAGCAGGATAACATCCTATCATATTTTTCAAGGAAATTGTGACTTTCGTTTCACCATGCCCTTTTAAAACAGGCAAGGAAATTAGAAACCCATCTAAAAGAATTTTTGGAAATTCGATTGATCTGAATTTCTTGAACCTCTTGCTTCTTTTCTTTATTGTCTCAGCATTGTTTAAATCCACTAACTCAACATCATATTTATCTAGTTTAAGATAGCCTAGCTTCTTATAGCACTTTTCTGTTGAGCTTCTTCCAGAACCTTCTGCAATAATAATTTTCGCCTTTTTGTTACATTTTCTTATATATTTTATAACTGCTTCAACAAACTCTGCATCAGTAGTTGTGGGGAAAGCCTTGCATTTAGTTAAATTAGGCTTGAGAATAATCTTTCTTTCTTTTCTTATAACTTCTTTGAATCCGGCTTTATCTAAAAGGTTTTTAACAGATTTTTCATAACTAACAAATTTTTGTTCTACTAATCCCCTCATTTCAATTTGTTTTATTTCTTTCCTTCTCTTTCTTGCTTTTTCTAAGCTCTTTAACCTTAACTTATTTAGCCTCTTCTCTTCACTTAATTGTTTACTTCTCTCTTCTCTTGCTTTCTTTAAGTTCTTTAGTCTTAACTTATTCAGTCGCTCTTCTTTCTTCCTTTTTCTCTCTATTTTTTTCATTCTTTTCTCTCTTGCTTTCTTTAAGTTACTTAATCTTAACTCCTTTAGCTTTTTCTTCTTATCTTTCTCAATGTTTTTTCCAGGCTTATTTTTCCTGTCTGACTTTTTCTTTCTTTCCTTGCTTTTAGTTTTTTTCTTAGAAATCTTTCTAATATTTTTTCTTTCCTCTTTTTTTGTGCCTATAATTTTTTTAAAGGCATTTACAATTGAATTAGCCATATATTCTTCTATCTATTTCATTATTTATAATTGTTATGGTTTGAGAAGCAAAATAAGTTTGTTTACCTACAGAAACGCTTTTTTCTATCCTCTTGGTTTCTTTTTTAGGAAGCCCGTCTTCACTCCCTATAATAAAAACAGAATTATCTAATTTCTCTATTTTTCTGATGTCTTGTCCCTTTTTATCCATAACAAAAATATCCTTGCCTTCTTGTTCCAGTCCTTTCACTAATTCATTAAGCCCTTTTTTTTCAATAAAGCAGCCTGGAAAAACCTCTGTTTTATATCCTTTGCATTTGTAAAGCATTCTTTTGATTAATCCGGCAACATCTTTCTTGCTTATTGGCATATCTTTATTGGAAACAAACTCCAGATGCATAGGGGGGTTGGGAGGACCTGTAAAAATTAAATGAAGCTTAACATCCTCTCTCATATTATTGGATATAAAAAAGGCACTTATAATGACATTACATACAATGTCCATTCTTCCTGCTTTCATCAAATCAGCAGTGTCAAAATTCCCAGATGTTCTTGCTTTACTTGAATAGTAAATAAATTCTCTCATTAAAAAAGCAAGAAAAAGAACTTTAAAGAATTAACTAATCGTTATCAACAAACAATCTAGGGCAAACCTCCCAATAATTTATCCCCCCCTTTGTGGTAATTAATTCTCCAATATATTTTCCTCCAAGAATTTCTAATCCAAAATATTTATAACCCATATTTCTAGCAAATGCCTTAACGTCCTGGACTATATACTCTATTTGGTCAAACCCTACTGGCTGTTTTACTAAAACCTTCTGCCCATGTAAATTTATTTCTGTGATTTGTTGGCCGAGAGTTAATTCTTCTAAGCTAGAATCATTACGAAATGTATAATCTCCTTCTTTATTTGTGATGATCTTATCAACAACAACGAAAACTCCTGTATTTTTTTCCAGTAAAAGATGCGGCTCTCCACTTATTGTAACAACCTCTAATCTTTTTGCCATCATTATTAGAAAATAGCTGATTTTAAAAACTTATATGCATTTAATTAACTAATCGGCTGCATGACAAACTCTGGCCTTGCCAGAATTCCTGGCTCGTTTGTTTTTCTTGCAACCTCAATAAATATATTTCCTGAAAAAACAGCAAATTTTTCGGGAATATCTTCTTTTATTTTTAAATCATCATCGAATATTGGCTTTCCCGTAAGTAATTTTTCTACAGCTTCTTCTTTAATTTCAACAACCGGCAGTATTTCTCCTATAATCTCTCCCGGAATTAAAATTTCCCGTAATTTTTCTTCGTTTCCTTTTTCATATTCTTCTAAAGCTTCTTTTATTTTATACAAATCCGCAAAATTCTTGTCTTCTTCTGAAAAAATTCCCGCTTTTGTCCTTCTTAATTCAGTCATATGTGCCCCTCCAATTTTCTCTCCAATATCGCTTATGAGTTTTCTGATATATGTTCCAGCCTGAACTTCTGCAAGAAATAGTATATCTTTGTCTTTTTTTTCCAAAATTTCAAATTTCTTAACTTCTCTCTCCCTTTCCTGCCTCTTGACTTTAGACCTCCTAGGAGGAGTTTGTTTTATTATCCCTGTGAATTCTTCGTCAATAATTTTCTGTATAATCTTAGGCTTTATGTCTTTGTGCAGGTGCATAACTCCAATGTATGTCTTGTCTTTATGCATAAAATAACCAGAAAGCTTGCATGCCCTGCTTAAGGCTATAGGAAGGACTCCTGTAACCTTGGGGTCTAGTGTACCAAAATGAGAAGTTTTCCTCAAGTTCAGCCATTTTTTTATTTTATAGTCTGTTTGAAATGACGTAGGACCAGATGGCTTGTCAACATTAATAATTGAGAAATCTAAGAGTTCTTTAATGCTTTTTTCTTTCTTTATTTTCTCCAAGTCCATTTTCTTTTTCCACTATTTTATTTATTATATTTGTTGTTGAAAAACCGTCTTCTAATTCGAAATTTTTAAATTCGCCTTCCCACGTTGCCAGAAGCTCTTTTTCTTTTCTTATTCTCTCTTCAATAAAACTCCCACCCTTAACATGCTTATGCGGCTTGATTATTCTCAGTAATTTTAGAGGATTATCTTCATTAAAAATCACAACATAATCCACGCACTCTAATGCAGCCAGCATTCTTGCCCTTTCATCTTCTGGAATAATAGGCCTGCTTTCTCCTTTTAATTTTTTAATTGAAGAATCTGAATTTAGCAATACAATCAAAACATCGCCTTCATTTTTCGCTTTTTCAAGAATATTGACATGGGCATAATGCAAGATGTCAAAGCTTCCGTTTGTTGTAATTATTATCCTGCCTTCTTTTCTTAACTCTTTAGCTATTTTTGCAATTTCAGAATAGGTTCTGATTTTGTTTTCTGTTTTCATATTTTCCCCTTAATGTATTTTTGCCTTTTTTCTTCTGGAAATTTTTCAATACTGTATCTAAGCATAGTTCTTGGCATAATTTTATAATGTTTTCTCAGGAAATCCTCAAGAGCCTCTTGATTCTTTTTTCCAACTTCTCTCAATGCCCACCCAACTGCCTTATGAATTAAATCATGCTTGTCTCCCAAAAGACTTTTAGAAATATTTAATGTATCCTCAACTTCATTATTTCTGATGAATGCGAAAGTAGAAATAATAGATATTCGTTTTTCCCATAAGTTCTCTGATATTGCTAATTTATGAAGAGTATCCCTATTTTTGTCAAGAAGAAATGCTCCAACAATATTAGGAGCAGATAAATCTACCAAATCCCAGTTGTTAATTCTTTTTGTATTGTTGAGATAGAATTCAAATATCTCTTTTTTTCCTTTTTCGTCTGATTTTTTAAACCGTTCGACTAAAATTAATAATGCTATAAGCCTTTTTTCATGAATTTGAGAATTAAGAAGTTCTTGAATCTCATTCAGCCCTATATCTTTGAATCTCTCAGCTATCTGCCTCTGCTTAGGCACTGTTATGCCTAAAAAAACATCTCCTTCGCCATATTCCCCTTTTCCTGTTTTAAAAAAACCCTGGAGTAATTTTGCTTTTTCTTTATTGGAATATTTTTCTATTTCTTTATTGACATGTTGTAGCATTCTTTTTAATGTTGAGCATAATATATAAAACTTCTCACATAAATTTATAATGCTTTCAAAACTCCCTTTTTTATGGATGCCATAAAGAGAACTTTACTAAGCCTGATTCTTGTTTGTCTTTCCCCTTTTAGCGGATTTGCAAAAGAAAAAACAGAACAAAAAAAATATTATCCAGAAACATTACAAGAACATATTAATCTTTTTGATGAAAAATTTTCTGAAACAGGAGAAAGAAATGAGAGGCTATTTAAGGATTTAGAAGTACAAAACATCATCTCAAACTACATTTATTTTACTCCTACAGGTTATAAGCAGATAGATGAGTCTTTTTATCCTACTGAGAAAGAAAGAGATAAAGCTAAAGAGCACACTATGAACTTTTTAGAAGATACAGGAAAAGAATTCAGATACAGTCTAGGATGGATAGACGAAATAGAGGAGGAAATAAAGGATTCTACAAAAGATTTTTTTGATAGTGCCTTAAGTGGGAGTCAAAAAGATTTTCCTTGGCTGTATGCTGCCATAGACAGCTTCAATGATATATTTAGATACGGATTTTCATTTAAAGGAAAAGAAGCAGATGGTGATACTTATTCTCCAACACTTAATGAAGAAAAGAGATTAGAAGACCGTGAAAGGATGGAAAGAACAGGGGCAGAGTTTGTTATCCCCGAATTTGGAAGAAAATATCTCTTAGACATAGACTTTGGATATAAGCCGAGAGGATGGGATATAAAAGAACTTTTTGGGGGGTTTGAAACAGGGGTAATGTTGAGGAATTTTCAAATACTCGGCCATAAATTTAATAAGGCTAAGCTCGAATGCAGGACTGACCAGAAAGCAAAAGCCAGCTTAACAAAACTTATTGGAGATAGTTGGTATTATGAACTTTCTTCCAAATTTGAAACATTTCCAGAATTTGAAACAGTTAGTTTAACATTTGTAAGAGAAACGATCTTGGAAAGGACAGAATTTGGTTTTGTAGAAAGCCTTCCATCAAGGCTGAGACTTTCAGTTTCTTATGATAACAGAGAAAATAGAGTCAATAAATATGTTTGTTCTGTTGATTATGTATTAAGATTCTAAGTATTTGATAGTCACTTTTGCAGAGCAATCCTGTGGGATCTTGGAGGCTCTTTAGTGCCCGTTACATGCCTGGATTGCTGAGCCTGCTGTTCTGCTTGTTTTAATCCAGATTCTTTTACAGCTTCTTTTTTCTCTTTCTTTTCCTCTTCCTTTTCTTTTGTTTCTTCTTCTTTTTTCTCAACTGGTTTCTTTGGTTTTATTTTTTCAGCTTTTTCTTTTTGTTTCTTATCTCTGTCAATCTTATACTGGATTATTCTAGGAATCTCAACTAATTCAACTCTCACAACTCCATCATCAAATTTCTTTGCTTTGACTTTAACTTTCACAGGAGGCTTTCTCATGCCCCTGAATCTTATTTCATTATTCAGCAATTTGTCTATTTTTATTTTGTTTAAATCCCTGTCATAAACTTTCATATGCCTTACCATAAACTGCCTTATTGCTTTAACAGCTTTATTTGCCCTTTTATACTCTGGAACCTTAAGCCACTGTCTTCTAAGAGGGATTATATATTCTCTTTCAAGGACAACTTTTGGTTCTGCATCTTTCTTTACCATTTTATGCAGCTGCTCTCTCCAATTTAAAATCCTCTAATTGTCTTTCTAACCTCTGCTTTACTTTAGCTATTTTATCTGTATCTCCAAAAAACCTAATATTAGTCCCATTGTCTACATAGACATTAACTGCACCAAATTTATAGCCTGTAGTATTCATGTCCCCGAAGAACTGGCAAGATATTCTTTCACCATATCTCATTAACATTTTTTGTTCAAAACTAGGATTACTTGTTTTATTTTCTCTAATTCTGCAGGTTTCTTTTGCCATTTTAACCTAGATGCCTCTTCCTTAGTTTTCTTGGCTTGATTTTTAACTTATTTCTTCTCCAACTTCTTCTGACAGAAGTCATTCTGCTTGGATGGACTCTTTTCCCAACGCCATACTTTCTGAGAATCGCCCAAAAAGGAGCCCACTTGGTTCTTTTTCCGTGCACAGCCAGCTTAATTTTCCTTTGATATTTTTTAGTTCTTGTATTTGGCATTTTACTGGCTTTCCTTGCTTAGTTTAATTGAATTTAAAAATTCAGTTCCTTTTTCAGTTAATTTTCTTCCAGTTCTTTTAGCTTTGACTTTTTCTACAAAGCCGGCTTTTTCAGCTTGCTGGAGGATTGTTCTTATAATCTTTCCTGAGCCTTTCCTGAATTCTTCTGGCTGCATCCCCCTGTTTTTTCTTCCTCCGTATCTCGTTCTTAATCTTCCTACTCCCACAACTCCGTTAATATACAACTGACGCAGGATTGAAGCAGCTCTTTTGTGCCACCAGTCCTCTTCTATAGGAGGTCTTTGTCTTGCAACAGAAGTCTTGACAAACAATGCCCATTCAGGCATCTCAAATTCCGTCATTTTTTTTAAGGTTTCAGCTAGCTTTTTGTTATATTTATCTGCAGGAATATCATAGACTGTCATTTTAACATAATAAGCCATTCCTTGCGGAATTAGAACAGTCTTTTAGACTGTTTAGCTTAAAATTAAGAAGAAAAAGGGTTTATAAACTTAACTAAGGTATTATCTCGGGACCAAAATACTTTTCATATTCAAAATCATCTTTTCTTATTATTCCTTTATTAATCATTTCCTTAATTTTAGGGATTTTCTCTCTTAACTCGTCAATGAGATGCCTGACTGTTTTGCATATTAATGCCCTTCCTTTTTCAGGCCAGAATTCAGAATAATTTTGATATAAGCATCTTCCACCGCATAAATCAAGATAACCGCACTTAAGACAGCTTCCTTTAATCCCCATTTCATTAATTTTTTGCTTTTTGATACTTCCAACATAAAAAGTTTTAACTCCATTTGTAACAGGGCAGGCACTTATCATTCCATTAGTTGTAATTGCAAATCCAGAATGTCCCGCCCCACACCGCATTTTAGTTTTTTTGTTATTTAACAGGCTATTGGTAATTCCGACAAAAGGATATAACAAATAGAATTTTCTTTCCTTTAATCTGTCAATCCACCAGTTAATTAACTTGCTAACTTGTTTGTTATACTCTTCAACAAACCTGCTGAATTTTTTCTCATTAAAGTCGCTCTTGAAAAAACCTGCATCTAACTGCCAATGAATGGAGTTAAATAGTCCTTTGTCAATCAAGCCAGTTAAATGCAGGACCTGCTTATAAAAATCCAAACTATCAGAAATAGTCATTCTTGCAACAATTTCTCCAGCATAATCTTTTTTTCTGGCTAGATTAATATTTTCAATTATTTTGTCATAAGTTTCTTCTCCCCTGTTAAAGTCAGTTCTTTCTTTATTTCCATCAATTGAAACAAGGAGTTTGCCAATTTTATTTAAGTAAGAAGAATCAATCTCGTGCAATAGCATGCCATTAGTCTGTATTCTATATTTTACCTTATTTTTTATTTTATCAATAATCTTTTTTATTTTCTCAATTTCCAGTAAGGGCTCACCTCCATAAAAAATTAAAACATCCCCATTTTTCAAAAATCTGTTAAGTTCATCAATATCAATCTCGCTTTTAAAAGGAGCTTTTTCATCAAACTCTAAATTACTTTTGCCAAACTCCTCAATTTTCATAGATTTTTCATAACAATATCTGCATTGCTTGTTGCATAATTCAGTTAAGATAATATGGTAATGCATAGAATTAAGAATTTTAAAGGATTATAAACTTTATCTTGCTTTTATTTCCTTTCTCCATTTTTTCAGGAAAATTGTAAAGCCAATAATTTTATAAGTATAATGGTTTCCCAGTTCCTGCCGGATTTTTTCAGCAATTTCCTTTGCTTTTTCCCTGTTATGGCCTGCGCCTTTCAATAAAACTATCTTCACGTTTTCTCTATTTTTAAACAAATGTTTAATAAGCTCAAGAGTTCTGTCTGTTAAGCCGTTTTTTCCTATCTGCAAAATTGCCTGAGTTGTTTTCATTTTATAAATATTTTTTTATTGTTTTTAAAACTTTTATAATGAAGTGTTTTGAATTTGATATATAATAGCCGCTGTTTTTGCATAGAATTGGCTTTACTTGAATCTTTTTTCCCAGTTTTATCTCATTTAAAGCATTTCCTAGCTCTTTCTTTAAATGTGCATCAGCTCCCGCAATTTGAAGAAGCTGTGGATTTTCAAGAGCAAGATTTAAAGCTTTTTTATTGCCAGATTTTGTTGCACTTGAGTTGTAAATTTCAATTCCATTTGCGTGCTCGATTATTTTCTTAATATTCTTATGACTGTGAAAAAGATGAGGAATTATAATCAGCCCTTTTTGTTTTTTAGTTTCTCTAACAACCTCGAGAAATTTCCTTGTTTTTATCTCTTTTTTAATGAACAAAGGAATAACGTCTCCGTATTCTGTTGTTATTTCTATCCCTTTTATTAAATTTATTTTATTCTTGTATTTCTTATACTTTCTACTTTTCAGCAGTTTTTCTATTATTTTACAGGCTTCAAAATTGTGGTGGTCTGTTACACTAAAATAATCTATCTTGTTTTTAATAACATAATCCAAAAGTTCCTGTATTTTTATAGTTGCATCAATAGATTTCTCTGTATGTACATGGAAAAGAAACTTTTTAGCCATTTTTCAGTTAGTTTTTGTTAAATTTTTTTATATCCTCTTTTTTTACTTTAATCTCCTTAGCTTTCCTTACCCCAAATGTTCCTAATTTCATAGCCTTGTTTTTATAAACATCTTTTCCTAAAAAATAATGAACAATAACATCATTTTTATTGTTTCTCCAGTCTTGGGAATAGCGCGCGCAGAAAACAGCAGCTTCTTTAATGTCTTTCTTAGTTATAGGAGTCCTAGGACCGTTGGTTCTGGCCTTGATATTTACAAAAGGGCTCCCAGGAGCTTTTGTGTGCAGGACAATTTCCTCACTTCCAACTTGTTCTATAAGTTTTTCATTATTTTCAGCTGATTTTCCTGCTAAAACAAGATTTCCAGAACTTGTAGTTAATTCACGAAATTTTACCATAATACTTAATAGAAAAAAGATTATTAAATGTTTACTTCCAATAATCTAAAGCCACTTTTAATTCTTGATGGTTTTTTGAGTATTCTTTTAAAGAGATGTTCTCCATTGTTGCGTCAATTGCTTGCCTTAATGCTGTTGCTCCCTTTAATGTTCCTTTTGGATGTCCATGGCATCCACCGCCAGCCTGTATTACCAAATCTTTTCCTAGATGTTTTATAAGATATGGAACATGCCCTGGATGCAAGCCACCAGATGAAACAGCTAGAACTGGCTTTATCTTTCCCCAATCTTGTGCAAGACGATGTTTTGTTTCCTTAACTTTCTTCTTCTCAATTTCTTCTTCTAGTTCTTCTACTTCGTCTAAGGTTCCTTCTAGTTTTCCTACCACCGTTCCAATATGTAGCTGGTCCACCCCAATTAAACGAACGATATCTGCGAGGACCATCATGGAAATCCCATGTTTCTTATTTCTTGTAAAGGCAGCATGCATTGCTCTGTGAGCATGTATTGCTAGTTTAAAGTCCGCCTCTCTTAATGACTGGACAGCTGCGAATCCAGATGTCACAACATCAGCCATTACATATTTTCCCCCCAGTTCCTCGGCAAGTTGTGCTCTTTTCATCATTTCTTTTGTTTCTGCTGTTACGTTAACTAGGTATGCTTTCTTTTCTCCTGTTTCTTCTTCTGCTTGATGAGCTTTTTCTAATGTCCTAGCTAGTCTTTCTTCAAAAACATTAAAATTTTGCGAAGCCAGATTTTCATCATCCTTGACTATATCACATCCCCCTAACCATGCATCATAGGCCACCTTTGCATGGTCTTTTGTCTTAAGGCCAAGTTTGGGCTTAATAATCGTCCCAAGAAGAGGTCTGTTTTTAATTTTCATTAATTTCCTTATTCCTTTAATTCCATATTTTGGGCCGTAAAAAGAATTTATAATTTCTTTTGGTATTTTTATATCTTCTAGCCTTAAATTTTTAATAGCTTTCATTCCAAAAATATTTCCAGCAATACTTGAAAGAATGTTAGGAGCATTTCCTTTTTCAAACAATGCAGAAGGATAAGCTATCTTAACCCAATTTCCTTTTATAGAAAAAACTTTAGCAGCTAAGTTTTTCATGTAATCTTTTTCAGTAGTTAACTCACTCCACGTGCCAATCGAGCTCTCTAATGCAATTGTTGCAGCAGCTTCTTTTATAGAAATTCTGTTAGGCTCAACTCTAAACAAGCATATTAAATCTGATTCTTTAGGATGATAGTGCGAGTTTACATAATCTAGTGGTTTCATCTTCTTTTTTGATTAATGATAAAAGAAGGTTATTTTAAATATGTTTTTGTTCATATAAATCTTTATAAGTTTGTTGAGACAGTTAAATTAATGGCAATAGCATTAATTAAGTTGAATCCAGGAAAGTGTTCTGTGAGAGTGTACTATAAGAACTTTATTGAGAATATTCCTGAAGGTAAAAGAGAATCAGTTTTAGAATCTATGGCTAGTGCATTGAATGAAGAACAAGTTGTTCTTAATCCTGTTAAAACAACTCCCAAAGTATTAAGGTCTCAGCCAGTAAATGATTTTAGGGAGATTGAAGGACTTTCTTTTTCTAGTATAGAAAATATAGGACAGTATGGTGGAGTAAGTTTTGTTTTTGGAACTGCAAAACTTAATGAAGGTAGGGCTTATTTTGTAGCAGAATTTCTTGGAGATGACGAATCCGATGTTCTGAATATGGCTAGAGGTTACCTAATGGCAATTGGAGGTCCTAAGTGGAAAAGGAAGTATTCTATAACTAGTGTTAGAAAAGGAGAAGAATAAACCTTTTTCATTAAATATCTATCCCAAACTTTTTCAGCTCTTTTTTCAACTGAGGATAATTTTTGTATAGTACTGCTTTCATTCCAAGACTTCTTGGAGTCTTGACGTCATTTTCATAATTATCTCCTATCATCAAAGCCTGTTCTGGCTTAACTCTTGCTTTTCTTAACATTTTCCTGAATATCTTTTTGTCAGGCTTGACTGTTCCAGCAATGTAAGAGAATAAAGGATAATCTATATATTTCAAAAAATTCGTGTTTTTCTTGACTCTTTTTACAGAAAAAAAGCTGATGTTGGAAATTATTCCAGTCCTGTAGCCTTGTTTCTTTAATTTTTTTAAAATAGGTATAGTATGAGAGTAAGTATTTACAGATTCCTCTCTTTCATCCCTTATATTCATGATTAATCCAACGTATTCCTTATCTGCTTTCAATCCAAGATTCTTACATAAGTTTTTGTAAGCCTGCCTTTCATTTCTCCATTTTTTTGTCTGGATGCTTTTTTCAAAAATACTGACAAATTTTTTCTTAGAAATTTTTATTTTCTTTTCTTTCAAAACTTTATGATAAGTGTCAAGATTAACTTTCTTATAAATAAGAGTGTTCCATAAATCAAATATAATCAACTTTATCATAACAAGAAGGAGAACTCAGGCTTTTTTAATCTTTACTCCTTCTTCAGAGTCTTCAATAATAAATCCTTTTTCCTTAATTTTATCCTCTCCTTCATCTGCATCGCTAGTTAAATGGTCAACATCTGCAGCATTCATTACATGTTTCACTTTGTATCTACCAGAGCATTTCTTCACCACAAATTATATAAACCTTTAGAAACTAACATTTATAGCAGGAAGGGAAAAGTGAAAACTATCAAAAATCTGGTTAATGCATTTATTGGAGAGAGCCAGGCAAGAAACAGATATACATTCTATGCAAGTGTAGCCAGGAAAGAAGGCTACGAGCAAATTGCCGAGATATTTTTAATTACAGCAGATAATGAAAAAGAACACGCAAAAAAATTATTTGTGATTATACAAGAACTGAAAGAAGCAGATTCTATTACTGTTGAAGCAGAAGCCCCCTTGGTTTATGGGACAACAGCTGAAAATTTAAAAGCAGCTATTAAAGGAGAAAATTATGAATACACTTCAATGTATCCTGAATTTGCTGATATTGCTGAAAAGGAGAATCTTCCAGAGATAGCGGCAAGATTAAGAGCTATAGCAATAGCAGAAAAGCATCATGAAGAAAGGTATAAGAAATTACTTGAACAAGTAGAGAATAATACTGTGTTTAAAAAGAATAAGAAAGTTTGGTGGGTTTGCAGAGAATGCGGGTATGTTCACTATGGAACTGAGCCGCCTGCAGTGTGTCCTTCCTGCGACCATGATAAATCTTTCTATCAGGTTAAATGTGAGGAATATTAAATGCCAGAGCAAAAACAAATTTACAAATGCGAGATTTGCGGGCAGATTGTGGAAGTTTTAAGGGGAGGGGCAGGAGAATTAGTGTGTTGCAACATGCCTATGAGACTTCTTCAAGAAAAAACAGAAGAGCAAGGAAGCGAAAAACATGTTCCTGTAATAGAGAAAACAGAAAAAGGAATAAGGGTTAAAGTAGGAAGCATTCCGCATCCTATGGAAGAAAAGCATTATATTGAGTGGATTGAACTTATTGCTGATGGTGTTATTTATAGAAAATTCTTCAAACCAGGAGATAAGCCAGAAGCCGAGTTCTGCATTGAATCAGGCAATTTAATAGCAAGAGAGCATTGCAATATACACGGTTTGTGGAAGAGTTCTTAAGAATTATTTATTATTTTTTAACACATAGTATTTGTAAAGAAATTTGCAGGCTGTATATCTATTATTAGATTATGGGTGTCTTTTACTCCCGAAGCTTTGTTTTCCGATTCTATTTCTATATCTAAAGTTGTTGTAGGAGCATCTCTTGGTATGTCTAATAACACAACAACCACATCTTTCCCATCACCCCCGGGAATTACACTACCTTCCCACCCTTCTTTGATTACCCATTTTTCTACAGTGCTGGTTGAAGCTCCTTTAATGGATTCTATACTTTTAACAGCAAGCTCATACTCCACATTTTCATCTACTTTAATAACACATCCAATCGCCCTTCTCCCGCCACTTCCTAGTTTAACTTCTGAACCTCCACCTTCTCCCATACATTTTACCCCTACATCCTCACTCCCAAACAATTTGATTATTTCTGCCTTCATCCCCCTGTTTATCTCATCTGTCATCTGCATTCCTGTGCACATAATGCTCCTTACCAAAACTATTCCAAGAATAAGCATCGTGACTGCGATAACCATAATAACGATGGTTCCTATTGACATTTCTAGAGCCGCTTTCTTTTTCTTCCTTTTATTCTTGTTTGTTTTTCTATTTTTTTTCATAGTCTTCTTTTTTTTCTTTATCTCTTCGAGTATATGCCCAAAAACAGCGACTAGAATACCTACGAGAATTATTTCAATGACGTGAATCCATAATCCATAAGCCACAACAATAGCTGCCACTAAGTGAAAAAACCAGTTTACAGGTTCTTTATGCATATCTGCAATTTTTTCAGTCCACATTTTCCTCTTTTTAATATTTACTATAAAGAATAGAGATTTATAAAGGTTTTCTTATTCAACATAAACTCTCTTTTTCCTATCAAAGGGGGGACAAGATATAGCTAGGAGCGTTAGTCCTTTCAAATGTTTGTATTTTGTTCCTTTTGGATAAAATATACAGTCTCCCTTTTTTAAGCGATAGGTTTTTCCATTAATAACCGTATCCCCCTCCCCTTCTAAAACATAATAAGCAACATTGCTTTCTGTGTCATAGCCAATTTTTATATTGTTGCCCGTTTTTCTAACTTTTGCTATATTAAAGTCATTTGTTTCAAGAATTTTAGTTGTTTTAGTGTCTCCATGAGACTCTTCTTTCAGTTCTTCTGATTTTATAATTTTAAAGTCCACCATAAAAATGGGGCTCCGGAGAATCGAACTCCGCCGTCACGGTCTTCAGCCGTGTGCTCTCCCACTGAGCTAGAGTTATGGTCTTTTAACGGATTAAAAGATCCCCATTCTAGGGAAAGCCCCCATTCTTTAAACCTGAGTAAAGGAGGGCTTTTAAGGTTTTCTGTTTCTCTCCATCAAATCCAACTTCTTCAAAAAATTTAATTGTAGATTTATTAAAGATGTATATTCTAATTGGCCTGCTCAGAATTTTGTCTTTTCTATTCAATCTTGGCTTTTGCAGCCGTAATGTAGAGTCTATTCTAAAATACTTTTTCATTAATTTACAAAGGTTTTCAGTAAATTCATCTCCTCTTTTTAACAGTTCTTCAGACTTCCAAATTTGCATTCTTATTTGGGGGATTTTTCTTCCATCATGCACAATTCCTCCTTCGCATGTAAAGACTCTTTTGCAAAATTCTCTAAAACACTCTTTATTTTCTTTTACCCATTTAGGTATACCAAATTTTTGCAATACTTTTTGTCCAGAAGGCACTCCGCATAAAAGTAATATCCTTGCGACAGGAGAGCAATTTACTCCAATATTATAACTTTTTGAATAATTATTATATTTACATTCTCTTATTTTACCATTTACTTTAAATAAGGAAAACATATTGCTTTCAAACCTTTTTAGCTCTTCAATGTTTTTTGATGTGTAATCCATTCTCCATTTAGGGTCTCCTTGAAGATGGCCATCGCAAATTAAATCAGCAACAATTCCAGCAAGTTTAGGGCTAGAACAGATTGGGAAAAGCCATTCATAGTCTTTAAGATGCCGTATCCTATGACTTCTTGTCTTATAGGTATTCAAAAAATCTCTATACCTGAGTATTTGCCCCATTATTAGTTATAAAAGAACTGATTTTTTAAATGTATTGGAAAAAAGATGTAAGCAGGAGTAGGCCACCTTCTGTTGTTTCTCCATACGGAAGGAAACATGCTAACATTCTACTATGCGGCTCTTCTATCCTAAGATAAGCTGGCCTTGCTTCAACCAAGATGTTCGTTTCATCAAATCTCTTGCTTCTTTGCTCCTAGCATAATTCATTGCTCTGCAAGAGCTGTGTCGTTTCTGTAACAGAGCTTTGCCTCACGACAATCATTTTTGCAAATGATGGTTTGTTTGTGAAGGGTGGACCTTCCTCAGAATTAAGTTTTCATCATTTCTGAAAACTTGCTGGTTTAACAGCCAAATTCCGAAAGTTAGCTCCCCTGCTTACAGAAATCCTAGAAAATAGGTGTTTTTAAATTTTTCCTTTAATTTTTTTAAAAATAAAGTGCAGGCAAAGATGACTTAAATCTCATTTGCGGCTTTTAGTAGTTGCGGACTGAAATTCTCGCCGAAGCTTAAATCTTACATCCCAACTCTATCAACGTCGTCTTCTACGACGGCCTCAGTTATCTCGTTTTGCGGGTGGCTTCGTGCTTAGATGCTTTCAGCACTTATCCACACAGTGCGTAGCTGCTCAGCCTGCTCATAACAACTGATAGACCAGAGGCACCCAATCCCGGTTCCTCTCGTACTACGGGATCGTTCCACTCAGATAACAACACATCTAGTAGATATCATACAATCTGTCTCACGACGATCTTAACCCAGCTAACGATTCCTTTTAATGCGTGAACTCCGACACCCTTGGTAGCTTGTGCACTACCAGGATAGGAAGAGCCGACAGCGGTGTACCAAACCGCGCCGTCAATTTGAACTATCGGGCGCGACTAGCCAGTTATCCTTGGGGTACCTTTTCTGTCATCAACATGACCTATTAAAAGCCATTGTCGGTTCGCTAAGCCCAGCTTTCGCTTCTGCTTTCCTTGCTTTTCGGAAAACAGTCAGGCAAACTTTTGCCTTTGCGCTCTACTCCAGATTTCCAAACTGGATGAGTTCGCCTTTGGGCCCTAGAGATATCTTTTCTCCAGGGTGCCGCCCCAGCCAAACTGCCCGCCTGCCGCTGTCCTCTTGCGAGTTAGCAACTCCACAAAAGATAGGTAGTATTACATTTTTGCTCCGCCTTCGCCGAAGCTAGGCATCGACGCTCCTACCTATGCTATGTATCTCGCGTAAAGCCACAACGACAAGTTGCAGTAAAGGTCCACAAGGTCTTCGCTTCCCACTAGATGTCTCTGGCACGTTCACCAGACAGTGATTTCGGAAGTTTCTGGTTAGGGACAGTGACAATCTCGTTGGACCATTCATGCAAGTCGCCATTCAGACGACAGGGTATTGCGCTCAATTTTTGTTATCATTATGTCGCCATAATGTTCGGACTGTAACTTACTACAAAACTTTTTAGAAAAAACCTTTCTAGTAGTTTCAAAAATTATCATAGTTCGAGCGTTCAGTCTCTGAGGATTCTAGAATTAATGTTCTTATTCTTAATGTTTTTCTCTCTCTTCTGCTATAACTCTATACTTTAAACTTTCAACTTTTTTATTTGAATCAACAGTAATTAAGTGTTCTACGTTAATAACTTCATATCTCCTTAATTCGCCACTTCGTTCATTTCTCCATATATCTAAACAAATAGTTTCTCCAATCCTTGGTAACTTTGGTGCATTACTAATTATGTAGTCATTTGGAATTATAGGTGTAACTCCCTTTCTTCCCAAAAATATTAATTCATAACTTATCATTTATAGGAAGAAATAAGTGACTATTTAAACTTTTCTATTGTTATCACTTTCAAGTTATTAATTCTAGCCTTTCCTGCTGATTGTCCGCAACGTCAGAAATCTTTGCAGATTTCTGAGCGCCTCAAAATTTTGCAATTTTGAAGTTCAGAATTTTTACATTGTTTAATGTACCTGAATATTCTCGGATTTTCCAGCAAATAGCTCGATTTTCTCCGTCATACCCTTATTTGTCCAATTGTTTTTCTAATTCCGATGCTTGGAGCATTTTCTTTACAGAAAATGTAAGGCAGCGTTTTCTACCTTAAGAGCCTCAGGAATTAGGCCCGCCGTTTGATGGGCCTTAGCCACCTTGAAAAGTGGTTTCAGACACCACCACTGGGCAGGTTTCACCGATTATACAAGTCTTTTCAGATTAGCAATCGGCTATGTTTTTGGTAAACAGTCGGACTATCTTTGTTACTGAGATCTACCAATGCCTTCCTATTTCTAAAAAGACAAAGATAGACACCCCTTCTACCTAAGCTAAAGGGCCAATGTTGCCGAGTTCCCTTAACCAGTTTAAACTTTCATGTCTTAGCCTTCTCAGCTAGGGTATCAGTGTTGAATCTGGGTACAGCTATGCAAGTTCTATGCATAATCTTTTCAGTGGCTCCTGGAATCAGCGATTTTCACTATACAGATTCTTCTGGATTTTAGCATTACACTCCCCAGATTTCTCTATATAGTTTCCCTTCCGGAACTCCGCTTATCCTGAAGCAAATTACGCCCTTAAACTTACACAGTACAGGAATATTAACCTGTTGTCCATCGCCATATCCAGTTAAGGTATGGCTTAGGCGCTGACTAACCCTCGGTTAATTGTTATTGCCGAGGAAACCTTACCCTTACGACATCTCTCGCTCTCAGAGAGATTGGATCTTACTCCCGCCAGGATTCTCATTCCTTTTCGCTCCACCCTTCCTTTAAGAAAGGCTTCTACGCAAAAAAGACGCCTGCTTACCGCAATACTCTAATGAGTATGCCTATGGTATCGGTATCATGCTTAGCCCCGTCCATTTTCAGGGCCCTGAACCTCGATAGGTGAGCTGTTACGCTTTCTTTAAATGGTGGCTGCTTCTGAGCCTACATCCCTACTGTCTCAGGTTCAAGACTCCTTTTGATACACTTAGCATGAATTTAGGGACCTTAACCATAGTCTCCCTTGTTCGGGTCTCGGAACACTACCTTACGCAATGCCCCTCACTCCTATTCTTTTCGGTTAGTAGGTTCTGAGTTGGAAGGTTTGCCGTAGGAAAATTCCTCTGCACAAACTATCCGTACTTTACCCCACTAACAAGAAGAATAAAGCTATACTAAGGCATATTTCAGCAGGAACCAGCCATGGCCAGATTCGAGTGGCTTTTCACCCCTACTCCCAGGTCATCCAAGTGCATGTACACAACACTAGTTCAGGCCTCCATTTTCCTTTCGGAAAATTTCACCTTGCCCAGGAGTAGATCATCTGGATTCGGGTCTTATCCATGTGACTTGCGCCTTTTCAGACTCGCTTTCGCTGTGGCTTCTCTTTCAGATTAACCTTGCCACATAAATAAACTCCCTGGCCCGTTTTTCAAAACGTACGTTACAACCCTTTTCATAATTCAATGAAAGAGCAGTAACAACCTGTAGCTGTTAGATTTCAAGTCTTTTAACTCTCTGTTAAGAGTACTTTTCAGCATTCCCTCGCGGTACTAATGCTCTATCGGACTTGAGCCAATATTTAGGGTTAGCAGTTAATCCTGCTGTATTCATGCCTCCAATCCAGGGGACACTACTCTTTGAAGAGCGACATATCAACTTTGCCTACGGGACTATCACCCTTTAAAGTGTTCCTTTCCAGGAAACCTCGGCTCGTTGACTTAGCCACTTATCTTCACCACATCTCTTACTCCTTTTCAGGAGAGATTCGGTTTGCCCTATGCCCTTTTCGCTCGCTGCTACTAAGAG